>Ga0307518_10000153_pt1 | contig 50664 bp, 59 predicted proteins | sample 25_EM_MG_FD_203889 | JGI IMG/M metagenome (GOLD analysis project Ga0307518, IMG submission 203889) | Populus trichocarpa ectomycorrhiza microbial communities from riparian zone in the Pacific Northwest, United States - 25_EM | ecosystem: Host-associated > Plants > Roots > Unclassified | place... | reverse complement strand
ATATCACTAATACATCTACTCTGACAGAGCATCTATATTCATACTTGCACAGTGTAGACACGAATTGAGGATTTGCCATTGAGACCAGCAGAATTTGCTTAGTAAGCGTCACGATTTCTTTATAGGCATTGCCCATTACCACTACTAAGTCCCATCACTGCTTATCTCATTTGTTTGTCTCAGCCGCAACGCACCAGTACCATTATTTATGCAAACAGCTGTAACTTCGTTCAACCTCACAGCAGTCCTAAACATGCACTAGATATAATGTAGTCGTATGGACAATCGTAGAATTGTGTATTTTGTGAAACTGCCAACTGACCATGAGTGCCGAAACTGTTGTATAGGATAGTACACATGAAACACTTGCTGCATCATAATAGGATTGCGACAATTGAAATGGTGGCCATCATTGGATATATATCCAACAGCCTTTGTAACACTCAGTTCTGCTGGTGGGTGGAACATCGGTAAAGTACAGTAGGAAGGCCGAAGAAGTTTCGTGGCATCGCTGAAATGTTCCGGACCTGTTTTCCGGTCATAAGAGTGTCTCTGTAGCAGGGAAGCAGTCTACCACTGCACATAGCATCGCTGTTGGGGGCATTAGCAGGTGCTGTAAGGTAACATGCCGAACAACTTCGCAGACAGCAAAGAAGACGCTATTCGCGACGCAGAACAAGCAACAGAGGAGATTCAAATCTTCACAGACGGGTCAGGGTACCATGGAGGCATAGGAGCTGCAGCTGTCCTCAGAAGAAGGGGAAAACCAGAAAAGATCCTCCGCTTCCACCTAGGAAGCGACGAACATCACACGGTGTTCAACGGCGAGCAAATTGGAATGTTACTGGGTCTGGAACTCCTCCGCAGGGAACGCAACGTCCGCACTGTATATATGGGCGTCGACAACCAGGCAGCCATTCTAGCCACACTGGCATTCACATCATCCTCTAGCCACTCGTTAACTGACATGTTTTTATGTTTCCTCAACAGAACGCTAAAGAAAATCAAGCTACCCCACCTTGCAATCAGATGGGTCCCAGGCCATGCCAACATCGACGGGAACGAATCGGTAGCAGAGAAGCAAAGGACGCCGCTGAAGGCAGCTCCAGCCCAGCGGACCAACTCCCTGCGCCTCTGACACACCGAGGAGTACAGGTCTCATTACCATACAGCAAAGCCGCACTCATACAAGCTTTCAACTCAAAACTCAAAACTGAAATAACAGCTGACTTCTCTTCCACAGATCGCGGAAAACAACTCCGACGACTCGACCCCACAATGCCATCCGGAAAGTTCGCTGCATTGATAAACAACCTCCCCAGAAGACACGCAAGCGTACTCATGCAACTAAGGACGGGCCACGTCCCCCTTAACCACCACCTTGCCTGTATCAAGAAAGTCAACTCCCCAGCCTGCCAGAGATGCGACGCAAGATTCGAAACTGTTCACCACTTCCTTCTTGTATGCCCAGCATACAGAACAGCAAGACGTCTCCTAGAACAAAATGTTGGCCGACAACGCATGCGCCTCAAACATATACTAACCAACTACAAGTCCCTTCCGCACCTGTTCCGCTTTTTGAATAGCACTAAAAGACTAAAACAGATTTTTGGCAGCCTTGCCCCGCCCACCAGGGCCCAGCCAAACCCTCCCAGAGTGGAAGAAGACGGAGATTAGAGAACCTCTCCGCCCCCACTCAAGAATGACAAAGGAACTCCTTGGAGAAATACCCGCAGCCGCTTTTCCCTTCTTTTCCCTTCTTTTCCCTTCTCTCCCTCTCGCGCAATGTCAGACCTCCAGTCATGTACCAAATGGCCGTTCTACACTTAGTCACTTGTCACTGCCTCCCCTAGCGTGTCCGGGGCTTCGTCCCGACCTACGATATTTCAGTTTACCCCTGGTCTTTTTACACACTCACGATATACCACGCATGTACGGTCTACCATAGGGCTACGCCCTGAGGACCCAAAACTTGGAATTTTTAAAAAAAAGTGCCGAACAACTTACCATTTTGCAAACATTGTTTGTTCCTCTTTCGAATAAGGGTCCTTGAAACCTAAACAGTATTATCTGCACAGTTGTCCTTAGTTCGACGTGTACCCTTACCACTCCTTTTCCAAAACAAGTTGTGAGTAATGTAATCTTTGGGACGACCAGGATCGGGGAGTAAGCGTTTGTGAATGTGCTGAATCTCATCGTTGCCAGTACAAGCAGCCTCGTCATCAGAACGACAGTAGTCGATGTGTGCATGGCGACCCAATGCTTGACAGAGCACGTTGCACATCATTGGAGCACCTTCATCGTTGGTGGAGAATCTTCTGCCTTCGACCTCGAGTACTGCAGTATCGTCGGGGCCATCTATAGTCCATCGTGTTCGGGACATGGACCCGTGATGTGTTTCGTGTTCTTGTTGGGGATGGCCTGCATAACAGTAAGTTACCAAGCCTACACGCCGACTGGAGCTAATAGCATACCGAGTGGTAGGGTACAGTAATACCCGCAATTTTCGCACCTATCGCGACATGCCAGGTCAGAGAAAGTACAGCATTCACGGATCACATAGAAAGATTGACCTAGCTTCACAAAAGTGAATGACTTTTTCATCGAGGCTATGGTTGTGGGAGCCCTTGTGCTTTGTTGCACCAGGTGGGATCACCTTGACGCATTTTAGTCGTTTGGCCACTGAGTCGGATAAGCAAAGTTCACAGAGACAACTTCGCACAACTTACCTTGGTAATACTATGCGAGGGAGGGCGGTCAAAAAGAAGACATGAGGGGATGGTAATCACATACTTTGGTAGATTGAATGGATTGCGGTGCTGTTTCAATTTCACATATCCCCTGAGCTGAGCAGCCAGAGGTGCAAAGATGCTCTTTCCTATGCCCATGATCAGGGGGTCTGCAAATCAATTTGTGAAACTCACCCGCAGAGGTGAATTTCCCCATCTTCCAAGCCGTGCATATGATCCTGGTGAGAACAAAGGCGCTTACATAGCTGACAAGTGATAGAACAGAGGCGGGCTTCGCATTCATGCCGGTCATGGGCAACGTCACTGGGAAGCCATTAGCCACTCCTTTTTTCTGAAGGTGGCGGTATTACCTAGGAATTCGACAAGATCCGGGACACGAATACTCTCCCCCGTCAATCAGCTTCACGGAAGACAAACTGCACGACTGTGGGATAGAAGGGCGGTAAGTCTGTGAGCGGGCCCGAACTATGATATGACCCGCCTTTCCGCATGCGTGTACTGTGGTAGCGCATAAATGCTCGTCCAGGTGATCAATGACCTAGGATCCATGAATGAACGGTTCTCTTATGGCAGAAACATCCCACTTTGACGCATTCACGAAGACATCCGAATTTGCCTTCCAATTTGCAAGGCTCCCCACATAGATGAGCAGTGACGACACAGCTAAATCTCAAGGTGAGTTACGGTATTATGAGGTAGAACGGATCTAACATATGTTTGCCTGCATGGCCAGCACTGGGCAAAATCGAGGTTAGCAAGCTACATGATCAATGATTGAAACCCACTTCATGCCACATTCCCTAGGTTCCTGGCAAAAGGCACACTCATATATGCAAAGATGGTTGGTTTGACAGGCGTGCGGGCCATCGTGGAAACGGCTCTGGACGCACAACAGCTGGCAGCTATTACATTGCAACTTACAAAGCTGCACGTTGCTCTTCAAATCGACAATCGCTCCTTCAAAGGTCCGCCGAAGCTCCTCGATGCTTGCATACCATGCCTGGAAACGCGACAAATTCTGATCAAGCCATTCACGGACGTGATGAATCCGCAAGTTAGCGATGTCCTCAATGTATCGAGATAAGTCTTCTGCCCATTCTGCATCAGGAATTCGCTGGCGGGTTTCGCATCGATTCCATGAACTTTGAAGGATCGACAATGCTCGTTCACGAGCCTCGGACTGTGGCGCTGCTCCTACAGCAAGGAAGAACTGTGCCTCCGTATCAGGTAATACTACAGGCATGTCAGTATCCAGGTTCTGGGAACGACGTCAGTTTAAGGCAGACAGGACATCACACAGGTTCATGTGCTACCTTGAGAGGCTCCTGCTCAGGATCAATCTCCTGGAAGCCGAATGCTAAAGCGTTGGGTAATAACGTAGACAATAGCTGCGCTCGGTGAGAAGTCATCGTCTCTAGATGGGAGTAAGTATAACGATAAAGTGCATGGTAGAACTTACGAGACATTGCTCCCCAATCATTGGCCTGGTGGCATGGTCAGCTAATGGAAATGCCTCGAACTCCTTGCACACCTTAAGTTTCGCCATCAATGCCTTCATTTTGTGAAGGAATTCGCCCGCAGCAGGGTGAGTTATAATCTGTTGATCGAGCCGGCGCTTCAGGGCTGGGAACAACTCGTAAAAGTCTCTCGATTCAATGACAGGCCTGAAATATATGAGTCCTCATGCTTCTCGTGGTTTACAATGAATCATACCATGGCACTATCGCTAGTTTACCAGCGTGAAGGCGGGTGATGAAGTTCGCTTCTCGTTCATCTTGCACGATCCTCTGAAACTTCAAGGAAAATCTGGACACCCATTGCGTAAGCCTATCAATCACCCTCTCGACTGCGGGATGACTCACTCTCTTGCAATCTCCGCCCTGTCTGCCTCCACGACATCCTGATGAAATATGTTAAATACCGAACATTAGCACCGTGCATATATCTTACTTTGATAATGATAACTAAGGTCGACTGGAACAACGAAGGATTTGCAGCTGGGTCTAAAACAGTTGCGCTCGACTGGAACGATTGGAACAGCCCTGTGATATCGCGACTAAGGGCAAAGTTATTGCGGAACAACACCTGGAGGCGTGTTACTTGGTCATTAGCTTGCAGTAATACGGAACAGCCTACCAAATTTGTGATAGCGGTATTGAATAGGACGATTAATGTGTCCTCTTGCGCCGACCGTTCAATACTATGTACGCCTGAAGAAACGGCCCGTCAGCAAAACTGACGTGGACCACAATGGCGTAACGAACCTTCGAAGTCTAGGGCCACGACCAACTCCTTCTCTGTCGGGGTGACAGACATCCATACACCCTCAGTCGTCCGCATCGCGGAGCCCGCAAACGACGTGTCAACAAGGTGGTTCAGAGCATAACTCTTTCCGACCGACTGTTCTCCCATGGCAGACACCACCCGAACAGGCTGTCGTACGGTTAGTTGGGCACAATGTCGCATCACAGAACAGACTACCTTAGTCGCCATATACGACTGAAAGAGCGACTCATACCACCCGAAGGATATGCTGTCCACAATGCAATTCACCTCCGCGCCCAAAAGCGACCTTTCCAGTTCCGGGGAGTATACACCATCTTTCAGCGGGACAAAGCGGTTCTCTTGCGTCATCGCTATGTGAATAGGAATCAAGCACATGAAATGTACTATCCATTCGCCCGCTCGATACTGCGAAACGTTCCACTGCTTGGCGCCACACAGCTCTTGTGCAAAGACGGTGAACGAAGCAGCGGAAACTTTGATAGACTTGAGAACGCCATCCGTTGGCTTCTTGGTTGTTCGCTCGAAAGCATAGATCATGTCGGAGAAATATGGGACAAACATTTCGAAGTTGCGGTCCGTGACAAACACAAGGGTCCTTTGACTCCTCAATGTGGCAGAAGATATGGTCTCCCACTGGACTGCTGCCTGTACTGGAAAGCGAGTCCACACTTCCGAATGACAGTCTACCAAACAGTTATGGGCAGATGCCCTCGTCGCCTTATTAGAGCTTCTACAGCTCGCCTTCTCTCGGAACATGAATTCGGTGATTCGGCGAGTAATGTCAAGTGCATAAGACTGGCATTTGCGAGCTGAGAAGTCCAGCCACAACAAGTGGACAATTGTCCTTGATGTCAGTGATGTGACAACGAAGGATTGGCCCACAGGAAAGTTAGGCATGTTGAGTTCGATACCCTCCGTTGAGCCGAAAGAGTCGCAGTGGTATGCGGTCAGTGTAAGCTCAGCTGCATGCTCTAAGGAAACCAACAAGCACGATCCATCGGGTGTTGAATGTACACTTGATGGAACTCCAAGGAGGCTGAGCGTCGCAGGCCTGCATGAATTAATGAGACGATGACTCCAAAGGAAAATATTAAGCTAACCGAAACTGCATCGTAACTAGAGAAAAGATTCTCGCTTGATTCCGGGAATCCACAAGCAGGAGTTCTTCGCTTCCACTGACAAAGCATGCATGACGGATAGCTACTCCCTCGCTGTACCAAGCGTTCAAGTTGATAGAGCTTCCCTGTGCTTGAAATCCCCGGGCATCGTCGTACACAAAAATATGGAGTAATAACTGTGGACGATCACTACGGATACTTCCAGCTATAGTAGATCAGGATGCGCACCTTGTCCGAGGACACGACGCTCAGCATCCGCTTGGACTCGTCGAAAGCTAACACAAAGTCTTGGCCAATCTTCTCGCGGTTCAGCACTTTTCCGCGCCCTCGGGACACTGCTCCATCGATAGCGGTAAGACTCTCATGATACACAGCCAAGTTCCCAAGGCGGTCGGCAACGATAAGCAATAATTTGTCGGATGGCAACAGCTGTGCACGCCTGGACTCGAGTCAATCGAATGGAACCTCTTTAAAGTGGGAACTGCGTACATTACGGTATACCCCTGAGGTAACCGGAATCTATACGCAAACTGGAAACGAGGAGAAGGAATGGTTGATGGATTTAGCTGCAATTCATGTTTGTCGTGTTCCGACAGGCTCATAGTGCGGATGGTGAAACATGTCATGGGATCCTCTTGAGTCTCGCGAGCACCAGAAAATCTGTACGAACGTGGGGATGCGGAGTAGAAATACAATGATCTTTTGTCCTTCTCGACAGAATCAATACGCAGGGTGTGCCTAAAGCCGATGAGAATTTACCAACTACCCCCTGAGGAATGCAGAACCTACACGTGCTGTACCCGTGTCGTTGAACCATTGATATTGCGTATCAACTGTAATCTGAGCTTGCGTCGTTCTTGCTCTTCGTAACGAGCAGTTTCAGCTTTGATTTTTGACATACAAACTTCCGCTTGGATCACTTCGACGACTTTATTTACCACTCCGGGGACAGCAGATATCAGATACTGCTCTGCTAGATGGTTGGCATCCTGGACAGAACTTTCTAACTCCGTGTTTTTCTGTATACTGTCCGCTTTGATGATCTCTGAAAAAAACCGACTGTCAGTGATGTTGCATGCCTCACCATTGGCTTCCTGGAGAGCACGTTGCACAAGGGCAGTATTCCCGTCGCTTGTCTGTGGCCACAAGGCTTGGAAGTAACCCAAGCCAGATTCCAAGACATTGTTTGCCACTTCGTAGCCTTTCATTGAGGCGCATTCCGCAACCGTGTTGCGTAGATGACTGTCCAGATCTTTGGTTCTAGAATTAAATTCCACAAAGAGACATAGTCGTTCCTTGATCTTGCGAAATTCGGAGTCAGATATCAGCGTCAATTGATACTTGTTGCGCTGGAAAACGTCGCCCGCATTTGGATAGAGACGAATAATTTCCTGGAAGGCTACTACTCCATAGAATGAGGCAGCCTATAACACTCTCGATGCGTGCTTGTCCTTACCTGGCTCAGCTGTTAAAACTTCTACAGCGTTCGCGAATAGCCGCTCCTCGATAAAACTATCGAGAAGATGGATGAATGGGGGCTAAAAGAGAGAGAAAGAGATAACGTACGGATACAATCTTAAAACCTCCTTAACAACGGCCTCGTGGACACCTAGTGCAACTAAACCTTTATTTTCTTTGTCCCATTTCACCATTAACTCCTGTAGTTCGTCGTCCCGTATCTGGTTACACAGTGCTGACACCACTGCAGATTCGTACATCCATCGGTCACATTCCGTAGCAAAACGCTTCTTCAGGCCCGCGTCAACAAGTATTTTGAGTGCCTGTTCATCCAGGGACTCGCTGACGCATAGATGATCGGATGCACTGAGACAACATATACGGTCACGTGAGATGAATGTAGAATGCGCGATGAGCCTACAGATAGCTTTCCAACTGCAAAGGCGTAAAAGACTTTTTTTTGTAAACCTCGGCTACACGCCTGGCCGGCTGGTCTTGTGCAGTCATAAAACCTTGCGCTGTCTCTCCATAGAGAAGTATGGGTTTCGTCTGAGCTTGATCAATTCCATCTGTGGAAGATTTGGAAACGGAAATGTGTTCGGAGTGAACCTAGACGATGAACCTTGTAGATCTGTTGGTGGAGAAGTTAGGGGCGCATACCTTGAATCCTTCCAGAACCTGTACTGAATCTTCCTGCTCAACAATTTTATCCACGACACATTTGATGATTCGATCGTCGTCATCAGCTTCGTTCCAGATGAGCGACTGGGAGTGTTCTGACGATATTAACGCGACTATCTGATCACACATCTTCGTAAGATACCTGAGAAGAGTGACCCAAAATGGTTGTAATAATTGTACTGTGAATGGAATTGGAAGCTGGAACGAACCTCATGAACGTCACACGATTTCGGCGGATTTGAGATGGTGCCGAGTCATCCCAAGTGCTTTCCTCGGGCCAGTAAACGACAAAGATTTGTTCCGCGTTATTCTGCTGTTCCACTGATCGAAGAATGTACAGTCCAGAGCGAAGGACCCGTTGTGTTTGTCCCAGAGTGCTCGGGTTGGCAAGTAGTTGTGCAGCCCTAAGAAGGAATCACATGGGTTGGCGCATAATACATAGTAAACGACGTACACGGCATCATCGGCAACACCAAGTTCCAGGAGGAACCGAACAATTTCTTCCTTGCTTCCGTAAACACCCATTGGCTTAATGTCATATTGATCCAGGTCTTTGAAGTTGACCTTTGTTATGGAAGCGTAGGCACCAGGGCAAACAATGTTGATAAAGGCTTTCAGAGAACTCTGAGAAATCATAATCTTGTCAACTGGGAGGTATGAGTGAGGAATTCTTTGACACGACAAAGAATGGTACCCAGTCCACCGCTCCCTTGCTCAGTAACCAAATCGAAGATCCTGTACAGTCCGGTGATAGAACTAGCCAGGTCCAAATCATTATCATACAGGTTGTGAGGCGCGTCGATATCCATCTAGGAAATTGTCAGCAGTTACAAGTTCGTCCGCATTTAACACAAGGATTGGGGCCCATGAGGTGGACGCAAGGCAAGTACTAAATACAGCTCCTGTGGAAACGTTGATGTAGAGTTTCGATCGAGATCGGAGTGAGCACAACCTATTATGTCATTACCTACCTAGCTCAGGGAAGAGGGGATATGGCGTTGTAGGGTATCATGCGGCACCAATCGATGTATCGATTGACGCGCAGCAGTGGACACCAGCTAGATTCCAGTACAAAATTAGTACAAAGTCACATTGACGTTATCTCTTCACCTGTATCCCCTAGTACCACATCCACCACGTTCTCACTAACTCGTCGTTGCATTATTTCTCTACAGGTTGTGGTACCGTATTAGTATAAGTCAGTACATACCTGGGGCCTCCTTGAAGCTGTAGCTCCGTAGTAGCTTCTGTTATTGTATATGGCTATCTCCGGTGCCAATTGCACCTGCAGGATAACTCCCAGGATGAAGCTCTCGGAGCTCCGTTGGAAATGGATCAATTTTTTGTGGCAACCACTACCAATTGTACCAATTCTGTAATAGCCACATGCATGAGTCAAGCTATGCATCGATCAAAGATCGATAAAGTCTCGCCGCCTGGCCATATTTCATCGGGAGTTCGGCCACTACTATCGCTCACCAAATACCTGGCCTCCCCAAGTATTTGGCCGTCACAAAATGTCACAGAAAGTAACGCAATGTCACATCCTATAATTTTGAAGTCCGCTCGGCGCACTAGGACAGAGGTCAAATGGATGTTCTATTTGACATATGTAGTAGATGTGAGTAGATATTGTGTTGCAGTAAGAAGCAATGTAATGCTAGGTATCAATGTGCAGTATCGAACGAGTGGCTATTAGGTTGCGTATATGAGTATGTACTTGATGCAAAGATATAAGGAGGCTGTGGTACGTGGGTTGGATGCTCGTGGGGTAGTGATAAATGGGACTCCATGGGAGGGTAGAACCGCTCGTGATGTGGAAGAGGGTGAGCGATGTGCGGCACCTGTGAAAATAACTGGGGTGGCTGCTCGCTACCATTCGAAACTGATGGTGTGAAAGATTGAGCATAAACAGTCGACGGCCCTGCGTGACTCGGACCAGCTTGCTGGGTTTGACTCAGCGTCGTGCTGCATTGATCTTCATGGCCGGGTGGAGCGGCAGTGGCGCGTTTGCTGCGCTGTCCACGGCGGGCTTCTCCAAATAGAGCAGAAAATCAGGGATTCTGAGCGAGAGCAGGATTGTGCCTTGATGTTCTTCAAGAGAGTCGTGATTGTGTCCTTGGTCTCGTGTGTTAGAAATTCATGCTCCGCTTCGGCTGTACTCGGCATGACCATCATAGCGTGATCTTTACTTGTCGTCACGCTTTTTTTTCTATTTCAATGAATACTTCGTGGATTCATGTCGTTCAAGTTTGTAGAGTTTAAGAATACATTTATCTTGAATTGTGACTGTACAGAAAAAGTATTATGAGGGGAATAGTTTGGTTTTCAGAAATTGGCCAAGTATCTGGGGAGGCCAGGTATTTGGTGAGCGATAGTAGGGGCTGCACGACTGGAGCCTTGTGATCAGGAAACATGCATTTTCCTTGTGTCCCACCACAAACATCATGATTTGGTTGGAGGGTTCCCGCAGATTCGGACGGGTTGTTCATCAGAAGTTTTTCTCTGCCATTCCTCTGCCTTGAGTCAACGCGTGCAGTATAACGTCGACCAACCAAAGAGAACCAATGCAGCTATCTCTGATTATCGGCGGCCACCAATTGCTTCAAAAGAGGTACGGATGCAATTCCACCGTGTTGGTAATGGAGGCTGATATGGTCTAAGACTGACACACATTTCGGACTTGTACAGGATGCACCTGATCAATGTAGAACCCTTTCTCGATAGGGAGGAACTAATTAGTTGAAGAGCCAGTGAGTGGACCGTCGAACCAAGGTCCTCGAGTTCCACAATGATGAAGCCACGGACTACGCCATCTTATCTCATCGGTGGATCGAGCAAGAAGTTAACTATGACGAGATGGTTGAGCCTCTTACAAAGATGGAGGGAGGAGAGAGATGAAAGTTTCGTATTCAATACGCCAGTGTGATGGTTATTGAAAGATCGATCCTCAATTGCTGCAAGCAGGCCAAGAAAGAGGAATATGAGTGGGTGTGGGTCGACCCTTGTTGCATGAACCAACGAAGCAGCGCGGAGTTGTCGTACAGTCCTCGGACTCCGGTCAACTCCATGTACCGATGTTATGCATAAAGCTCGAGAGTCTGCCTTCTGTGCCACTCGTCGAATACCCTCAGCTGTATGGCAAGAGAGGATCCACACCGGTGTGCTCCCGAAAGGGACATTCTCTCCCGCCTGTGGGAACAGCCTCGAGCGCTGTTGGCTTCGCTGACAAAGAAGCCTCCTTGTCCCCACCCGCTTTCACCCAGTTTTTCAGACCATCCTTGCGTCGGGTCGCTGCCAGCTCACACGCTTCGGCCCACTCCCCTCGTATGTGGTAGATGGTAGTTCACCTAAACAGCCCTGGAAGGGCGGCGGTCGGGGTAGCGGTTAAGCCCCCTGACGAGAGCACGCCCAAACCCGCCCCTTTACCTGTCCCTGTGTGTACTGTACGCGGCCCCGATCTTAGGAGAGGGGCGTCCGACGGACACGACAAACAGATTGACCGCCCGGGATACTTCTCTTCGCACACAGACTGTACACTACCCCCCTTCGGGAGGGTAGTCTGGTCAACTGTATGCGTAACTCCAGGACGTCGCTAGCTCATCCTTTCCCACTACTAAGAATGATTGCGGATATTGAAAATTCAACGGCTGGCCGGAGTGGTTCTCCCGTGGGTGGACCCTACAGGAGATTGTAGCACCAAGTATTACAGTCCAGTTCTTCAACATGGATTGGCGGTGCGTAGTACTAGTAGGCGACAAGAAACTGCTTACACAGGCTTGCGCGCACCTTCAAAGCAGGTATCAAGTCCCACAGCATATTTCTACTAGCATTATCGCTCACCCGATACTTGGCCTCCCAACAGGATAAAGGTGAGAGTTGGGAGAAGGCTATAGTCATTTTACGAACTTCAAGGATTTCCACTGTGAAGGAAACATCTTTGCTGACCTCGAGTCACTTATTTCAAAGGCGGACACCACTCCAACTTGGCAGCACACGATAGATAAATGGCAGTGACTATGTCCAAGCCCGCTGTTTCGATGGACCATCAGTCACACTATACAAACCCTTTGGCCTGTCGCTTCAAAGTAACCACTATTTCAACTCGTTATTGACTTCCCTCTCTACTCGACTCACTAACAAATATCTCGTCATAAGGGTCATACAATGTGCTACTGATCATTCCAGTGAATCGAGTAGGCAATTGAGTGGCCTTAGACTCAATTAGATGTGAGTCCATTTGCACCCAGCTTTTTTTTCCGTGTCTGATTGTCTGATTAGCCTCAGGATCGGACACTAGGAGTTCCAGTATCACAATGCCATTGCAAAGGCATTAGTTTGGCAACGAGAGGCTTCTGTGTTTGGGGAGTTTCCGTGATTCTGGGTCTGTCGTAATTTGCAGCTATGCCTTGTCCCGAAGGGGTACAGGCACTCTCGAGTTTGTATTGTACCTTCGCATATGCATCCCCTTCCTCTCTTCTAAGTCAGTCTATTCCGTGCGCTACTAAATGCCTGTCTGAGGAGGATGAAAAGTGGTGACGTAAGAACGGAGAGTGCATGCCAGTGATTGGGGCGAAGTGAGAACTTCTTATACCTAACGTTGGGGACGACTGAATCTCCATTATCAGAGGAAGTCAAGGCTGGGACCAATCTCCTTGTCCTTGAACATCCTGGTACGTGCCTTGGGACTTCACATTTACTTATCCGTTGACAGTGACAATAACCACGACATTACTCTCCTGTCTTATTGACACCAAGAAAGCGTAGTGCAAGAATACTCATCCGTCGATAGCGAAATAGGTCGACGAATGTCCAATTTGGACCTTACACTATTCGGTTATCGGTGCGTCAAGTACAGTGCGCAGCACATGGTCACGCTTTCTTCCGGTGTGCTTGATAAACCCGACGTAATCGAGTTCGTGCAATGCACGGATGAACCGAGCCTGGGCCTCCAGCCTCCAAATTTCCAGTCCTCCTGTCTCTTGCTTTTCCTCGTCTTGCGGAGCCTCGCTCTCTGCATCCTGATCACCATGTGCATTTCGTTGGCGTTTCTTGTTGCCGCGGCCATGGCGCGACGGCGTCCGTGGTGTGCGCGGTGTTCTGGGAGTGGAGGGATTTCCATCGCGACCAGGGCGCTCGCACGATTGCTTGTGTCGGTTTTGAGCTTCGAGAACTACTGCGAAGGACTCGAACCAATCGTATACGTTGATCATCTTCCCGCTTTCGAGGTACCGTTGGAACAGGATACTCGTGTCCGGCATGTGTGTCAATGACTTGTCCTCGTCTTCATCTTCGCTGTCATTGGCACTCTTGTTGACATTGTGTTCGTTGGTCGTACTGAAGTCTTGAGGGCGCAGTAGGCCAGCGAATATCGAAGCTCGAAGTGAAGGATTGAGCAGCTAGGGGATTGTGGGCCATTCAGAGACGACCCGACCTTACTCGTGGACTTACATCAGCTGGGAAGGGTGTCGACCCGGTATACCAAATGTCCCATAAAGGCGAATCCTCGAGCGAGACGATCCGTTTTCTGCACATCGGGCGCCATTTAACTCTGAATTAAAAGGGAGCCCCAGTAAGACGTACTGAAAGTACTCCATAAGCCAGCTTGCAAATGGTTCGGCAACAGTTTTGGCTTGGTCGTGGTCGATCGTCACGGAAAGCGCCGTATCGATGCGTGATATCATCTCCACCTCTGCATCTTTCACATCATTCGGGGCTGCATGGAGAAAATCATACAATTCAGGTAAAAGTCTATCAAGCTGCTCTTTCCGGAGCTTTCTAGAAAATAAGAAATCAGTGAACCAATCATACTGGCAGCAATCGAAAAAATGAACCTACTTCACCATGGTGTATAGATATTTTATGTAGTTTTGGAGTCGCCCACGGATGGCGCCACACATCAGTTCAGGGACCGTCTCATCAAGCTTGTAACCCTCCGAGACCATAAATCGGCGGATCAAAAGTAACATCTGAAATGCAACTCGTGAAAGCTTGGCGCGAGTCCGGAAGGCTCTCCGAGCATTCTGGATGGCTGTAAGGAGGCCGTCAATTGACGCGTTTCTCCAGTCTCTCGCGTGATTGACATCTCGCGAGTTGCAAACGCGAATGAATAAGGAGTCAAGGAAGCCGAATGAAGTAGGCTCAGAAAGAATGCTTGCTCCCGTACTTGGCGAGTCAAGTTTTTCATCGCCGAGGAAAACCGTAAGAGGCTCCTCGAAGTGCTTCATGTGAATGAGCTGCGAGATATTCTCAGGAAGGGCTGGCCACATAGGTTCAGAAAGAATGACGCCCACCTGCAGTATTGTTGTGAGGCCATCAAGAGACGTCGAGTGCCTCTCGAAAAAGTCGACCAGGAAGTCGATTGCGACTGGTCCAATCATCAGCTCTGGTTCGAAATGGACATCGAAAAATGTCTGGATAACCCAGCACTGAAAAGCGGAGCTACTCAAGTTAAAAGCATGCCACATACCTTCAACAGGATCTCGTGTAGCACGTCGGTACCCGAAGGAAGAGAGCGGGTTCGGACTTGTAGGAGAGCCAGAGTATGCTGAGGATAGGTCGTGTGGATATAGGATGGTGAAGGGGCCGAAGATAGTGAAAGGATGAATACTAGTGGTAAACGGGGTATGGCAAGACTGCAGAATGAAGTATTCAAGTACGATGTATAAGTGCAAAACTGTCTGCCGACCTGCAAATTTCGAAAAAATCCTGGATGACGGACGGTTCGAACTGTTCGAAGTCGTGCAAAATTGCAACAAGACGGGTAGTATCTTTGTCCGTTCCTGTTAAACTATCGTTGACAAACATGACGATCGAAGAGGTTTATTGCCCTACCCCTTGCTCTGAGAAGTGCATCGAACCAAGCTTGCAATAGATTCAGGTCCATTGTCGCGAGTGAGTTCCCGGACCTCCGTTTGACTGAACCTGTGTGTTTATGTTCGGAAGTGAGTTTGTCTGCGACTCCACCGTCACGTGCCTAGTTCCTCTTCGTATCTGGTGATGAAGCCAACTATCAAGGTCTTCATGGCAGAGGCAATGTTTGAACAATCATTGGAGAAAATATGTGTGACGAGATGTCCGTTGTTGTTGTCCCCAAAAAGAGCGTCTTTTTCTCCCCTTTCTAGTCGAGAAGCGATCTCATCGAGGATGGCGGAGGAAGCGCCATTTGCTGTCCATCTCCCATTAGAAAGTATCAGTAAGAGGTAGGATATCCTCACTAGATATTGATATCACCGGAAGCTCGGTATAAGGCAATGCGGGCAGTACGTCAACATAAGAATTCGTGACTAGCTCAGATACTTTGTCTACCACGGGGGCATGCAAGGCGCGACTAAGCTCCTGTGGCATGGTCAAAACAAGAACTGGGCTGTGGGTGGAACACACCTGTACTCTGGCGAGGCATTTGAGCCAAGCAGCCTTGTAAGCTGTCAAGCGTAGCTCATATCCATTCGGTAGGTCCCGATCAGGAAACAAACTATACGAGTGATCCTGTTCGTCTGCGAGCAACGTCGGACATCGGGGAATGCATCACGGCGTTATGGATTTACCTGTTTCTTGGTGCGGAATGTAGATTGTGGTCTGTTCAAACGTCGTTTTATTAGTTTGGAATGCTCATTAACAGAAACCAACCTGATTAATATCTTCCAGCTCCATCTCTGATACCATAGGCGCTTTCTTTGAAGAAGGCCACAGTCTAAAAATGATGGCAGAGGTTTCACGTTGAGATCACCGTAGTAGCCAACAGTGGAAGGAATTTACCCACCCTAAACAAACCTCGATTGACGCGTCGCGACGCGTTCACTTGTTTTTCTTTACTGTACATATCATCAGCTCAGCATGTCGTCTCCACCAAGAGTCGATTTTCCAACCTCTGATCTCGATGATGTCGATATGGATGGGCCACCCGAGAACCCGAGCGCCGAGGACCAATCGTTGTCCATCGTACCACAGAAATTATTCCTCGAGGGCACGCCATCTGTCGCTGGCACACCAGCCCGTCAGCGATATACGGCCAGCGCGGCCGCAAGTAGTCCATTGACAGGGGTCGCTGCCAGACGTGCGGTCGGAATGAGCACACCTAGAAGACCACCTCGCACTCCACTGTTTGCTCGTACGTGACATATCACCCTCTGGACCCTGGTATACTGAACTACATGATACAGCTGGGAGCTCTTCTCCTTTGGCTTTCCCCAGTTCTTCTCCTTCAAAAACTCCTCGCAGGAAAGTCACTATCACATCTGATCTACCAGCTCGCGATTCATCGGAACCTCTCGCCTTTCCATCGTAAGTGACTTTTATACTTACAGTTCATAAATGCTTCATCTCAACAGGAGCCCTGCCGCTGCTGCGACACCAGCTAAAAATCGAAGGGGGGACATCCGCTCCAGCCTCGCTCTTCCTACTATGACGCCACAAAGGGCTAAGAGAGCCTACAACCCCGATATGAGCGACAACCTACATTCCGATGCAACACACTTGTCCATGCCTGTTTCTTCTGCACCATTTCTCTCCGCGCCTGCAGCTCCATCAGATGAACCCGATCAGATCCGCGCTATTTGGGGTACCACTGTCAATATCGCAGAGACCATGAAGCTCTTCCGTGACTTTCTGCGTGGCTTCAAACCCAAATATAGGGCACAACATGACCGAGAACAAAATATCCACACCCCCAAGTTTTCCTCTCCAGAAGATGCTGAAGTAGCATTATACGAGACCTACCTGCGAGTCATGCGCCAGACAGGTCAGACGAACCTCAACCTCGACATGCTCAATCTCCTCGCATACCCACCGTGCAAGAAGCTGTTCACGCAGCTGCAAAAGTACCCTGAGGAGATTGTCCCCGCTATGGATCAAGTTCTGAAAGACTTAATGTTGGAACTTGCAGAGGAAGATCAAACCGCAGGAATAGAAGGTATGGAAGGGGAACAGGGAGACGAAGAGATTGCGGACATTATGGGCAAGGTGTACAGAGTCCGCCCATTCGGAATGAAACCCATCAATATGCGCGACCTCAATCCGACAGGTAGGTGTAGAATCTTGTAATGCAGGAAATAATTTCCGCTGATCCATGATTCATAGACACAGACAAGCTCGTTTGCATCAAAGGTCTTGTCATCCGTGCTACCCCGGTTATCCCTGAGATGAAAGTCGCATTCTTCCGATGCCTAACTTGTTCGCACACGGTTCAAGTTGAGATTGACCGTGGTAAGATCGAAGAACCAGCAAGATGCCCGCGCGATGTCTGTGCCACAATGGGAACGATGTCTCTTGTGCATAATCGATGCGATTTTGCCGACCGACAGGTCATTAGACTCCAAGAGACGCCCGACGCAGTGCCCGATGGTCAGACACCCCACACGGTCACACTGAGCGTGTACGATGAAATGGTGGACATCGCGAAGCCAGGTGACCGCATTATTGTAACTGGTGTGTACAGAAGCGTGCCTGTGCGAGTCAACCCACGTCAGCGCACGATGAAGAGCCTGTTCAAGACATACCTCGACGTTGTTCACACTCGAATTGGAACAGGGGGCACAGTCGGATTCGATCGAAGCACGCGACCCGCCACCGGTGATCGCATGCCAGGGGTTGGCGATGCTGGAGGCAGCATAGATGATCAAGTATTCGAGGACAGCATAGCAGGAGGCCAGGGACGAAGGACGAAGAAAGCTGAGTTAGAAGCCAGGCTAATCGATATCAGCAGAAAGCATGATTTATACGACCTCCTCGCGCGGTCACTTGCACCATCAATCTGGGGCATGGACGACGTGAAGAAGGGTATCTTGTTACAGCTCTTCGGTGGGACTAACAAGAGCATTGCAAGGGGTGGTGGAGGGGGTGGACCGAGATACCGTGGAGATATCAATGTATTGCTGGTCGGAGACCCCGGAACAAGTAAATCCCAGATTTTGCAGGTAGGTGATGATTGTTTCGTGGTGATCAATGAGCTAAAGGGCAGGGCAGTACGTACACAAGATCGCACCTCGAGGCGTGTATGCTTCCGGGAAAGGATCATCAGCTGTTGGTCTCACTGCGTATGTTACACGAGACATGGATACAAAACAACTTGTTCTTGAGAGGTAAGTTCTACGATAATGGTTGGCTGATGCAACAATCAACGTGTTTTAGTGGAGCACTCGTTCTGAGCGATGGAGGGGTCTGTTGTATTGATGAGTTTGATAAAATGCCGGACGCCACTCGGAGCGTATTACACGAAGTCATGGTGAGGCTCGTTTTGATCGTAGTCACTTGGAGTCTTTATCATCGCTCGATATTGCAGGAACAACAAACTGTTTCGATAGCTAAAGCAGGTATCATCACAACCCTCAATGCTCGCACGTCTATTCTTGCCGCCGCGAACCCCGTCGAGTCCAAGTACAACGTGAACCTCCCTGTCACACGCAATATTGACTTGCCCCCGACCCTCATTTCCCGCTTTGACCTTCTTTACCTTGTCCTCGACCAAGTCGATGAGACCTTGGATCGCAGACTGGCACAGCACCTCGTTGGTCTCTACCTCGAAGATGCCCCTCTAACTGGAGGCGGCGATGATATTTTGGTGAGATATTGCAGCCTACTCTTAAGTCTACCAGAGATTCACATGTGTACCACAGCCCCTGGAAGATTTAGCCGCATATATTGACTATGCTCGGAACCACATCCACCCAGTCTTGAGCTCGGAGGCGAGTGACGAACTCGTCGCTTCCTATGTCTCCCTGCGTGCTGTCGGTGCTTCTGACCCGCGGTCGTCGGAGAAACGTATCACCGCAACAACCCGTCAGTTAGAGAGCATGATCCGCCTCTCAGAAGCGCATGCCCGGATGCGTTTTGTCTCGCACATCGAGGGACAGGACGTCCAGGAGGCCTGTCGTCTCATGCGCGAGGCGATCCGGACGAGTGCGATGGACCCACGGACGGGTAAGATTGATATGGGTCTGCTCAACACGGGAACGGGCACGGGGCAACGCAAGCTGCGGGACGACATGCAGAAGGTGATTTTAGCGATGCTGGAAGGGGGTGGTGAAAAGGGCCGGGGTATCAAATGGGGAGATGCGATGAGAAGGCTTGGGGAGCAGAGCAGTATTCGCGTCGATGCGGCGGAGTTTGCGGAGGTAGTCAAGGCACTTGAGAATGAGGGATTGCTTACCGTTATAGGGGAGCGAGACAGAAGGATGATTAGGAAGGTCGAGGGTGGTTGAAGCAGTGGCACATGTGTGTAAGGGTATGTCTTTGATCTTGTTGTATTCTTTGAATTTCCGTGTCAAATGCAATGAAACTCTTATTGTGTAATTGTGGCAGGTTCGAAACAGAGGACAAACACTATCTTTCTAAATAACACTCTTGCCACATATCTCCATGTACCATTTTGGATAGATCAAGTTCTGGCCCACCTTTTGGAATCACCAGGGTATTTCTAGGTGAGTAAAGTCTGGGATGCAGGGAAGCTGGTATCCAGAACAAGAATTGACCACTTGGCCCAACAATCCAGCCATCATGATTCAATCTGACCAGGTCTCTGTAATCCTGGTTGCTAAAGTCAAATTCCATCCCATCAAATAGCCCTTCTGCATTGCATAAGGCATGTTCTTTTGTGGATGAAAAGCATATTGAGGGAGTGACAGGGTATTCAGCTATGATTTAAATAGATTAAGGCAGAATTTAAGTGTAGAGCCGCAAGATTACTTACCACTATGATTGACATCCCAGACACGAATTGTGCTATCCATTGAACCTGAGACTACTTGACTGCCATCTGGAGAGAAAGCAACTGACATGATAGAACCAGTGTGGCCATGGAATAAAGCAATTTGGGACCTAGTATGTACATCCCAAAGGCGGATGGTAACATCACGGGAGCCTGTCACCATCCTGCCACCAAAACAGGAGACAGCGAAAACTGTCTGAGTGTGCTGATGTATTGATATCCGAGTATGGTCATCCAAAAGACAAATAGTACCATCTTCTAAACCAGACACAATGTACCTGCTATCAGGTGAAAAGGCAACTGACCAAATGCAATCAATCTGCCCCTTGATGGATTCAATCTGGGAACCAGTATGTGCATCCCAAAGACAGAGTGTCCAGTCATCTGATCCTGACACAATCCAGTCACCATCAGGGGAGAATGCAACTGATCTAACAGAATCAGTGTGACCAGCAAGGATATATATCTGAGACCCATCAGATGCATCCCAAAGATTAACAGTATTGTCCACTGAGCCTGAAGCAATCCATTTTCCATCAGGAGAGAAGGCAGTTGATAAAACAGCTCCAGTGTGCCCATGAAAAATATATATCTGAGATTTAGTTTGTGTATCCCAAAGACAAGCAGTGGCATCTTGTGAGCCTGATACAATACATCCACTATCAGGGGAGAATGCAACTGAGCGTACTTCATCAGTGTGCCCTTTAAAGGGTTCACCTATCTGAAAACCAGATTTTGCATCCCAAAGATAAATAAGGCCATTAAATGAGCCTGACACAATCCATTTTCCATCAGGTGAGAAGGAAACTGAGCTAATTTCCCCAATTTCCTCTTCAACAGGACTGTTAATCTGAGAGAAAGTACTATTTGCATTCCAAAGGGAGACAGTATTATCTGCTGAGCCTGATGCAATCCACTGGCCATCAGGAGAAAAGGATACTGAATATATTGTGTTGGTATGATTTTTTATACAATGTATCTGAGAACCAGATTCAACATTCCACACACAAATGGTGCTATCCACTGAACCAGACACAATCCACCTGCCAGTTGGACAAAAGGCAACTGAGTAAACTGCATATGTGTGCCCTTCAAGAGCCTCACAAATTTGGGAGCCAGCATGCACATTCCAAAAACAGATGGTTTTATCATCTGAACCTGAGACAATCTGTTTTCCATCAGGTGAGAAAGCAACTGATTTAACCCCCTTAGTATGTCCTTCAAAGGGATTGCCTATCTGGGAACCAGTACATGCATCCCACAGGCAGAGTGTTTTATCCTCTGAGCCTGACACAATCCACTTTCCATCAGGAGAAAAAGCAGCTGACCAAACAACATCAGTGTGCCCACTAAATGAACTACCTATGAGAGAGCCATGATGTGCATCCCAAAGACACACAGTCCTGTCACCTGATCCTGACACAATCCACTTTCCATCAGGAGAAAAGGCAACTGAATGAACAGAACCAGTGTGTCCTTCAATACACTTGATTTGATAGCCATTGTGTGCATCCCAAACACAGATTGTGTTGTCTTGCAATCCAGATGCAACCCACTTTCCATCAGGAGAGAAGGCAACTGAATTAACCTCCCCTGGGTGCCCCTTTAAGGCACTGCCTATCTGAGCTCCAGAATGGACATCCCAAAGACAAACAGTGTGATCCCATGAACCAGACACAATCCTCTTCCCATCAGGTGAGAAGGCAACTGAAGTGACAGAACTAGCATGTCCTCTCAAAACCTGATGTGTTGACCACTCTTGTTGCTGACCAGACACCACTTGAAGCAGGTTTGAAAACCTGTGAATGAATTGGGTTGTCATCACTGACTTTGCAGGGGAAAATGGTAGTGCAGACAGGTACAAGTGAGGTGTACTTGTGGAAATTGCAGCCCCAAATGTTTGGATGAACTTGACACCATCACTTGCAGTGGCACACAGATTCTTGTATCCTGTTTCACCCTAAAAATGAGAGTGATATATATAGGCTAGCACACCACATTAATTTGCTTACCTGTGCCCACTTTTCCAGCTCCTCAAGAGAGGTGAGGGAAGTGCCAAGAGACTTCAGAAGGCTAAGCACCTCAAACCAGAACAGGATATGCTCACTCCCACAAAATGCTGTCAGCTCAGCTGCAAGGCTGGTATCAAATGTTTTCTTCTGCATATGGTTGGCCCAAAATTTACATGCATATGACAAGTGGGGTGGAATGCATGCTTTCACCCTTTCCTCCAGGTTGCCCACATTTGAATTTCGTAGATATGAACTCTCCAACCCACAGATATTGAATTTGAGGCCTTTCCGCATGACTCGAATGGATGCAAGTGCCAAGTTGAGCTCTGCCTCTGCCTTATCCACATGGAAGGTACCACTCCTCATGGGATCCGTGAGGAAGTCATAGAATGAGGCATGGAGGGGGCGAACAGGGTTGGTTTGATCAGTGGTACCACTTAGTAAAGCTGCCATGAACTCCAAAATTTCCTCCACATCGGCAGGCTCTTTGTCACTTTGGAAATGTTGGCGAATGGCATTCAACGACCCGATGGAGAGCGGTTCCACGGTATACAGGATTTGTCGCATGACAGACCGGAATTGGACACGTGCATCCTGCGAGTCATGAACTATCTCGCTCAGGATGTTACGATACATGTCATCCAAAAGAGCCGAGCCTTTACCGCAAGTACGTGAGATGAGCTCGTCAAAGCGTTTCCTAGCGTTGACGCCAGCCTGGCGCGGCTTGATGAACTCGCATGCTAGACGAGCCCACTCGAAAAGACCATCGGATGTGGTGGCAAGCTGTGATACCTCTGCATCGTCGAAGGGAGATCGGATCGCCTGCAGCCTGTCTTTGATGTACAGACGGATATCTCCTTCGATGGATGTAGGATCAATGTCATCCAGAGATCTCGCTTTGATGTAAATGACCCCATGAAATGCGTCACAGATATCATATAGCGGTCTAGAGGTCAGGAAGATGCGCAAATTCGGGAGATGGTCAAGTTCCATCGATGTAAGGACGCGAAGAATATCCTCCCGACTGACATCATTTCCACTCTCATCCAATGCATCAATGACAACCACCATTGTTCTCAGAGTGTCAGCCGAGACTTTCGACAAGGGTTCCAAGACGAGTCTGCGCCATTGACGCTCGATATCGGCTGTACTCTTCAGTGAGGGGTCCGCAGATATGGCACCAGCCAATGCTCGTCGCAGAAATGGGTCGCGGCCAGCAAGGTCCCGCGCAATGGTGGTGAACATCTTCTCATGACGGCGCTCCGCCTGACGGTCACGAGCAAAACAGAAGCATGACCCAAGCACGCCAAGACCATCGGCCCATGCAGCGACAGTATGCGCTATGGCCGACTTCCCCTTCCCGGCTTGGCCAGACAACCAGAACACACGGGGAGCATCGGCATCATGGAGATTGATCCACTCCACGATCTCGTCAAGGATTTCGGTTCTTGTACCTTCTAAGCATTTCTTCGACGTATTCAGTCCGGCGCTGGCAGCATATGCCATGCCGCTGAGTTCCATACTATCACCTACCATGAGATGTTTGATGTATTAAATATATACTCAGCATAGGTCTGAGAACGAGCCTACCTATTTGCTCCAGGTCTTCAAATATTTGATGGACGACGACATGGGTATCTCGAACCGCCTGGTCACGAAAGCTTTGCATGAGCCCGTCCAACGCGGTATTGTACTTGGCTATTATCGCATCCGTCTCAGCAATAACATTTTTTCCTAATCTGGTCCCTGCAACAACAGTGTGAATTGGGGAGAAGACGACACAGCGACAGTCCATACAAAAGCTCTTTGTTTCAGAATAGTTCTTGATAAAGCGGGCACAATCGAGGATCTGGTCTGCCATAGACTTCACGACGACTTGCATGGAAAGAAGTTCGGACAGCCTGCCATCCTCCGTAATGAATTTATAAAACTCGCTAATTTTGACAACGAGAATAGCAATGGAGGCATCTCGGTTCACTTGTGTAATAATCATCTGTCAACCAAGCGTGTCAATCACAGAGAACGGTACAGGGAACGCGCTCATACCTGAGAGGCCCAGGACAGAACTCCAAGAGCCATCTTAGCATATGGGTGGACCTATAATCCCCATCAGTGTTTCATCCACAACAACCATTAGCACATACATTAGCAATGGTATTCACGAATGCGTTGAACACCTTGAGTGGCTGTAAATACGTCGCGTTGAAAGCGTCAATCTGATCCAGCGCAGTGCTCGCATTGCCGACAATGTTGGTGTACGTTACTGCAGTGGCAGAAGCATTATGAAGTTGTTGAACACTGCTCTGCGCGTCCTCCAGTGCTTTAGAGACCGTTGGGCGTCCGACTTCTCGTTCATCCTTATCATCCAATAAGATCCAAGACAAGTGCAGTGCGCGCAGTAGTTCATACCTTCCCAACCGATTCCACCCTCTTGGTCTATTCAACACCGTATGAGATCGCATAATCAAGGAAAGCAGGTGTTTGTCCTTACCTTGGTGCTCATCCCAACGACCTGCTCGGTTCTGTGCAGCCGTTCAACCTAATTCAGAATACGATGAATGTTCAGGACGACATGTTGCCAATCCATGAATGGCGAAAGGATGTACCTCTGCCTGTGTAGTCGGACCTACGTACTGGGTCAAGGGTCAGATACTTGTTACGAGAAGACACGACTGACGACGTACCACATTTTTACCCGTTTCGTCGTTTCTTTCATGCGAAGTAAGCGAAGACGACGAGCCACGAAACTGTCACAATGTTTTTGTCAATATCTAGATGGAACAGATATCGGCACCAGCATGCCTTCTGGTTAAACCAATTCGAGATATTTCCTTTGATACGTTCACGAGAACTTGGATCTTGAGACGAATGTTCTGGTTGAGGGGATTCCTGTCACCCGATAGAGAGAAAGACTCATCAGTAGAAGTCACCATACGAAGAAGTGCACAACTGTACCCCGGTTCTGGCAACAGTTGGAGACTGGGATTCAGTTCGCTGCTGACGGTGAAAGGAAACTAGTGGTTTCTTTGAGCGAATTCGCGCCATGTATGATGATATCGAAGACTTTCAAGTGCTTTGCTGGTGTTTTGCGGTGGTAGGTATGATTGATCGATCAGCGTTGTTTGGCTTCGGTTTGGCACCAGGCTATTTGCACCCTGGACAACTTGCAAGACGTCAACTGACGTCAATGACATACAATACAATACATTAGAGTAAAGCACTATTTAGTTAGGAACATGCGGTCATGGAATCATCATTGAAGATATATACAATGAGGGAATATTTCCTCTGTCATGACAGGATATCGTGTTAGAAGTAACGTCATGGCATTTAACCTAGACAAGTCCGATTTTCTGGATCAGCGTAGCTTTCTCTTCCAACAACCACTCGTCGCCCGTCTCTTCCAGAGTAGGTATATTCTGCAGATGCCAACGCCGATTAGCTCGCTTGCACACATCCATTTCTGAACAAGACTCACCGATACGAAATCGAGCTTGGCCAGTGGTTGCTATAATCAGACGCATGATACAGGTAAGTCACTATATTGCTTTGTAGGGGCATACACACCATCTTGGTCTTGTGCCATAACTTGTACCCAAGGTAGAGGATAGAGAAGATGGGCAGGTTAATATCTACCACAAATCAGCCACACACTTCAGTCCTCGCAATACATTCCAACACGACATGTATACTCACAGGATGATACGAACGAGGATGCGTTGAAATGGTAGAACACGGAGATACCGCAGACGAGGATGTAAAACACCGCCCTGGTTGGCAATCACATCCATAACCTGCACGGTGACGAAAGAGTGGGCAACGTACCAGAAGACACCCCACATAGCAGCGTAAGGTTGTAGAGGTGACCTGTATATACCCCGGAGAATGATGTCCTGGATTTGAAGACCATAATCTGAGGCCAGTTCTCGTCAGATCGTTAAGAAGAATGAACAAAACATACAATAGCGCAGGTACGTGGTGTTGATGACCACCCATCTGCAATAACAGACAGTGAGGGGTCAGTGACCACGTTGCGTGCGTGGAAGTGACAGCATTCACGCACCCTATGAGTCCACATACAGTGGCTAAGGGAAATTTTATATCAGTAACCTTATTGTCTCAACTATAGGCGATTAACGACGAAAGGAGATTGCCTAGCAGTGCTGTCAATCTGCATGATCGGGAAACGTCGAGGAGTCGAACTGACCTGGATAACTCTGGATAGTTGGACGGGACGAGCATCCCCACAACAATGACCGAGCAAATCTAACGCACTCAGTGACTACAGCCAGGATTCACAAACAAAAAATGCACTCACAAAGAAGGTGACTATGCGGAAGATGACAAACCTCATCGCTTGGATGACACTCGTGCGGGGTTGGACTGCCTCGGCCGAAGACCTGGTTACATAAAGGAAGTAAGTTAGACAAGCTACCCAACAATCCGTGAGTGATGACTGACATGGTGATGAGCTCGAAGCCAGCGACAGAGTACGCTGCGGGGACGATGGCTACCAGCATACCAAGGAAGCGACCTCGAGCGCCAGGTTCGAGCGCTATGAAACAGTCAGTTTTTGGTCGCGTGAAATAGCAAGGCATTCACTCGAAACCATGGGTCCGGGGTCCTTCCAATACTGGCACCATTGTTAAAATCAAGTGGCAAGCATTTTTCACTGTAACATCTCACCCGGAAACCAATGCTGCAACAGCCACGTCAGAGAAAGCTTAGCCCATACATGGAAGACGAACCGATCATGATTAGGTCCTCCACCAAGACTGACAACGAACCCGCCGATAATCTACATAAACGGTCAGGTAAGTGGAGGGAGCAGACTCTGGCGGAAATACACGAGCCAGGCCTACTGCGAGCATGACTACAGACACAATCAGTTACCATTTGGAACAGACAATTACCCACTCACTTTTCAATGTTGCAAAGAAAATCTCAGCTAGAAGGGCTTGAGCAAGGACTGACGTTATAGCAGAGTCTGCACGCACAGTGTCCGAACCACCTAAATGACATCCACATATCAGTTCACTGTCAAACCAAAGCGCGACCAGCTGGACTGACCGAACACCAAAGAGGTTGATAATGAAAAGGCATGCAATGGTCACGCCGATATAAATGGCCGTGTGGTCTGACTATTTATGTTGTACAGTTCATAAACATCTCAAAGGGGAGCTGACACAGACAAACTCACGTTATTGTCCCAAAAAGTGGCAAGTGAAGAGATGGCAGTTATCTCGAGTGCTACACCGGTCGAAGCATACTTCGTGGGGTCATCAGTGCAATGATGGCATAGTGGTGTATGTCACGTACATAGAAGTAATTCTAGATTGGGAGGCAGCGTTAGGCAGAGGAACTCTAACGACCAAATTATAAAGACGAACCCATCCGAGCTAAGTTCTGAATAAGTACACACGTCTGTTGATAAAATCGAAACAGGAACGCACCGCAAATCCTGCAGCAGGATCTATCCACCTCGCAGCTGCGCGCCCCCAGAGCTGTTAGTGGGACGATTTCCTACGGCAAGGTTCGGCGTACCATAATGTATCAATGAACCGGATATGGGGGCGTATGCCGTCATTTCTCCGATGGACACGATGGTTCTGGAGATAATTAATGGCCAAACTAGTACGGACGAGTATATGCTGCAATACGTACGCATACACGACGCTTGAGACGTGTATGTAGACCAGCAACGCGCCCAATGGACCAGTCTCCGCAAGAATCTCACCAAGGCCGTAAAAAAGACCTGTGCCAATACAACCTGCGATCTGGACAATTTTCAGGACAGAACGCGCGATATCTATTGCAGGGACGAGCTTACGGTGATCCTGCGGAGAAGAACGTTGCCGTTAGAGTGGACACGCCGTTTGATGGACAATTCACTAACATTTGGATGTGCCACCTGCCCAGCTGGCGCTTTACCCCATCCAGTTCTCCACGATATTTGAAGTCATTGCCGTGGGGCGAAGACCCGTTTGGTATGAATTTATCTTGTTGGGGTGACATAGTGCCAGTTCTCGGAGTGGAGGCGTCTGCCATGGGAGTGTTGTCGACACCTGTAGGATTGGGACTCTGGGAGTAAACGGGGAGGAAAATTATCTTCGCAATTGGATCAGCACGTATTTATTGTCGGCCAGTAGCGCTGGGTTGATGCCCCATGTTAGTGTGCACCCGAATTGGAGCAATAACCAAGGAATCAGTTGGCGGTGCATCATTAATACCTGTAGTTCTGCACCCGAGACCATTGGTGTCCTCCCATCACAGTGTTTATGTAATCGAGACAGCATCTACAGCGGAGTTGCAACCTTGTAAAATTGTTCATCACCACGGACCACCACTCAGAGACTCAAAGTCAAACGGTTCCAAGGCAAGTACGCGTTCTCTTCTTTTCACCCAGTACGTTTGTACACCGGATGAATCCAAATCACATTATGTTCAAGCTCAACAGTCTGAGGGCACTCGCGTTCCCCCTGCTGACTTTCTCATCTGCAATGCTGACCAGCAAATATCTGCTTTCTTGCACCTATCAGATAGGCTAACCATCACTCCCAGGTACTCGTCCAAGCGTGTGCAGCATGGCGACTTACGCTTCCGGATAACACATGGCTATATTACTGTTGTGTATTAGCAAATGTTTTCCGTTCTTGATTATGTAGATATATCGTGCCACGAACATGAAATGAATGATGCGAACAGGCCAAGAGTCTTGTCAGCAGACAACTTCGTTTGTATGTATGGCAGGGACCAAATATCCATCTACGAGCGAACACCTGCATGTGGCAGCATGAACGGGGCGGAGACATGTCAGTACCGATTGTACATGAAACACGAAAACATTGAACGTGATAGTCCTAAGTACAAGCTTCAATGGAATTTAGTGACCTGTATATGCTAATATGAAAAGGTTACTTCTACAGTGCAGTTCCACGCTCGAAACTGGCGCGAATCTCTGTAGTATATTTATCATAGTATCTTGCAATCTAAAAACGTTGAAAGCATGAGCGACCTAATTAACGGTAGAGAGGAGGACCACTTGCCTTCTTGTTGAATACACGATTCCGCTCGTTGATGTACGTGATATCCCCCTCGTCCTCGTTGTGTCTCTTGCGCGAGAACTTGGCCTTCTTGTCGACGCTGTACAAGCCACGATCAGGATATTCGCTACGCGGAGACAGAGTAAACAGTACTGACTCTCTGTTGATCTTGCTTATGAGTAGGTCAATCGTCTCATCAGAAGGCTTGTTATCAGCATAAAGGAGCGTGTTGGCATCTCGGTAGAAAGCGTCCACTGCCATACGCTGTTCGGTTGTCGGTACCACCTAGTAATGCGGTCAGTTGAGTCTACAAGGTATGCCCCCGTCCAGGTAGCACCAACCTGATTGCCACTTGTGTCAAACATGGTCAATGCACTTCCTGCAGGGGTAGAGCTGCCCGATTTTGATAGCGTCCCCGCAGCCAAGCCCAACGCCTGCTCTTTTTGCTTATTATACGCCTCAAGGTTTGGTTTAATAAAGTCGAGATCTTTCTTATACCGTCGTCGTGCAGCGTGTGCGTCGTCTATAGACATACGCTGTCAGCTTTAAATCAACCAAAAGCTGATCAACTTACCATGGAACTCATAGTCCGCCCTTCTTGCCTTCCTCGCCAGCTTCTTCTCCCAGTTCTCATTTTCCTCAATCGTCCATTCCCAGTTCTTCGCCCGCTCGACATCCTCTCCTCGTTCTTCCGCCTCCGCCTGCGTCCGGAGCATCTCAGCAAGCTTTTTCTGCCGCTCGAGCCGAGCCGTGTCGCGTGCCGTCAATTTAGCCTTTGTAGACTCTTCGATGAGCGACTGGCGGTTCGCAGTTGTGGATTTTCGCTATTGGATAGAGACGTCAGCCACAGCTGTGGACAAGGAAAAGAAGGGAACAGACCATCCTGGCTCGCAGCTTTGCTAGCTTCTCCTTTCTGGCCTGCATCGCCGACATCGTTGCTGTCGATTCTGAAGATCCTCCCTGGTTCTCGTCGCCATTTCCTACCTCAGCGTCACCATTGTCATCGTCATCTTGTTCTGACTGCCGTGATAGAGGTACCTCAGCTGAATCTTCTACACCGTCTTCATACTCCTCATTGGAGTGTTTCGAAACGTGTACGTCATCATCACAAGTACCAGCTTCTGAGGTTAACGGCGAGGGCGACGGTGAGCTTGTCATGGTAGTTGGTTAGTGGGAAAGGCCATGATGACATAAGCGAACTGGTTCACATCTTGCTCTGTAGCGCCAACTCGGATCTTTGTCTCATAAACATATCGCCCTCCACACACACAAGTACGAACAGGAACGAATACGAGCAACCTGTTAGACGCACTCAACGTTGCCCAAGTCATGTCGTGCCCTGCTTCTTCTAATCCCACCCACGTACTGTGGTTCATCCTCAATGATGGAGTCAGGGCACGCCGAAGACAGTGAGTCTGCAAGCAAGGATTTTGCTGACGAAGAACGTACACACCCAGAAGTTGAGCTCAAGTCAACTAAACGTCTCGTCAAACAGGTATAGTTAGCATGTAGCCCGGAGAAAATCGACCTATTAACCATGGGCTCCCAACTAGCACGGGAGCTATCTCGGAAGCAAACCTATCAAAGCCGCTCAATGAGCTCCGCAGCATGCATCACTGCAGTATCCACGCCATGAATGATTTACGTTGTTCACAACCAGTGCTTATTTTATCCTCCGCTGTACGGGTGTAATCGTATCACCGCACACCCGTGACGCGGATTCAATCCGTAGCCATTCCACCAGCCGAGGTTACAGTCGGTTCTCAAACCTCACCTTCCGAAGGATATCACGTCGTAATGAAAACCGCAGCAGCACATTGCAAGTGCAGATGAAAGCGGTCCAGTATACTCAAATGATAGGTTTGTCCATTTACTGCGCCCTTTAGCACAGCCAACTTGGTGAACGCAACGTCCTCTGGAAAGGTTTATCATGATCGCTGCGACGGGATGTCATGCAGAGTAAGATCGACAAGCATCCACAAATGTAAACTTTGACTTCGATACGACCTCCCTTGACCAGGTCGGACGATTCACAGAAAATAAGTGCTCACCTGTTAGAAGACACCCCCCTATCCAAACTATGAGACGTGGACATGATGATTCGACGGCTCCCAAAAAACCACACCTCAAGGTGACGCAGTGTCACAATCCGCATACTTGTCAGGTTCCATTGCAAAGTAATTATGCTCTCTTCCGCTGCGATAGGATAAAATTTTGTTATGTCTATTGGCATCTTACAAGGTTCCACCGCCAAACCCGAGAGTCGACGAAGAGGGAAGAAAGAGTGATATGTACTTCCGTTTAACAGGAATTCATCCCAGATTGGGCTTACCATCTCTTGTGTTATCCATTGGTATTTGAGGGTAACACTTTCAGGGACAGCTGTCACGCATACACTCCCCGGATATAAATGATTTCCAACCGTTGTGGTGATGCGCATGTTTGACGTGCTTTTGGATTCATTGTTTCATGGGTGGAAATGGAGAACACTAATGCAAGCCCTCCGACCAAAAAGACCTACCTGCACGATAACACAACCCAAAGGTTTGTGAGAGAAGGTGAGTAAATGACATACTGAATACCTTCATCGAATCTGTTTCAATCCACGGATTACCTTTCTTAATCTACGCGATCATACTTTAAAAGTCGAAGCTCTTGTTCAGATCTTCATGCAAGTTCTTTCGCATTCCTGGGGGAAGAAGGGGTTCTCCTCCCTCTGATATGTACCCTTTAGAGTGATGTCAGAAAGTTATATGCTAATGTATGATCTGAGCACGCACTAAAAGGCATTTCAACGCTCTCCCGCGCATTGAACCGGATAGTAGGGAAATCCTACAAGCGGAAACAAGTCAAAAGTCTGATAAGGGAACTCTGACTATAAGGAAAGCATACAACATATGGTATCTTGTCTAGAGCAACTATGAGATGGTTAGTTTCATCGTTCCGATATCGGGCTTTGAGTCATCCCGATGGGAGAAATGAACGAGAACGTACCACCATCATCGACGACGCGTTTCGTTACTGCCAGGGCAGTGTCGGTGGTCATTTGTACAGGGCCCAGGCGTCGCGAGGGGAAACCGAGCTTGCGGAGCTCCGAGGTACGATCACGCGGTGGGTCATCGCCTGTACGCGGTCGTGGTAGATGACGCCGATGCGAAAAATCAGTAGTTTATACTTAGGCAACAAAGAAGCGCTTACCAAGTATACCCTATAGGCCATAATATGTGAAGGCGAGAAACTTAGAGCGAGATGATCCCACATACTCCGAACAAGAACCACCCAAATTCATCCTTGTCTCCTGGATCGAGTACCCTTTCCGCTTTCGGGTCGAGTAAACACACCTTCTCGAGTGGGACGCTTCTCTCCTGGAGGAGGTCCAGGATGGACACCGTGTGCACTTCGTATCTCGCATGTTGATCTTTGTCCTGCGAGCCACCAATGCAGGATAATGTGGATCGGAGTGAGTCCCCTGCATTCTGGGAGAGATGTGTAAATTGGACGGAAGCCGATGGCCCTGCGAGTTTGATCATGTGCTATCATCATGGAAAATGTGAATGCACCGTCACCAAGATGGGATCATGGATCAGTAAATGATAGACCAATATGGTTCCGCATCCAACTTACACAATACTCGAGTTCAACCCAGGGCGGTAGGCACGCTGGAGTAGACTCGTCTTCCTCCATGTGTTCTTCATGGTTATGACCGAAGTAGAATTTGGACCGATTGTGAGTGTTGCAATAGCCGTCAGTCGATAAAGATACGGTGGCAACGGAAGTAATGATAAAGAACAATAGAAAGGGCCTTGTCAGGACGATTTCTCGAAGCCAGAAATGCTTGAAGAGTCAGAACGTACCAATCACGTAGATACATCCCATCTTCTGTCTGTCTAAGAAGCTGGACCCTGTTGAAACAAGATGACCGATAATTTCCTGGGCCGATTCGACTCCGGACTTGGGTATACGTAATGACTACACAAATGAATCAAGCGGCATCATGTAGATTCAGCATTTTGACTCTGGTTCCAATCATATCAGCTAACGCACATAGATTTGAGACCATCTACGACGTGTTGGACAGGTAGGCAATCCATGCGAGATATAAATAAATACATCACCCTGCTGCACCGAGGCCAACATTTGCAGAGGCCAACTAAGGTATTATGTACTTCCAATAGATAAAGACATAGGTATCACCCTCCATCATCGCTCGCTCATGCCCTCCTCTTCCCGAGCACCTTTCCTACACTTGCCTTCACAACACCTGCAGCCTTCTCTACCTCCTTCCTTGTCAGGGCAGCTGTAACAGCGATCCTCACAGTCGGCCTCGACTCGACTACCTCCTGGCCCCTCAGTCGCTTCGCCCGCGTTACCATCACACCGTTGGCAAGTACATCATCCACAATGTCCTGCAGGGTTTTTTCCTCCGCCTCACAGTCGAACGAGGGACCAGCAGGTGGGGGCATGACGGTCGCTGAGCTCGAAGATGCGGTTCCGTTGGCGGCACCATTCGTGAAGGTGGGCGTCTTCAAGTAGAAGTGCACGATCGGACTCGTCGGATGTCCGACCAGAGATATGCCCTCTGTCTTCTCAAGCACCGACCTGACAGCCACCACGTTCTCCTGCAACGTCGTGAGCGCTGAAGGTGTGCTGCGCAGATATGAGATGCCCTCGGACCCCGCCACGGCGAGAAGTGCAGGCATTGCAGCGGAAAAAACGAATGAGGTACCGTTGATGCGCTGCGAAAGTATAAGCACAATCGTATAGGGAGAGCGCAGAGTTCAAAAAGATTTTGTCAGTATTAGATTGGATAGGGAGTGCGGGTGCAACGGACTCACCTGATGCTCGGTTACGATAGTAGAGCCGGCACAAAATCCGCCCGCGGAACATAGGCCATTGGCGACTGAGCCGACCAGTATGTCGATTTGGGAGGCCTGTCGGGCATGTGAGAGGACGTTCAAGAATCGGTCGATTCAAGGTAAAAATAGGTATGAAAGAGAGGGAACCGGTGCGTGATAAATCATCGAAACATGACAACATGGAATGATGAATGACGCGGGAAAACACGAGGGAATCTTCGAAGCTTGCACTGGTGTGTCCAGAAGACGAAGGATGGGGAAAAAATAGATAAGATACGCACCGGAACATTATATAATTCTGTGAGGCCTCTCCCCGTTCTCCCGACAGACCCAAACGAAATGCTCTCGTCCAGGATTAGACGATACTTGTACTTGTGCTTTAGCTCGATCTATCACCCATCAGCAGCCGAAAAATGACATGCAAATAACACCGTGGGGGGAAATAACCACCTACCAACTTGGGCAAATCCACCATCTCCCCATCCCGTTCGAATATCCCCTCTGTAATTATAAATCGTCTCGTGATAGGGGCTCTCCTCTTCCTCCTCTCTTTCTCGACACTAATCAATACTTCCTCTAAACTCCTCAAGTCGTTATGGTCGTACCACCGTACAGTGGAACGGGATATTTGTATCCCCTTTTGTATCGCAAAGTTGACGGCACGGTCAGCGATGATGATGTCTCCTCGTTTGCAGAAGGCAGGGATGACGGAAGAAATGGTGCTGAAGCCCTGGGAGTAGAGGATTGAGGACTCGGTGCCAAGGAAATCGGCGATATCCCGTTCGAGGTCCAGATGGACATCTGAATGTACGAGGTGAGTGCCAATCCAATCCAAAAGAAATCACGAAGAGCACTGCCTCTCCCCCTTTAACCCCTTGGAACACCATCGGACAGCCACGAGGGGAGATACAAGATGAAACAGGGCATCAACCCACCAATAGTCCCATAGAATCCAGGCGGTCCACAACTCCCTAGTCCATACTTTCTCAGGGTTTCGATAGCCCGTTCTTTGATGTGCTCATTACTAGCAAGGCCCGCGAAATTATAGCTGGCGAGATTGATGACGGTTTTTCCGGAGGACAACAGTTTCGGTTTGGGGCCATTTGGCCCTGTAATGATGGGTACGGACATAAGGTCACGTTGTTCCCATTCGGACAAGGGCGCATTGAGAGGTTCGGGAGCCCATTCATCGACGAGTTCGTCAACTTCCTGTGGTAGAGCAGGGTCAGTGGTTCCTGCGCAGGAACAAAAAAGGACTACCGTTCACCTTTTCATTAAACTTGATCATCTGTCCCTGGCTCTTATCCCGACTCCTCGACTGCATAAGAGTGCGCACGGCAAATGCGATGAGGATCAACTCCAACACGGTACGACCTGGGTCATTCTGGTGTGATGAACGGACATAACGCGCAAGGACTGCTGAGCCGGGGACCTTGTAAAATATGCGCTCGACTTGAGCGAGCGTGAGGGTGAGCAGGGCGAGGACGGGTTCAAAGGTTGTCGTCGTGTTCGCTGTCGAAGCGACTGGAATAGAAGACATTGGCGTCGCGAGAGTAGCAAGGCGGATTAGCGAGATGTGGGTATATTAGCGAGTGTCTCTATTACAGTTTCCCTGTTTCCGTAGTAGAGTGGTGTAAGAATAGGTGTGCGTTGGTTTCGTTGTCTTATTAGTGGAGGACATGGATTATATAAGCAACACAGGAATGTCTTTGACAGGTTTGAAGGAACACGCGGTGCCATAGTGATGATACATGATGCGGTTCATGAACAACTTATCGGTAAGCCATAGCTGTTCAGAAGAGTTACTACAGTCGCGTCTGTTCTGATGTTATTGCCCAGGCTCACCGGGCATACAAGGCGCAATCATTGACGGCCTCAGGAACTCCACCACAAGTGAAAAAGGCTTGTAATGCTCTGAGAGGTGGAACGGGCCGCCCATACGACTTGCGCCGCCACCGAGCCGTAACTCTGTACAGGAATATACTGAGGGGTAAGAACTGCCATGTTTCACCAGTTCATTGACCACAGCTCGATCGGACATGAGCGCCAATCATACATACGAATGGCAATGTGTTTTGAGATCCAGCCATTTTGCCAGGACACACAGCCTAAATATTGACCTTGCTCACAACTCATGGATTGGGTTTTTGCCATTCCACGTATGTGCTCCAGGTACGTCGTTTACTTTAATTTGTGAGGTCAAGTCCCTTTCCTTCCTGGTCGTTCGGTAGCATGCAATTGCATCTGGCATCCCCCTATTCAGCGTGCAGGGGACCGACTACTTGACCCGTCCTTGGTACCTTTGGTTTGGAAGGGCGCTGCTAAAGGGAGAACAAACACTTCTCTTTACCAAACATCCATTATACACTCGTGACGTGTCTAGATAATGGCCTCCGTTCCAGAGTCCAGACTCGTTGTGTGGAAGGATTATACTAATGCCTCGTATCACCATCGTCGAGGAGCGATAAAAGGATTTAGGCCTGACCGGATCCGCCTTGGAACTATTAGATGCAGCGATACAATGTTAATGACCATGTACATACATGTATGGGCTCAGATCGGGCTCGAGCACCTTGAAACCAAATAGTCCTATCAGATAGCGATTTAGCATCATGGCATGTTTAGCCATAGATAGTTATATGATAGGCTTCTCCTTCTCGAATCAATTATGATGTAAATCCGGCGGCCAGCATCGGAACCCCGACAAACGACTCGTGGTACCGAGGTGTATTTGCAAACATTTTGCCTCGCATTCGATGGCCACCCAACCATGAGCACCAACCAAGTTGTGACTGCAGCACCAATGCCCACCTTCCCAGTTGTCCCAGGACAAGTGTCAAATTCACAACAAAGGGGTTTGTCCTGCATTGCCCTGTCTTAATAGTGATAATACTGATATGGTACCTCAAAGCACTATCCAGCAGACTCAGCCTCATTGATCGTCTCCTTTCCCCACTCATCCTCCTGTGCATGGTCGTCGGTGTTCTTATTGGAGTATTCGTTAACGGCGTACAGGAAGCTTTCAACACGGTCGAATTCCATGGTGTCTCCGTTCGTGAGCCCCGCCTCGCGCTCTCGATTAAGTAGTGGCTCAGTACCGATATCCAACAGCGATTGCTATTGGTCTTATAGTCATGATGTGGCCTACCCTCACAAACGTCCGTTACGAGTGCCTTGCCCGTACCCTCCTTTCACGCAAACTTTGGATCCACCTCTCCATCTCCCTTGTTCTAAATTGGATTATTGGCCCACTCTTGATGCTTGCCCTCGCATGGGCAACAATGCCAGACCTTCCTACATATCGGACTGGCGTGATTATGGTCGGTATTGCGCGTTGCATTGCAATGGTCATGATTTGGAACGGACTAGCGGGGGGAGACACAGAGTATTGCGCCATTTTAGTAGTTGTCAACTCAATGTTACAGATAGCACTGTATTCGCCGTACGCAGTGCTTTTCGTTAACATTGGAGGTGCACAACAAGGTCAGGAAGTGCATCTGCAATACGGGACAGTGGCTATTTCTGTTCTCATCGTAGGCGCTCCCTTTTTCCTCTCTTTTATAATCTCATTTGGTACCCGTCGTGCAATTACAGTATCTCGGCATTCCCCTCCTTGCGGGCGTCGTTACACGACTAACGGTCCTCCGCATATCCCCGAATTTCTTCCATCACACCTTCCTCCCCTATTTCTCTCACATTTCCCTCCTTGGTTTACTATACACTATTCTTGTCCTTTTCGCATACCAAGGTCATCATATCGTCCGCAACATCGGCAATGTAGCAAGAGCCGCTGTTCCGCTCATATTATACTCTGTGCTCATGTGGATCGGTGCAGCGGCATTGCTATGGACATTTGCAAGGAGGGAAGCTCTCCGGAAGTATTCCAGGGGGGACAGGAAGGACGAAACAGAGAGTATATTCAACTACGAAACTGCAGTCGTACAAGCTTTCACGGCAGCAAGCAATAATTTTGTATGCCTTCCCTTGAAATCATTTCCCCAGTGTCATGATGGAACTCATGATGGATTATAGGAACTAGCCATAGCTGTCACGATTGCTACATATGGCGTTGGCTCTGACCAGGCGCTGGCAGCGACGATTGGGACCCTGGTTGAAGTCCCTATCCTTCTTTCGCTGACGTGGGTTGCACAGGCTGCGAAAGTTAGGCTACCGTGGGACTGTGCAGAAATATGCTCAGGCGTGGAGAAGCCATAGACTGATAGAAATGACGCTGCTGGAGGGTACCATGTCTTCTCATTGCTCATGCATAGAATGGAGAGTTCCTACATGATATCATCTTTGTCTGTTCGGCAAGTCACGAAGAATCGTTCGCATGGACAAGGAGGGCATAGAAATCCATCCCCCCCTGTCAATGAACGTCGATTACCCGCTGGTGGAAAGTGGGAACTGCGATAGCACAATCTCCCCATCCTGCCCCTTCCTAACATGGCAGTCCCGCGCACCGCCACCTGGGACCAAATCCTGATCGACACTTACATAATCAAAAGTCAGCAGACAGTCGGTTCAGGTACAAGCTTGACGGATATGACTGGGCCTGGGGACCTCGCTGACAATTTCAGCCAGTGAGGTTGTAATTTTCTTCGCACTTGAAGATCATCATTCACCATGAGCACTGGCCAAGTCGTGACTGTAGCGCCAATGTCCACCTCCCCAGGCGTACCGATACAAGACTCCTCACAACAAAGAGGTTTGTCCTGCCATTGTCCCTTTGGCTCTTAATACTGATAATAATATCCCAAAGCGCTTTTCCGTAGACTCGGTCTCCTTGATCGTCTCCTTTCCCCGCTCATTCTCCTTTGCATGATCATCGGTGTTCTCATCGGGGTATTTGTCAAAAACGTACAGGAATCTTTCAACACGGTCGAGTTCCATGGTGTCTCCGTCCGTGCGTACCTGCGTCGTTCTCTTGATAAAGTAACAGCTCAGTACCTATCCAACAGCGATTGCTATTGGTCTCATTATCATGATGTGGCCTATCCTGACCAAAGTCCGTTACGAGTGCCTTGGCCATACCCTCCTTTCTCGCAAACTTTGGATCCACCTCTCTATCTCTGTCGTTCTCAACTGGATTATTGGCCCATTCGTGATGCTTGCCCTCGCGTGGGCGACACTGCCAGACCTCCCTACATATCGCACAGGCGTGATCATGGTCGGCATTGCGCGCTGCATTGCAATGGTCATGGTTTGGAACGGACTCGCAGGCGGTGACACAGAGTATTGCGCGATTTTGGTAGTCGTCAACTCAGTGTTGCAGATGGTTCTGTATTCGCCGTATGCGGTGCTTTTCGTCGACATTATTGGAGGCGCACAGCAGGGTCAGGAAGTGCATCTGCAATACGGGACAGTGGCCATTTCTGTCCTCATCGTGAGTGTTCCTTTCTCCTCTTTTCTACATAATCTGATTTCACGCGGGTCGTGCAACTACAGTATCTTGGCATTCCCCTCCTCGCGGGCGTTGTCACACGACTGACCCTCCTCCGCATATCTCCCCACTTCTTCCATCACAGTTTTCTCCCCTATTTCTCGCCTGTCGCCCTCCTTGGTTTATTATATACCATCCTCGTCCTCTTCGCATATCAAGGTCATCACATCATCCATGACATCGGCAAGGTAGCAAGGGTGGCCGTTCCGCTCATATTATACTTTACGATCATGTGGGTCGGCGCGGCGGCATTGATGTGGGCACTTGTAAGGAGGGAAGTTCTCCAGAAGTGTGTCAAGGGGGACAGGAGGGACGAAACCGAGAGGATATTTGACTATGAAACGACGGTCGTACAAGCTTTCACAGCAGGAAGTAATAATTTCGTACGCCTTTTCTTGAAATGGTTTTCTAGCATGATATGACTCATGATGGGTTACAGGAGCTGGCTATAGCAGTCGCGATCGCTACATATGGTGTCGGCTCTGACCAGGCGCTGGCAGCCACGATCGGGCCGCTAGTTGAAGTTCCTGTCCTGCTTGCGCTGACGTCGGTTGCGCAAGCTATGAAAGTTAGATTACCCTGGGGCTGTGGGGGAATATGCTCAGATGTCGAGAGCGTGGAGAAGCCATAAATCAATAGAGCACTGCATGATACCATGTCTTCTCGTTTCCAGTCTATTATGTAGTAAAACCGAGACAAAGGAGTTCAATACAGTATGGCTAAACCATCTCCCCGAGCGACTTTTCATCTTTCAAAGGAGCTCGTACTGTTTGACTCTGAACCCTCCTGGGGTGCTGAACACCAGATAGCACCCCCGATATCGTACTTCCCACCCGCGCCTCAGGATGAAAAGTAGCAGCAACCTTGCATATATAGTAGTGGGAGTGATAGCGGAAGGTAGTAAATACTCCCAGTCTAAACAGTAGATGGTGTATTAGCAGCAATATCGATAAGTAGATGAGCCAGATGTGCAATCAGATAAAAGCAAGTCCTGTCAATAGGCGCGCATTAGTACATACTCAGAGAAGAAAGAAACGAAACACCCACCAAGTGATGGTCCATGAAGCGAAAGCAAAAGAACGGATACACAGGAAACGACAACGATTAATGCGAATGCGACAACTGAAGGTGAAATTATGCTTTGATATGACATGTCTTACCATACGATTCTTCCCTCCTCTGCCCGTCCTAGCTCGAGCGCAACTTCACACCCTCCGACATCCTCTGCAGATTCTCCACTTCCCTCAAACACTGTAGTCAGATCGAGTCCACCCGGGATCCCACTTCCCTGCCCTTTCCCATCCACACCCACACCGGCACCTGTCAACACCGCTCCAGAAGAACCCACAGAACCTGGCCCACTCACCACCCTCCTTTCTTGCGCCTTTGGTTTAGTCACCCTCATGCCCACACCAGCCGATGCCAACCTTGGCATCGACATCACATGAGCATGTGCCACCTGCGCCACATGCGCGTACCTCGGGTAATGCTGTTCATGTGGCGCTGGGATCGAGCTGACAATAATCGGTCCCGATGGCGAGGGAGGCGGAGTAAGGTATGCCTGCGAAAGATCTTCGCACTCCTGGATGCCTCTTTCCGATAATCGACTGGACGGAGAAGGGGAGTCGGTGGGACGCTTGTTCGTGCTGGAGAGCGACGGAGGCGCTAACAGGGAAAGGCTGAATGCGGCGGGGAGCGAAATCGAGCGTGGCCGCCTTCTTGGATTTTGCTGGCCGGAACGCGACCGGGAACGCGACGATTGTGGAACATACGACGGGTTCGAGGTGAGGGGAGGTCGGTGTGGCTGCTGCTCGTGCATTCCTGCACTGATGGGCGTCGAAGGGGCTGACGAGATAGATAACTTTGAAAGTGGACGGAGGAGGATTGAGGATGAATCAAATTTCCCTTCCTCGGTCTGTGTGATTGCTATGTCTCCCGCTGGATCTGCACCAATACCGCCGAACTCCCCACCGACTGCCGTCTGGTATGACGGCGGAGGGGTGAGAGGGCGAAACATGGGCAGCGCGGGGGAGGCGGATGGCGTGGACGGCGAGTACATGCTCGTTGTCCGTGTGCGTAAGCGAACGGGAGAGGACAATGTGACATCTTCACCCGTGCCGTCAAGAACCTCCGAGGTGATGGTGCCCTTTGCTTCAGACTCAACATTCCCCTCAGTGGATGTTGCATCCACGGTCGGAGTCAAAGTCTGCGAATGGTCAAGCCTTGTCATAGACGACGAGCACACTGATTCGCTCTCCCAATCATCCTCGCCATCCTCCTCGCACACAGGGAACAACCACGTTGGGCTCTCAGGCATAGTCCTAGTCGGACTCTCCGGGAACGACACAAACGACATACCCGGGCCTATGCGCTTTTCGAACACCAAGCTCTCGGGGACGCGCTTCAAGTTCAGCACGCCGTACTTCCCCTGTCGCAGCTCGAGATCATGCACAGTCAAAGCGTACAGAGACAGTGGGGAGCTGCGCAATGGTTTACCCAGGGAGAGGCCTGTGGGCACGATCGGGCCACGGGGCATCAGACGAGGCAAACAAAGACCGGGAGGCCAGATAGGTGGGGAGTTTGTGTCAAGGTTATTCTGACCTGCGATCGGAGTAGGAGTAGGTGGGATTCTCCCGTCCCATACCCTCCCTCCAGTCGAATCTTTCGGTCCAGGATCATGGCCCAGAGTTGGTGGTGAAATGTTAAGACAGCTCGCACTTATGTACGGAGCAGCAACCTTGACCCCCGAACTCCAGGCTCTCCTTTTCGCCTTCATCTCCAGTGCCCTATCGCCATCATCTTCGGTCCAGCCAGTTGGTGCACCAAATACACTTGCACGGATGAGCCGCCAGCCCTCTTCCTGAGCACGAAGGCGAACGAGGTTCAAACCGCTGTAGATACGCTGGAGGTAGTCCAGGCGTTCTGTGATATACTCCTGCGTTGACCCTTTAGATCTAAACCGGACTTTGGGAGACCGTGCGGTTACGGGGGTAACAGAAGACGTTAAAGGGGGATGGCTAGCGGGCGAGACCGAGGGACATTGAACCTGAATCTGGCCATTTAATAAATGATCCGGTGGAGGATCTGATGAAGGAAAGCTGCGAGGACGAGGACGAGATGAGGAAGTTCTTGAAACCAACAAGGGTTCTTTCTGGACTTGAATCTCCGGTTGTACTGACGAAGGGACTGACAATGGTATTTCCTCGCCGTCTTCTGGCGTACGGGGAGACGGTTGGCTCTCATCCGAATCATCGTCTTCGTTTACATCAGACGGTGCAACAGGGGCGTTGAAGTGGAACGTTGTGTCCACAAGCCTATGAGGATCCTCGTCACCGAAGTCACTCCCCCAATCGTCTTGAAAATGCACGTGTGGCCCGTCGACAATAGTCATGAAGCCATTCATACCGGACACACAATGGGAACCTGGGCTGGCCATATCAAACGTAAACCGATCGTCGTCGTCCCATAGGTCACCGTAAGGGTCGTAATGACCATCCCAAATCGAAAAGCTTTCACCAATGAGGCTTTGATTGCCACAAGGCAGTTCAAAAGTATATGCGTCGAGCTCATCTGGTGACTGTGACCGTATTCGAACGCCCCATTCATTCGCTAGAGCAGATTGTTGAGTCCAAGGATCTGGATACGCTGCTAGTGGATATTTACCTTGATCACGGCGAGGATACACCACCCGATCTTCGCCATCTTCTGAGGTGAATGGAATTGATAACGGAGAACGCAAGCGCCTCTCCATATCGCTCCTTTCTCCCAAATCAAGTGCATTCCTCCCCTCGCTTCGGCTGCGTCCATGCTTAGCTTTCCACAAAAGATTCTCCTTAGGACTTCTATTCTGAAGCTCCTGCAACTCGGCGTGTGCTTTGACAGCGAGACTCTGTAAAACCCATTCTAGGTAGCCTGCCGGAGGCGTGTGGAGGGTGAGAGCAGATAGAATGTGGAGACGCCATGCATCAAGAAGGGTTGCGCGGGCGCGGGTGCGAAGAAATCGGATACGTTTCTGGCTCGGAGGAAAAAAAACTTGCTGAGGAGGTGGAGAAGGGCTGTCCACGCGAACAGTGATGCCAGGTGGTGGCGGCAGTGGGGACTGCGGTGGATCAACCAGGACATTGTTCGGGGATGACGGACGTGGCGGCGATGAAAGTGACTTTGGAACCAGCGAACTATAGGTGCTACGTCAGCCCGAGGATCAAATAACAACCATGAAACCTACGAAATGAGTGAGAACAGAAGGGAGCGCTGCCGCTTATGCTTTCCTGACTTGTGAGGTTTGAGTGAACCACTTGCGTTGAGAGACTGCAAATCATCCGTGCTGCTCACGACGCTAGCGCACACGCTACTCTCTGAGCTGCTACGGTGACCGTCTGCCTCGTTAAAGGCCCTGACATCGTCTGCAACGCTATCCAGCATCCGGACACAGGCCGGCTTCATAGCGACCTTGATACTGCGCCCGTCAATAAAGCTCACCGTGATCTCCTTTTGGGGAATGTCCAATTCGACTTCATTGATGCGAGCGACAAGACCCACTGCCTTGTCGAAGACATGAATATTCGTTACATTTTCCAGCTGGAAAATGGAAGTCAGAATGTTCGACTGCGCTGCCCAGGCAGTAGGCAAAGGTAAGTCGGGGAACGGAAGTACGCAGGGAAAGTTGAGGTCGTAGGTGATCTGGCGGTAAGGAAAGGACGGGATGAGGCGGAGGATCATTGCGTGCACTTGGGCAGCGAATGGATTAGGAGATAGCGTAGTTTATCAAAGAGATGAGGAAGGGAGTGAATTGACTGCACTGCTGGTCCCCGCCGGGCGTCGTACTAGACGTCCAGCACACAAGACAGAAAAGCATGTTTTATCGCTTGGTCTTCTTTCCCGCAAGCGCAAGCGAGGTTACGTGAATGCTAATAACTTGTTAGCGCGACTGCTCTGTACTTACGTTCAAGGGAACGCGATTACATACATCTCCGGACCCGTACATAAGTACCCAGGGCCTCTGCCCCGGACATTTGCCAGTTTACTGGACTTCGAGCGTGAAAGGGAGCAGGGCTCTGAGGCGGCGGAGTAATCCTGACCAGCCATCAGGGGAAGAGATAACCTAATAGACTTGTGCAGGACGCTAACATAGTGAAGCAGCTGGGTCTTTGCAGGAATCTTAGTGGAGGACTTATGGTAGCTTCACCACATGGCATCAGACTCGGCATTCGACGAGGTGGCACTGCGCAAACAACGCGGAAACGGATCACTTCGAACTCAAGAAGCAGAGTTGCTGTGTGGTGAGGAAATGCATCCGCTTCCAGTGATACATACTACTACAGCCTCGATTTCTAAGGAACAACAGATCGTGCATTGCCCGTTATCCCATAGCAATCAGAAAGTCCATTCCGAACCACGAAAAGTCCTATTTCTTGGTGTGACAGAGACCTACAGGATGGACAACAAATGAACTAGGAAAACATCACTGATAGCAGTCTCGCGGAGTTCTCGTGTATTTGTATTTGTCGATCGCAGGGTATTCTGGCCCTAGATAAGGATGCAAGGTCAAGTGGAAGTAGCACTGGCCCGGGCATAGCGGGAGGATGATTTCCAGAAGTCATTTCATCTGAATGCAAGCAATGCATCCTGGGCAGTGAAGGATGATTCGTCTCGACGCACAGCTGCAAACATACCTGATAATCTCCTGTATGCTCTTAGGGGTTCATTGGTTCGCTGAAGGTGTCCGCGATCTGGTTGGGTGGTATTATCCACACGTTGCCCACAGCAAGGGAGGCTAGCGTTGCCTATTCCAGCTTGGGAGACAGACCACTGGGCATGCAGCACAAACGAGGCGATGAAAACACGCTTTGTGCAATTGTGAAGTGCATTCGCCCTACACCATTTATATCAGTGGGACGCGTCCCGGGTTGCCTCTAAAACAGAGGACCGCTGTTGTTCATTCTCCAGAAGACCTTCCAAGTCTCCTTTCCCTACCCTCGGGTGACCATGGGATCCAACACAAGCCAGCCTGTTCATGGCTCGTATGGCGAGGCGCGCAAGCCAAAGCGTTCTCCAACGCCGTTGTCGACGATCCTGGGAAAGCCTTCGCTGGCACTACAGACGGTCAACTTCATCCCGGGGCTGGGGAAGCGTTCGCAGGCACTCGGTTCAGCAACACCAACGACACCACAAGCACTGGCACCCACAGTGACAGCGGTGCCACGGATACATGTTGAGCCGGCGGCGTCGCCGGAGCCGTCCGTTATTGGGCCGGCCGATCGGACGGAGACTGCCATAGATGTAAATCCTGTGCTTGAGGGAGTCCAAGGTTGTTACTGACCCTTGTTCTGTTGCACGTCCATCTGCCCTTCCCTTCCCTTCAACGCTGAATTCAAGACTCCATTCATTGGTGAAGAAATCGTCATGTCGTCTCAGACAGCGACAGTACCCTGCCAGGTGTGTCCCATCTCCCTACGCTTTGCCAGGGCCACGTTCGGTTGTTTGATACCACGCGTCTCGGATTGTCGTCCTTCCAGTACAGGACAGGTCGTACGCTTGGAAGTGGAACATATGCTATCGTCAAGGAAGCAATCCACATCAAGACTGGGAAGTACTATGCCTGCAAGGTCATCAACAAGAAGCTTATGGAGGGTCGAGAACACATGGTAAGTACATTCCCCCTTCTTACAGATTGGGCTCGTCCCTCGTGAACGAATACCTGTATCGATCAACCACAAATACTGGAGATGTGGCGACTTTGTGTCCTACGTTAATTGGCATTATTGGATTCGATGCGATCTGCGCGACCAGACGCTGATCGAATTTTATGTCGGGGTTCTTTCGACTCTTCGCTGAACATTGGCGCCCGAGTTTGACTGTTGACCGCCCATGTCCTTTTCCAGGTACGCAATGAAATCGCTGTCCTAAAACGGGTTTCCAGCGGCCATCCAAACATCGTCACGCTGCATGATTACTTTGAGGTGTGTTTATAACTCTCAAGTTACTTGAGCTTCACTATAATGGGACTGCAGACTGCTCACAATTTATATCTGTGCTTCGACCTTTGCACAGGTGGTGAGCTCTTTGACAGTATATGTGCGAGAGGGCAGTACACAGAAGCGTAATTCATTTCTTTATCTCGATTTTTTCAAACCCTCAAACCTCCCACTCCACAGCGATGCCGCAGATCTCGTCCGCACTATCTTCAGTGCCGTAAAATACATCCATGATTGCGGTATAGTCCACCGCGACCTCAAGCCAGAAAACCTTCTTTTCCGTTCCAAGCCTGAGCAGACCTCGGAAATCATGATTGCGGACTTTGGATTGAGCCGAGTTATGCCTGATTCCAAGTTGAATATGCTCACCGAAGTCTGTGGAACGCCTGGTGTACGTTTATTGCATTGCATTCTATTTACCCTCCCTCACCTGGGATATAGTATATGGCCCCTGAGATCTTCAAGAAGAGTATGCTCACCATTTTATTCTTTATCTGTTACATGCTAATGCATCGTAGCTGGTCACGGCAAACCTGTCGACGTGTGGGCCATGGGTGTCATAACCTACTTCTTGCTTGCAGGTACGAGTGATCCTGGTGCTTTGTTCGCCCTCTTCACTCGTGTTTCATAGGTTATACGCCATTCGATCGTGATACCCAGAAGCAAGAAATGGAAGCCATCATGGCAGGCGACTACCGCTTTGAGCCAGGTATGTGGTCAACTTATACATATTACCCAGATCGTTTCATTCAACTGAGTCTGCATGCAGAGGAATACTGGAGCAATGTTTCCGAAACCGCACGCAACTTTGTTAAATCCTGCCTCACAGTTGACCCCGAACTTCGTCCGACAGCAGAAGAGGCTCTTCGACAGCCTTGGCTCGCTGCAGAGGTGCCGCACTTCGTCGAGAAGGACGGTCAACCCGCAGACCTATTGCCACATGTCAAGAAGGCGTTCAACGCGAGAAGGACATGTGCGTTTCATTTCCCTAGTGCTCTTCTGATTTCGGCACCGGTACTGACGCATTACCGGTTAGTCCGCAAAGCGGTGTTCAGTATGATGGCTATGAGGCGCATGTCGACGATGGCTTCCCACTTGTCACCTGAACACCATAGGTTAAACGAAGATGTGTTCAAGTACAAACAGGAGTCAGAGAAGGAGGTGCTAGAGCATATGAATGTTATCCACCACCACAATGCAGGAGAATCTGGTAACGAAAAGGAAGGGCAATCGACAGGCGGAGATGATATCCGCTTCCAGGAGGATCCTGCTACAGCTGGACCGGAGGTTCCTACGGCGTCAGAACCATCAGTTAACCTGGGCAAACCCACTGAAGGTAGTAAAGACGTGTCAGAGAAGTTTGCGGCTGTAAGCTTGGCTGCGAAGGTAAGCTCTGCCGTCAAAACAAAGTGATACCCACATTTGCTCGTTTCATTTCGTTGTATTGCTTCTGGTATTGCTACTGGCAGCTACCGGTGCTCTTTGATGGTCTCTTTCTCACGTTGCATCTGGACTATTGACCTTTCGGGTCCGGAATTTCGCCTTTTTATCACTGTATCTTTTTTCGCCTCACTACTGACCCAAACGTTCATCCAATAAATAATCAAACTATTCTTTGGTCTTGCAGAAGGTCTTCCATCGCCTCACCCACCTTGGCAAGTAACGAACACACTGTACATGTCAAACTCCTCGTACATCTGGAAGTCAAGTGATATTATAGCTATGGGTTGTGGTGCGTGCATGCATGCATGTGTATGGTAGATATTCAACAGTCGGGCCTCGTTGTTTCCACGTTCTCAAGGATCACTTCTTGTACAATAGATCCCGTGTCATTTGATCTGCAGTGCTCGCACTTCCTAGATAGTTATCACGATGCTTTGTTATGACACCCGTTTGAATTGATCACCCTTCTACGCATTCCTTCATCTGCTCGAGAGCCCAGCATGGTTCGTCCCAGAATACGAAATGGTTTCCCCTCTCCAAGTAGGTAACCTGGAAATCTCTTGCCCTCTCTGCGCCCTCCCCGAAGACGGCAGAAGGCCCTTCCTTCAAGCACCTCTCCAGCTCGTGCACGATGTATATAAACTCCCCTGCGCCTTCAGTGCCACACAAAAAGCTAATCTTCAGCTTAGGCAAATACTTGGCCATTTCGACGTCAAACAGAGCCCGTCGATTGATCGAGGTGAAAACTTCGGGTGGCATGATAAGAGTGCCCATATCATGTGTCTTATACATCTCGAACGATATCATCTTCTCGAGCTCCTCCTCTGTGACGTCGTGGAGGGACAGTGGCTTGTCCGTGCGGAAGTTCCCAAACTCAATACCTGCTATGTCGCGGGAGAGGCGATTGCGGTGTGCAAAGAAACCTCTGACGTATTTATTGAAACACACCCAAGGGTCTTGATCTGGGAAGGTCAGACATGCTTCGTCCAGGCCAAGAGGCTTCGGTGGATGCATGGCGAATACGGCCGGGAAAGTATCTGCGCGAAGAGGCAGTCCAGATAAGTTCACGTTTTTCTTCCAGTTGAATGGTACATACCGAAATAAAGGACGGTACGGAGATACCCCTCGAGTGCATGGAGTTCCTCAGTTGCCAAACTGTCCAGGTTGGCAAGAATGCCTTGTAGATATATAGTGCCAAGGGACCAACCAACGAGGTGGATCCCCCCTGTCTTTCGTTCTTCGTTATATTTGGGGATAGCTTGTGAAGTGGCGAACTGCAAGAGGAACCTCGCGATTTGCAGACCTGCGAGGCGCAGGTGCTTCTTCCCGTCTTTTGCATCTGTGCTTTTGTAGAGCGCAGCCTCTGCCTCCGTCCAGGGTGTGCTTGGGGCGTAACCCCGCCTATAGAGGCTTATCAGGCGATAGTTGTGCGATGGGCCGAAAGGGAACATCCGCCGGAACACAGCTGGCTCGGTAGGAGTGAGGATAACGATAACAGGCGCACATAAACCATGAAGACTTACACCCGTTGAATCCCATTCCATGGATGAAAGCCATGGTAGTATAGTCAGAGGGATCGAGGCCATTTGTTCCACTATCTTCAGAGAAGAACTCGATGTTGCCTTCGACCTTGATGATGCCAGACATGAGTACTAGTAACAACTGTCTGAAGTTATGATGGGCACGTCCCAAGTTTTTATATTCTTCCAGTGTACCGCCATCTTACTGGTAGTGATTCTTTCCATCCCGGATGATGGAAGAATCACTACCAGTAAGATGGCGGTGCACTGTTAGTCAGGTCGCTTATCTATGCCTGTCTCAGGTCGGTGAGTCCGCGTCGTGTTGATTGGGAATTGTTTGGGAACAGCCATGTTCGATTCTATTTTTACTACATACATAACTGGCAACTTCCAGTGCTGCATCGTTCACAAACTTGGGTTGGAACTTGGCCGCTTGGAAATGGTGGCTAGCCTTGTCGTGAAACCGACTTTTCATTCCGAGCATTACACTTTCAGGAAAACGGTGTCCATCCCTTGGGCACTTCTGATCAGTTCTGGTATAGCTCATTCATCCGGGACCGCTTTGAACTGTATTCCTCTACCCGTTCACTGATGCCATCAGAGACTCTTGCCATGATGGTATTCATACAAAGTCTTATCACCTGCGCGTAGTATATATTCTAGACAAGCAGTGAGTTTATGGCACACCCGATCAGCCAACCAACGTTTCAACACACTTGGTTCGATCATCTCCGCTGGACAGCTTACTTAGTTGACGTTTTTTCCACACATTGTACTGAACTGTGCCCGTGCCCCACTCCAGCTTATCCTCTTTCGAGATATTATAGCAACTCTCACCTTCAAACACAACTGACGAATCAGACTTAGCTTCAAACATCGCAGCAATTTGTACGTGGCATACGCAACCCCCCCGGAGACTTGGCACAACAAGCAAAACGAATTTTCATACAAGGGTTGAAGTTCTGTACTGACGGGCCCCGTATTTTCATCGAACAGAGCTCATGCGAAATATCGGAATTCATCGTCAGCAAGACAGTATCGTGCGTTGCGAATTCCCTTGCTCGCAGAGCAAAGGGTTCTGGGAGAATGCTATATCGTGGGAACGACTGACGACAGAACTTTTTGCCTCCTTTGGATCCGTGTGATTCGGTTGCCTTACCTTGCTACTTATGAGCCTTCCAAGTAAGATAGGGCTCATGCAAACCCGACCAACGTCACGTGATGTGACAGACTGTGACACGGGTTTAGCGGCAGTCCGTCCAAACCTGTAGGGGTGCTAGGACTTATCGGAGTTTGAATGGGACTTATGGGACTTACCCTGTAAGGTAGGCCTTTTCCACAGCTCGCCGTTGTCGCGACTGCACTGTGTCGTAAGT
>Ga0307518_10000152_pt1 | contig 50680 bp, 29 predicted proteins | sample 25_EM_MG_FD_203889 | JGI IMG/M metagenome (GOLD analysis project Ga0307518, IMG submission 203889) | Populus trichocarpa ectomycorrhiza microbial communities from riparian zone in the Pacific Northwest, United States - 25_EM | ecosystem: Host-associated > Plants > Roots > Unclassified | place... | reverse complement strand
TATTAATATATATATATATATATATATATATATATATATAACCTCAATTTCAAAAACATTCTTAACCAAACACATTAAACTAATTTTTCTTCAATCTCAATTTCAACCACAGTTTTAACAAAACACCTATTTTTTTCAAACTAACCTCAACTAAAAGTACTTTTTATAAAACAACTTTTTTCAAACCACAACCACAACAGATACCGCAATACCAAACACACTCTAAATCAAATCATGGAAAAGTTTCTCCCTTCATCTTCAGAACAAACACAAAATTGTGTTGATCGTTTCAAGCTGAAAAGGCAAAATGGTCGCCAAATTGCTGGTTATAAATCCTACAAAGAACACATGACATACAAACACCAACCACTGGGATGCTCGTACACTTGAGTTCTCCAGCACTACGGCAGAAGCTTTGTCTCAGTAAACGTATGGCAGTATTCTCCATGGAACAAGTCTACGGTATTCCACCCATACTTCTTTGTACTTCTCTGCACAGCGAGCCTCGTCTCTCCTTTCTCTCCATATTAGAAGGATAAGAAGATAAATCGGGTAGAAGTATGGGACTGGAGAACTGCAAAAAGGTGAGCATTTTTTGTTGGAAGCTGTTTGCTTTTGAATCATCTAATTCTATAGAAATTCATATAAAGAAATTGGAAAATTACCTTGTTCCACAAGGCAGACTAAAGGATAGTGCCAACAACAGGTCACCCAGGTAATTACAATGCCTTGCGACCCCCCTTGAACACAAAAAACATAACGTCAAGAAGATGCATGAGATGAACCATCATGGATGTTGTTGCCAGAACCCATGGGAAATGTGATGCTTCATGCCCACCCCACACCCAGATCCCTCAACAACAGCAACAATGCAGTTGTAATAATAATCCATCAGTACAGGAGTTGATGCATAGCCTAATTGGTAACTACACCTCTCCTCTGAAGAGAACATTATAAGTTCAAATCTCCTCTCCCCCATGGTATAAAAAGAAAAAGAAAAAGGGAACAGTTATGATGGCAATACGAGATAATGAAGAAGATATCGACGATCAAATTGAAATCTCACCAATAACCAGAAGCAAGCAGCTTCCCCCCAACAACCTTTGGCGGCTTACCCCATATAAGTGCTTTGGGATTCTTCTTGAAGACATGCTTTTGCTTGTTAGCTCCTCTAAATACCAGATATCTGCCCAGTTTTATGCCAAACAACTGTAACTTTAGTTAATGATTTGAAAGAAGTCAAATATAAGTCACAAAAAGAGTGAACTACGCATTGCCGGAAATTTACCCAATCAGGAAAACAAAGCAATTTGCTATAACAGCAGCAGTTGTCAACTCCACTTTGTTACCCAAAAGCCACCAGCCCTATAAACATTGACAATACACAAACTGAATGGTGTCCTTTAAGTCTCGTATAGGCTTTGCCATACCTCCTAAGTGGTAGTAGCAGGCTTAGTAATTGCAATTTAGTTATTGAAGACAATGCCTCACAATAATAAAAAGTAACACTGATCTTGCAGGCGTTAAACATGCATATCAACTGGAAAGGTGAAACAAACCATAAGGCTAAAAGTGTTGTTTGTGCCTCACTATGGAAACAATAAAATAAGCACACATGAATTTAATGTCGTTCAGTTACCCCCCCAAATTAATTTTCACTACGAAAACGAGATCAAAGCCACTGATCTTACATGCACAAACAAAGACCTCACACACCCACTCCCAAATCCAATACACCCAGCCAATCCCCCTCACTTAGAAAATCCAACAATTTGGAGCTCCTCAAAACTACCAAACAATATACCTCTATTGCACAAAATTTATCAATCAACTATTGCAAGGAGACCAAGCACCTCTATTGCTTCTACGACAAAAAGGATGCCTTCATGACCTGCAAAACTTCTCAAAGATGCTTTGAAGTAACCAACAGAAAACTTCTCAAAATATGAGACTTCATCTTCTCTTGGGCCAAATTTAATCCTATTCATAACAAGGATCTTCTACTCTGGGTCAAAGCCAACAATCTTTTACTACTATCTCTATTTTTCGAGGCAACACCAAACTATTTCTTGTTGTATAAGAAATCTTACATTAAATAAGAAATCCATCCACAACAAATAATCTTGTAATAAATAGGAAAACTGAAATATTGTTTAGAATAGGAATTCAATACAAACCCCATCTTGGATCAAATTCCATCATGCATCACATCATCTTCAAGTTGAATTTCGTGCATCTTCAAATTTCATGATCATCAACATACAAGCCATCAACAAAATACACATAAAATTTACTCTTTTGAAAACTTAGTATAATGATCATTAGCAATCATGTCTTCTTAAGGCTACAATGTCCGTTATCTTTAATTTCATGATCTATATAAACTACACGCTCTAATACTAGTTGTCATGCAAGTTAACACAAAGCAATAAAACAATTATATATGAATTTAAGCAATAAAACAATCATATATGAATTTAGTGTGGTTCCACTACACTTACTACTCAAATTAACTCTCACTATCAAAAAAGGGATTGTAGTCACTGATCAAGCCCTCGCACCCACTATCCAAATTCGATTACACCCAGTGTAATATTTCTCACTACACAACTATCTCCAAAAAGACCCACATTTGGAGCTCCTACAAACAACTAAAATGTATACCATCATGCCAAAAAGGGCCAAACTACTTCTAAAAAGAGACCAAGCAACTGCTTCTACTACAAAAAGGATACATCTATTACTTGCAAAACTTCTGAAAGGTGCTTTAAAACACAACACCTCAAAGCTTTTAAAAAAATCTTCCCATAACAAAAGTCTTTTACTCATGGGCCAAAACCAACCTCATACAGGAGTCTACAGGCCTCTCTTTAGAGAAGCAAAACCCAACCATGTATCATATTACACAGAATCCGCATTATACTAGAAAGCTCTCTACAATAAGAAATCATACTAAAAATGGGAATTTAATACGAATATCAATGAAGAACTTTAAGCCAAACAAACAACCTAGTTAAATAAAACCCATAATGCACTTGTAGAATTCTTTACATCTAATAAATTATGAAGCATGTATACTAAAAGTGTAGGATGCACCTTTCAATTTTCAATCCCACAGCCGAGTGTGAGTTGGGCACATGACTTCCCTTTTTATAAAACATTCAATTTATTTTGCAAAAAACATAGCAGTATCTTTTGCCAGAACCTGGTCAATATGCAATAACCATCTATTGATTGACACTACAGAGACTCTGACTATGATGGGTTAATTAGTCATCCATGAAAATGGAAATATTACATTTCATTATTAGCTTAAGCAATTGTCCAAAAAACATTGATTGCAGTGCAACAAGAGACAAACAAAGTTCTTTCACATAAATGTCAAGCTCACAGTCACTTGCCTGGATGCTGAAAGTAAAAGGAATCCAGACCAGGTCTCCAAACACCAACATGAAGCCTAATCTCTCAGCAATTATGTCCCATCTGTAAAACAAAATAGGTTAGTATGCGAACGCCAAATAAAGAACCTTAAAATTATAACCTAAAATTGAATTTAATAACAAGGAAACTTTTGGGTTCTGTAACTTTTAGTGCTTCAATAAGAAAGGGCAAGTTTATGGACACATCTTTGCTTTATTTCATTGTATAATTCACATGAATAGTCCCTAAAATCCTCATTTCTGTCAAGTGTCAGGAATTAGTGATGTAAATTTCAGGGTAAAAATTTCTTATGCTACCATTTGTAGGATTACCATTCAGATGGTGATGACCCAACTAGACTTGCATATGCTATGTTCTCATATGATGAGATCATGAATCTCAAATGACTTGAAAGAACAAATGTGTGGTGTTTGTTAGGAAACAAGTGCATTGAGTGTGGCTGCTGACCCAAAGTCTGATTGTCACAGTATGCATGCAATCAAGTTCCATTGAATATTACAACGAATTTTAGACAAGAAGAGAATTTTAGAGCAAATTACAAGGTGCAAAAAGTATTGGAAACAGTGAAAAGAAATCTTAGTCAAAGCAATGAACCCTGTGCTAGCATTTGAAAGTAAATTTCAGATTTAGCAACACCACATGCAGAGGAGCAGGAACAACTGGCAGGCATTGTAAGACAAGTTGATGAATTCAATGAAGATGATAAAGCAATAGATTTTGTACCGAAAAAAAATTGAAGCATCACAAATTGCATGGTTTAAAGAAGAGGACAATCAGATCAACTTCATCATTCCTCCAAATTCAGTATTATAGTTGAGAAGACTATTTGCCAACACAAATACTATTAGAGGCCAAACACTTGCGACACTTGAAGACTGTATCTTCCTAGAAATAAAAAAAAAAACCAAGAAAGAATTCATAACCTTCAGGTTACGCCACAAGGTGATATTAGTCAGGTGCAGCTTTTTAGAAAGTCTGTTCTACCAACCACATATTCTTGAAAGACATAAATCTAGCAGTTCTTCACAAACTTTCCCTGAGTTTTAGCTTTCACTTTGGAAACTTTGAAGTTTTAATCCAACAGATAATTTAAGAAGTATGAGATAGAACTAAAATATCAGTTGGGACATAAGTATGGCTTCTTGGAATTTACCTACCCTTTGCCTAAAACTCATCCCGAATTACTTAACGGTATCTGCATATAACACTCACAAACTGATATTCATAAAAACAGAAGTAGCATTAATTGGTTGGAGCTTTCTTATCAAAGAAAAATTTTATGTTAGGGTCTGTATGATAGCTATTTTCACATACCAATATTCACAACTAGGATTCATTTTAAAATTTAAGGGGGACTAAAGTTGGCCATAGTTTAGAAATTCCTACAAGGGACTTTGGCTTAGGTCTGGCTGGAGAGCTTATGTAATATATACAAACATCGGATGAGCTCGAGGAAAATCTTTGCACTGCTCAGTGCTCTAGTCAATCAACTAGATTTCCAAATCATTTTCTCTGTTTCTTTGTTTTGATACATCAACTAGAGCTCCCTATTGTTCTACTTTTACATATGCCTTTCAGATTTCATATAAGTTGAGTTTGTATAGCAGAACAAGTAGGTTAATATTGTGTGATAATGTTATGGCCCACTTGCACTAAAAGTCCTGTTTTCTCTCCTTCCCTTGCCCTTTTTTTCTCTCTCCTGTTGATAAACAAGCTTGAACTTAAGTCTTCCAATCTGAGCACAAAACTCGAACTGGAAACCACAATCAAGCTTTGTCATTCCTATTTACCAGTTTTCTGCAGGTTTACAAGTATAAAGAGAAAAGAAGAGTATTTGAAACAATTTCTGCAGCAGAGGCACAGGTCATGTACTTACGTGGAGGTCATGTACTCCTCATAAAAGAAGTAGTCCAGGATGTATATCTGAAAGCAGGATGTAGACAGAAATGACATTCAGCATCCAATTTGATGTGGAAGAGAGATGAGAATAAAATCATGTGCTCCCAAGAATTGCTAAATTACCAGACAGAAAATTTGGTAAAGGATCATCGAATGGCTCAAGGTGGCGCCCTGAATAGTTTTTGCTAGAACTGATAGATTGATAAATAACCATCCCATCATTCCAGATCTAACAAAGAAGAATCTACAGAAGAGAACCACCATTGTTAGTCCATAATCATGTCATCTCTTTACTACTAACATCAAAATTTCAAGACGCAAACAATGATTTGCACATATGTTAAACCATCTTATCTATGTTGTTATCAGCTGCAAACAAAACCTACAGACCAAATAGGAACAAAGAACATCCATGCTATTACTGCATTAAATGAGACAGTAAAACAAAGAAAAGCACCAAGTACAGTAACAGATATAGCAACATAAAGTTTGATATCAAGATTAAAATCCTAGAGACTATCATCATATGATTGCTGAATTGCATGAGCATTGATTAAGATTCTTATCAGGTTCCACAGAAGAAAAGGCATATACAATTTAAGACAGGATCACATACTTGAGGTCAATGCCCAAAAAAGAAGGATTGAGCTGTACTCCAAACCACCTATTGAATGACAAAAAGGGTAATAACGTTAACATAATAGATCAAAAAAGTATTCCATTAGGGAAGCTAACAGATACACAGAAGATGAACCTTTTATTTTCCCAGACAATATGCTGAAAATTTATTGAAGAAATCATTGAAAGTTAATTAAGTAGGCACATCAGGAGCAGCCACAATGAAGACAAAATTCAATGATGCAAAGGTTGTTGAGGGAACAAGAAACTTTATGCTCGAGAATCAATTCCTTGTGCTCATTATAAAAAAATAGGTTAGGTAGAAACAATGGTGGTAAATTGAGCAGTCCCATTAATCTTAATTTGTTGACCAAAGGTTGACATATAATAGCCAGAATTGAATTTGATGTTATTATAAAAATCAAAACCCCCTTTAGCAGCCATATTTTGTGTTGCATTGGATGACAGAACCAGGCAGCAGTGAGATTATCTAATCATGGATTACATATGTAGCTTGGATTCTGTTGCCGTGTAAGATAGTAATATTAGGACTAAGCATGCCTCTTCAAAGTTTACTCTTCCTCATTCATATTCACAATTATGTGCAGTAAACTAACAAAAAATGAAGATTTTCTTTTAACTACAGGTAGGAAACAAGACGCATAAAAAAAAGGATCCTGAAGTCATTCATATAATAAATTTGATCAAATTCTGCTACTCAAATTGGAATCTCTTGGATCGAGTTATTCTTCTAGAGTACCAGTCATGTATTAGGTTTCCTGTAACACAAGGCTTAAGGGAAGAACTCTGATTTCGAGACTTGCAACCAGCAGCATAGAGTGCTAACGTCACCTAAAATGAAAACAGAGAGTTAGAGGAACAATTAGAAAGCAACGAAAATTGTTACTTCAAAAATAAAGAAAAGGTAATGAGCAGCAACTATAATTCTGTCAATAGCAAGGTATGGTTCATGCTGAAGCATCCAAAAACTAATCACTAGAACACATTGAGCTTGAATTGGCACGTGTACTTCTTTTAGTTTGATTGGACAACAGAGAGTGTATTTTTTTAGTCTGGTGGAAAATATATTAAGGAAAATCTGAAGGCTTGAAGATAAAAAGGCAAAGTAGTATTACAATCAGTAATGGACAACAATGACAGTGCATAACCAAAGCATTTCATATGGATAAAGATTTTCTGTTTCAGCATAATGATTGAATAATTAATGTATGTTTGCCTTTAATTATAACATAAGATCTAGTCTCATGGGGTTGAACTCAATAAGCCAAAGGATGGCACTGCCCTCCTAACCACCTGCTTTTCTGAATCTAAATCTCTGTTTTTTTTCTTTTTCTGAAAGGGCTTCTTTAGAAATCGATAGGTGTAGAGAATTGCCCACATCATATCACATCATTCTGGTATCAAACATTGACCACTGTTTGCATTTGAGAAATAGATCATGGTCATTATCTATGCATGGTCGAGGCAGTGCCGCATGAAGCTCGACAATTTGAGAATTGAGAACAAAGTTGAAAAGTAGTAGACAAGTTCAGCAATGCTTAAACATGTCTAATTCATGATGTATGTTGACCTGCGAAACCCTTTCATATGAAAAAAGGAAGAAGAGCTAGACTTGCACTCAAGAATATTAAAATGGATATTCGTTTATACCCTGAAAGCTATAAAACTAGAAATCTAATTAAAATATAACTTACTAGAAAACTGAAAATGAATGTTGCCGATAGGAGCTCGAGTCCTCTTTCTGATATCACCTGCACACATTATTTGAACATTAACTAACTAATAAGTGGAGTCAAAATAGAGCAAGAAAATGTGAGTGTACATTTAAAAACAAATGGCAAAGTTAAGAAAAGAAAGGGAAAATAGAGCTAAAAAAAACGCACAGTAAGTGATAAAAGTTCCATCTTAGCTCCAACACCAAGAAGCAGAACCAGCAACAGCATTGAGAACAGCCCTGTAGAAGAAAAGACACAAACAATGAGGGTTTCGACGAAGAAGGAATATAGAGCAAATGAAAAAAAGTGTGAACAAGCAACGACCATTGCAACGATAATGGAGACGAGAGCCGTCTTGTAAAGTGACACCGGGAACCAGTTTGGCAGGGAGTACAGATCCAGCAATAGCGAGGTAAGTAAGGAATGTTACAAGTATACCAACCTATGCATCAAATCAAATCCATTTTGTTAAAGTCGGAACAAGATTCCATGACATAATGATAAAGAAAAGAACCAGTTTACTTACAGATTTCCAAGAGGGAATTACAAGAAGATAATCCAGATCCATTTGGAAATGGGTCTCTCTGTCTAGGGAGCTTTTTTCTACTTTGCAACTCTGTGTTTGTTTATGTTACTACATTGTTTGGTTCCGAAAAGAGTTGAGTTTTGTGTCGTGGGACCCGCGACAAATTTGAGTTTGAGTATATTTAGTATTCTGTATTGATTTGAAAAAGATTGTTTTATAAAAATATTTTTAGTTGATTTTAATTTGAAAAAATATATATTTGATTAAAATTATAATTGAAATTAAGGTTGAATAAAAAATTATTTAATATATTTAATTAAAAAATTACTTTTCAAATTGAGGTTATAAAATAATTAAAAATATATATATATATATATATATTAATATTGATGGTTTTTAATTTAAATATTGTAGATTTAACTACTGTTATTATATCATGAAATAAATAATATTGATATCAAATATTTTTTATTATTCCATTAAACTACGTGTAATTTCATCACGTTCGAAATCTATCCAACAAGAACTACATTTTTCATGGTTTATTAAGCACGCAACAACATCAAGTAAAAATATTATCAAGAACAAAATTTGGATTGCAATCAAATTATGCAAACGCTACGTCATCAAACGATGTTCTTTTAATTTTTTAAATAAAACATAATTAAAAATAAAAATAAAAACTGAATTTTTTTTAACTGGGTCGGACCTGGCAAGAACAAAATTGGAATTGCGATCAAATTCTGCAAATACTACATCATCAAGCGATCTTCTTCATTTTTTAAATAAAACATAATTAAAAAAATAAAAATTGAATTTTTTTAACTGAGTTGGACCCGGTTCAATACATTTAGTTTTGAACCGGACCCAATCAGTCCAGAACAATAACAGTAAAGAATGATTCTTCTGTTCACGTGAACAGTGGATTTCAGTAGTTCACTCTCCACTGTGTTATGCAGGGCAGAAAGCAGTAGAGAACTTCTTTTCGCAAACCTATGATTTTAATTTATTTTAACCGGCTCCACATGAATAGTAAATCATGGTTTTTATGTTACCAAACGTTTAACAGCTGCGGTTTTGCTTTAAAAACAACCGCAGCCGCGTAAACAAACACCCATGAAACGCAGTTAATTGCGCAGCAGTGTAGACAGGCTTTTGTGGTTGGGGTTCTTAAATATGAATTTAAATGTTTTACTAATTAATTACATGCTTTTGTGGTTGGGGTTCTTAAATGTTTGCCCAGAGTTACTATAAAATGTCAGGGCTGCCCTGCTGGTCTCCTTCACCGTTTGTAAAGAAAGGCAAAAAATGACCTCCTTCTTTCCCTGAGAAACCAGCCTGCAGAGACGTCCTCTAAAAAGCTCTGACTCTATAGAGAAACCAGAGCACCTAGATCTACAGAGCATCCCCCAAACGCTTCCATAATCACAACACAAGCCTGCAGAAAAGGCACTGAACACCAACATTTTGTTCAACGTTAATTACATCCAGAACGACAACATCAGACTTCTTCCTTATTTCAGTGAGTTCGATGCATTTGTTGTTTACTGCCATTAATTACTTCATTTTATTTGTTATAATTACCGATCTGTTGTTGCCATGTTCAAAATCTATCTTCTTCCTTAGCTTGCTTCAAGGAACTTACTGTGCATGTAATTTTTGGTTTATTAATTCATGATAGAATGAAATGACTAATTAGTTTTTTGTATACATTCTGGAATGGGTTCTACCAATTTTTTCTTTTCTTACTGTAATTGTTTTTTTTTTTTTTTCTGTCATGATTCGTAATATATCTGAAACTATTTATCATTAATGTAGTTAGTGAATCTGCCATCAAAATGTTGACATTTGATGTCATATAGTCTCCATAGAAGTTGATTATCTTCAGTTCATTGTAATGACAAATGGTCTTCACCGACAATTGAATTGGTCATTTCATGCCACTACTACAGTCGGTTTATCTACACTGTTGCAATGCTACTCTAACTCACCTGGTGCAAGGGAAAATGATTAATACTTGAGAGATTACGAGTCTGAATGAATGATTAACCTGTAGCACATGACTGAAATTTTAATATAGAATAGTAGGGTAGCAGGCAATGACTACTTTTGTTTCACCATCACTATCATTTTCATACGGATGTCATGTTTTTGGTTTTATATTCTTAAGGCAGTCAGGAATTAGAAGAAGAAAGTTTGGTAAATTGCTTACAATGGCTTGGAGAGTTGGCCATTTTTTATTCTATTTTACTCCAATGCAATGTTTGCCACTTTCTTTTCTCTTTTATGATTGTCTTTGTTTTTTAATTGTATAACAGCAAGTTAAATGCCATTATGTGCGCATCTTTGTATTCTTAAAGTTCTTCATACCTTTTGTTTTAACTATATTGTCTTTCTAATTTTACATCTCACACATACTGAATACCATTTTCCTGTTCTGTCAAGCTTTTGGTAGCTACATACATGTCATTCGTTTGTATTGCAATCCAACAGTAACATGCATATTGCTTGCACATTCATCCTAACATACTATAACTAATTGTCTTTATAAGAAACATATGGATGGGTCGGAAAGTCACGACAAAGCTTCTTGGACCAAGGCAATGTTGCACACATTTTGCGATATATGCATCAAAGCTATCGAGAAAGGGATGAGGCCTAATACTCACTTCGACAAAGCTGGATGGAAATTTATTATCACTGCATTCAAAGAACAAACTGGACATTCGTTCACTAAATCACAACTGAAGAACAAATGGGACGGAATTAAAAAGGACTGGAGGATTTGGAAAAGGCTAATATATGAAACTGGTGTTGGATGGAGCTCTGAACTTGGTACAATCTCCGCATCTGATGAATGGTGGAAAACTAAAATACAGGTCTATTTTTTAGTAACTTACTATCTTAAATGAATTTTGTTTTCCTTAAAATCATGCAATCGTAACTTGTATTTGACTATGTTTTGTTTATTACTGTTAGGAAATTAGAGGAGCAAAGAAGTTTAGGCATGTCGGCATAGAGCCAACATTGTGTGCAAAATATGACACAATGTTCAGTAACATTGTCGCAACTGGACAACATGCATGGGCCCCATCTCAAGGAATGATTTCTGAAGAAGATCAAGGTGGTGATGGATTGGGAAATTCAAGTAATGTTGGCATAAATCTCAAGGAAGGAATTGGCGATTCAGAGGTGGATGTTGTTCCTGATTTTGTGGAAGATGTTAGTAGGATGGTGGCTGGTTGTAATGTCCCAAATAGCAGTAGCAACCACAGTAGTGTTAAAAGAAAAGCTACTGAAACCTCCATACCTCAACCTCAAAAAAAAAAGGGGGGGTCTGGAATGGGAGCTAAGTTATGCTCACGTTTAGATCGACTTCTTGAGAGTGTTTTGATTGCTAGTAATTGTACAGTGAATTCAAGAGACAAGAAAGGATGTAGCATTGAGGAGGTAATGGAAGAGTTTCATTCAATACATGGTGTTGACTTTGGAAGTCCAATACACATCTTCGCAACAGAATTCTTCCGTGGAAGAAGCAAAAGGGAGATGTGGAAAGCAATGGGAAATCTTGAGAGAAAATACTCTTGGTTGAAAATAATGTACGAACGACAATCAAAACAGTAGAAAAAAGAGGTCAATTTCTATCTTTTCATTTGAGTTTCCTAATTTTACATACGATAATTCCTTAAGTTATGTCGTTATTTACAATTTATTCTTTCAAATTACTATTGTTTGTGTGTTGTTTGTCTTATCCTTATGAAATATGTTATGTGAACCACATGTTAATATAAGTTATATTTTTTAACAGTTGTTAGAGGGGAAAACAATGTTATTGCTGTCTACTGCTGTGTTCGTGGAAGGTTCGCAATGGCATGATAACTTCACGTTGAATGGATCAGGCTGTGAATCTTTTATTTTCTGTTCTTTACATAGTTCATAATGAACAGCTGTTAAGTTCTCTAACGTGTATGCAATGTCTTATGTTGATATATTGTAATGGTTTTATGTTGTAATTACACTGATATTTGTTAGGCCTATTCTAACAGCATGTTATTGGATAATCTAATTGAACAATGATGACTGTTTTAACAACATTTATGTTGAGAACAAGTCCCCAATTAAGTTGCAATTCATGTAAATTGTCACAATCAACCGAAATTGGCTTTGTTTGTTCTGTGTTTTTGGGTTGATTTAATTCTGAGTGATGCATTTCATAAGAAATCCTATTATATTTTATCTGGTATTTACAGTTATATATACTTTGCTATAAGGCACATTATATTGTAAAGATATGTCGTCTTACACAGTGACATAGTTATTTGGGAAAGCAATGGGAAATCTTGTCCTTGTTTGGTTAGTCTTGTTATGCTCATTCCATTGAAACCGTACTTGTTTAGAGATAAATTGTAAGTATACAGATATGTCAATCTCTTATAATGACCTTAATACTCACAGTGAATGGAATCCCTTCTTTTCAATTACACGGTTTTTGATTTGTTTGTTCTGTTTTGGATTGATTTATTAGTCTTAGGCATGGGCATGCGTGGAAGAGGTTGGTTTGGAAGCATTGATACTCCTGTTTCAGGTTTTCAAGCCTGCTCTAGTCTTTTGTCTATAAAAAATGCTGAAGTCTTGCAGCTGTTATAAGAAAATGGTTTTGATTCTCTTGAATTATGTTCTTTTATTTTTAGACCCTTTTATAAGGAATATGTGACCTAAACTTTATTTTCAGACATACACACTTGTTGTTATTATAGGATTTATCAATGTAGATTCATTTATTAACCTAAACTTTATTTTTTAAGAGAAATCCTACTAAAATCCTCATTCTATGACTTTTTTTTTCAAAAAATGTGTAAAAATTCTTTTAAGCCTCACAAATAAAAGTGAGATGGCTATAATATCTCTTGCATCAATAAAGATACGACCTCAATTGGTATTACTCCTTCAACTTCAAAAGACAAACACTAGGAGAGAAGAGAACACTACGGTTTAATGCAATATCTTAACTTGCAAGGATTGTCGCTTTGAACTAATGATAGATCTATTACCAAAAAACAACTATTATTCTTACGAGTCATATAACCCCCACTTCATAGCTATATAATCAAGATTCATTTAATGCATACCATTCTTAATTCACTATTTTATATATATAAAAAAGTTCATACAAACAAGGCCAATGTGGTTCGATTAATGGAAGAATTAACCAAGACTAAGAATGAGCTTGTTATAATTAAAGTTGATTTAATTCTTAAAGAGATTAGAGCTAAGAGTCATATAAAAATTTTTCTTACAATTCAAAGATCAACAAACACAACATTATTATAACTTAGGCAACAAAGTCAAATAAAAAAATGGGCTTTAAAGGATCTTTAAGTGATAATATTAAAACTACAATAAAAACACAATATTTTTTTTATTTTAAATGAACAATTTATTCTAAAAAATTATATTTATTAAATTCCAAATTTATAGAAATTTTTTGATCATATGAAATGTGATGTATAATAAGGCTCCAAGTCTTTTTATTTTTTTAAAAATTAATTTAATAATTTTAATTAACTTGAAATCTTATTAGAACAAATAAATATGTAAAGAAAAGTTGAAATTCATGCTTCGCGAGTTGTGTCCTATGCTATAAATATATATTATTGGGCCCAACCGTGTAGCAATATAATTTTTCAGGGGTGTTTTTGTAGTTATTATAATTAATTTTTAAAGTATTTTTTATTTATAAATATAATAAAATAATATTTTTTTTAAAATTTATTTTTAAAATTAACGTATTAAAATAATTTAAAAATATAAAAATTTAATTTAAAAATAATTTTTTTTATTGATTTAAAAACTCGCGTTAAAACACTGTCCCAAACGCTCTGGAAACTCTCTCTCTCAACAAAAAGAAATAATAATATACCATCCACCTTTTCTTTCTAGGCTCTTTTAGAAGAGAAAAGGTAAAAGGAAAAACCCTAACTGTGTCTGAGCAATCTCTCTCTCGTTGCCAAACGATGGAGTTCTGGGGTAAAACAATTTTTTTATCTCAAACTTGCTTGCATTTCGATCGATGGATCCATTTTCTACTTGTGTGATTTTGGTTCTCGAATTTTGCATCTTGAAAATAACAGAAATCTTGACTTTTAATTGATGTTTTCGCCATTTTTCCGTTTGCCACGCTCAGGTGTTGAGGTCAAAGGTGGCGAGCCCCTTAGGGTTGAAAGTGGTGATGGCTTCATCCTCCATCTTTCGCAGGTTCTGAACGGGATTTCCGGTGAACTTTGTTTGACATTTTTTCATATTTAGTTGTTCTTCTTTGTTTTTTTCTTGACAGGCTTGCCTTGGCGAGGCTAAGAAGGACAAAGGGAATGAATCTGTCTGCCTATTTGTGAATTTTGATGATCAGAAGCTTGTTCTTGGAACACTGTCTCATGAGAAAATCCCTCAAATACCTTTTGATCTTGTCTTCGAGAAAGACTTCGAGCTCTCTCATAACTTGAAAAATGGGAGTGTTTTCTTCAGCGGATACAAAGTTGCTCAACCCGAATATCCTTTTACACAGATTAATGTTTCATAATGCCTTTTTTCAGTTTTTATAATTCTCATGTTACTGGTTTTCTGTTTTCTCTTCTTGTTGTCTCCTTGACTGCCTTCGTGTCATTTCGTTACGAGTGATAGCGACGGTGAGTCATTTTGATGCATTTCCAAAAAAAATTTCAATTCTGAATTTGGGTTTTTTCAATAGTCCTTGAATCAGCACCTTTTTTTTTTTTTACCTTTCAGAGTTTATTTCTGATGGTGAAGAGGATCTCCCAGTCCCCGTTGATAACGGTAGTGTTAATGTTTGCTTTGTGCATTGTCTTGTACTCATTTCCACCTGACTTGATGTGATGATCTTTTTTAATTTGTAGGGAAAGAAGAGGCAAAGCAACCAAAGCCTGAAAACGAAAATGCTGCAAAACCTGATTCTAAGCAGAAGGTGAAGATTGTGGAACCGAACAAAGATGGGAAACCCAAACCAGAGAATGATGATAGCAGTGATGAAGAGGATGATTCATCTGATGATGGCGAGTCAAGCGATGATCAGGTAGTGATTTTTGTCTGTAGGCTGTTATTTGAGTTTGGCTTTCTGCTTGCACATCTCTGACCTCTTAAGGCTACAGTAGCTGAAACACTGACATGAACACACCAGTTAAAGTAGGCTTTGTGTAATTGCGGAGAAAATTGCAAATGACCTACAGAAGAGTGAAAACTATGTGCCAGCTGCATAAGGATCTCTGATACCCATTTATGTTCACTGCGAGTGATCCATCCAATTGCATTTATTGCTCAATCTTTGTGTGAGGACTTGTCCCATGGATACAAAATATGGTGCTTTGCTGATTGTGAAATCAATCAAATTATCAGTTATCTAACCAGTTCCATTAGAGAACTAATTTTGGTTGGTGGTGCAATGACTATTAATTAGTTACCTATATGGAAGTGTATTTGTTTTAGCTAATCTTAACTGATTCATGGTCATGTTTGGTTGCTGTATTGGTAATCAAGCATATCTTTTCAAGATTAATTTTCCAGAGCAACGTTTGTTTATTAGAGTTGCTTAGTTAGAATGGTTTGTTTTGCCTTTTGGAGTTTTTGTTTTTCTTTGTTGAGTTGAATTCATGGCTAACCATTCACTGCATTTAGTTGCTTGTTATAGATTGTAGTTATGACATCTTTTGATTTTGCTAATTTTCATGGTAATTCTTTCAGGCAATGATGATGGCCAATGATGAGGATGAGAGTAGTGAGGACGAGGATGATGAAAGTGATGAAGACGATGATGACAGTGATGATGGGGATGTGAAGACTCCAAAGAAGGTGGGAGTGCTTGTATCCCTACATGTCAATATGTTTGACTTAAAACAATATTCCTGCGTTTTTCCTGAGGTTATACTGATTGGGGTTGTCTGTGATTTTTACTATTGCAGGCTGAAGTTGGCAAGAAGAGATCCGCAGAATCTGCTTCAAAAAACCCTGTACCTGATAAGAAGGCTAAATTTGTAACTCCTCAAAAAACCGGTGATTTTCTGTCTCATTGCCTTTCCTTCTTACTCAAGGGATAATGGTAGCGTGTTTTCTTATTCATTTTTCAGCTTTTTCGCATTGATTACCTTTGGATAGCATTTAATTGTCGTCTCAGATGTAAATATTGATGCCTTGGATGGGGGATTGGTTTGCGATCTTATTTCATGTGCTTATACATCAGTTCGTTTCATCTGTTCTTTTTGTTGGGTGCTATCTTGTTTTAACCAATTTTGCCTACTTAAATGTGCATGATTTAGTTCGATACCCATGGTGTTAGTATTTTCAAATTATAGATGACTGGCTGTCTGATTGTGCAGATTTGAAGAAAGCAGGTGTCCATATAGCAACTCCTCACCCTTCTAAACAAGCTGCAAAAACATCTGCTAACAGTCAGAGGAAGGAGCAGGCTCAAAAATCCTTTTCTTGCAACTCTTGCAACAGGTATATTACATGGTCTGCTTCTGAGATTAATCCTCTCCTGAGTCTTACATTGAAATTTTTGCAGGTCATTTGGCTCGGAAAACGCTTTACAATCACATTCAAAGGCTAAGCACAGTGCTGCATAGGATGGTTTTTTAATTTGCTCGATCAGCTTGATGTTTTCGGGTGTTGCTTATGAGACTGAGTTAGATTTAGTAGAGATGTGAAAGGTGGTAGTCGTTGATTATGTTTGGTTCAGCGGTTTTATTCTCCATGTTTGGTGGACGGTATCTTGAACGATCTGGTTAAGAATCAATGTCAATATATTAGTTGCGGAAGCCGAAACTGAAATTAGATGATTTATTTATAGAATCTGTCAAGGACACATGAAGTGAAGCACGTAATTATGGCGCATTCAATGCTAGGGAAATCCATCTCACACCTTCGAGCCTGCTCAGCGGTTCTAACTTGCTTGCGTGGTTTGAAATCAATGAAAAGCTTACTAAACGAGTGCTGCAAAATTTTGCTGCTACTCGGGCGGTGAACTTAAAATTGGAATTTTGGGTGGTGGCCGCTCTTCTCTAGCCAGCCTTTGCATAAGAACATTTGTTCTTCAAAGTTCTTAGCATCTTCTCACTTTGCCAGTTATATTTCATACCTGGTATAACAATAACAGAATAAGCTAAAAGGGATAGGGAGTCAAAACAGTGCAAATGTTACTATAACCAAAGATATCTGGCCTGGCTGATTGGGTAGAAGTTTAGTTTTTAGTGTTTTTAGAGCAGTAAAAATACAAAAATGCCCTTAAAGACCTTGCGTATAGGGACAATTTTGGGTTTTTCAGTTAAAAAACCCCTTGCCTTTGGTCCTGGAGGAGTTGTATTTTCAGGTTGTTTATTTTTTTTTTATTTTTTTGTTATTATTAAATGGGCTAAGAGGAAGGTTGGTCTTTTATGTTATAATAAATATTAAAAAAAGTAGCTGTAACGTGCACCTGTTAGTGTGTAAATATTGGTTGTTATCTTTGAACGGAGTGTGTGATGTTGCTTGATGGCTAAGCAACAACTTATGGGGTGATCTTTGATTTTTCTCGGCATCCCCTCCATTTGTGGCTGATGTGTGTTTTTTTATGGATGTTTGGTGTGGTGCTGATATTTTTTTTTTCTTGATTTTCATGTTTACTCTTTAAATTTTCAAAGTATAATGAAAAAAATAATATTTTCAAAACATTTTTACAAAAGCAGCTATTGCATTACTAAACACATGATAGCCTCACATTTTTCTACATGTTCTAAATAAAGGCTACTGGTTTCTGGTAGAAAACAACTATTATAGTATAGAGGAAAAATACTTGTGTTTAGTATGCTAGATCTTTGGCTCATGCAATGTTAGAGTTGGATTATTTTTTTTTAATGTAAGAAAAACGTTCAGGTATTTGTTAACATATTTTCTAGTAGAAAAAACAATAAATTGTGTGGGGTTGAACTAATATTACTTGGTTAACTTGGCGAGTCCAAAAAAATCTAGATCAGAGGTAAAAACGTAATTTGATAAAAAAAAAACATCTTTTTTAAAAATATTGAGACAACAATATATTGAATCAACCTGGGTTAATCTTTCAAATACACGGCCCGGATCATAAAACTGTGATAACCTCATATAAATCAAATTGAAATAAATTATAAAGCTCAATTTTCAATCAACCTAATGTTGAAAGATAAATCGAAAACAAATTCAAATACAAAAGGACAAAAAAATCAACCTAAGATCGTGTTAACCCGCGACCTGAGTTATGAGACTAGAATAACCTCATAGAAAGCAAATTCAAATAAATTATAAAGCAAAATTCTCAAATAAATTATTAAAAATCTATAAATAAGGTATTCAAAACCCACTAGTGGATATATTTTTATGCTTAGTAGAGCAATTGTGTCTTCAAAATACTCTAAGCACATGTGCATCATAAGATCCACGATAAAATTAGAGTTTATAGCTCTTGACAAAATTATAAAGGAAACTGAGTGACTTTAAGATTTATAAGAGGATGTTTCATGTTAGCCAAAGCTAGTGACAATAATTTGTGTCCAATATGATAGCTAGTATAGAATTGAAAGAGCACAAAGAAACATGTATAATGATATACATTATAGACATAATATTATTGAACATTTTCTCTTTAATGCAGTTATTTTCGTGGACTATGTGAGATCGAAGGAAAATATTATGAATTTGCATACTGAAAGTTTAATAAGAGAGTTTGTGTACATTTTATTAAGGAGAAAGCACTCAAAGCCTTTAAAGATGAAAACGATGTAATAATTACCCTATCTGGTTTACTAGATATCCCAAGATGAAAAATGGTCCAAGAAAAAACTATAATTCATATGATACTTTCATTAGCACTTAGAAATAATAAATTTTCTATTTATTTCTATGATGAATGAAGGTGCTAGCTATAACATGACAAAAGTGAATTGTGTTTTTAATGATTTTCATATCTTGGTTTACCAAGTAAAGTATAGTAGAATATTCTTAGAGATATTATCTATATGAGAGAAATATAGTTGTTTCTTTAAAAATTTTAAAAGGTTGAATTCACTTTAGTACTCATGAAATCAGAAGATGTTCATGGCCAAAATAAACACAGTCGTGAGAACTAAAGATATATTTAGAATAAGAGCTATGTGAGTATTATTATCATAGTTTACATAAAAAAATCGAATAGATCAAGACAAAATTGACTTTGACAAGAATGTTCAAAGATAAAAGCTACCTATTCTAATATAGTGATCTACAAATTCATTTCCTCTTTAAGAATCATCACGTCTTCATACATTGGTCAAACAATTTCCATTTATGTAAGGGATTGTTGAAAATTGACTTTGACATGGTTAATGGACACATTTAAGATCAAAATAAATCTAGGATCCACTTATATTTAGGGTTAAGGTTTTGCTAGAAAATGTTCTTCAAGATAAGTAATTTAAGTCTAAAACTAATTATGGATAAATGAGAAATTGATATAAAAAAATCATTGATTGATAAAAAAATTTCAAATCCAAAATTATAATCCCACATTGAAAGATTATAAGATTTCCAAGTAGTTTATACAGTGGTTGTAATTCCATCCCACATTGAAAGATTATAAGATTTTTAAGTGGTTTATATAGTGGTGGCTTGGGAAGTAAAAGTTGAGATAGTACATTAAATTTTCTAACCACTTGAAATTAATATAACTTGCTATATATTGTTTATATTTTATTTGAACAAGTTTTGAACAATTCCATTTTTTACCAACAGCCGGCAACACATGCAATTGTCTTACACTCTCCTTAATCAATCTGAAAATCTTCTTCCCAACAGTCTTAGTGATGTTGCGCCTACGATCAATAGATTTTATTGGCATCAATGCACCAAGGTGCTAACCTTAAATAAATAAAAAATTGCTATCTTATAGTTTAGTTAAAATTATATTTATCTAGTAAATTTTAAAAAATTACAGTTTCCAACTTAAATAAAAATAATAATTCAAATATAATAAAATAACCACAGTACCCCATATATAACAATGAGAGACAAAATGACAAATCATTTCTCCCCCTCCTACAATCCCAATCCCCGACCCCGACCCCGACCCCCTCTATCCCTGTCGACCACCAGATCAGCCTTTGGTTATTGTTGGTCGTACATCCTCGGACTGTGAAATGTTAGAGATTCTTGTTGTTTTGACGATTGTTGTTATTTTCTTGACAAGCACAGGATCGCTCTTGATCTCCGCTTTAATGGTTGGGTTCTCTTCTTTATGCTCATGGTGCGTTTAGGGTCCCTGATGATTTGTTTCTTGATGACCAAGAGCCTGCTAATGCTGGTTTCTTGTCTTTCCTCGGTGGCGATGCCTCCTCTGCCGCTGCTCCTGCTGGTGTCGCTCATGTTTGATGGTGATTGAACGGTTTGGTTTCTGTTTTAGATTAGTGGTGAAGAGATTCATTGCTATCACAGTTGCAAAAGATTTGATTAGGTTTTTGTAGATCGGAATGAATTGGCAATTTGATGCAGCATTAAATCTTTCAAGTAAATGATATTTGCTATAGGTTTTGGAGTGATGGGTTTTCAAATACATTGATTCAGAAATGGACTTAGTTGATCTCTTTGATTCCGATGGAGAAGATGAGCATGAATAGGACCAGCTCCCACCATTCAAACCTTTGAGTAAATCTCATGTTCAGAAGCTTAGCAGAGAGCAAAGGTAAGTTTTTTTTTGAGTACGAGTATCAGGTGAAACTCCAAAAGAAGCAGTGGAGAGATGATTTGAAAAGGTTGAAGGAGATCAAGAAGAGAGGCAAAGATAGCATAAATGATTGTCATGACACTAGGGAAGATGAAGTTCCAACACCAGTGCTGATTCCTTTGCCCGACTTTGTTCTCCGGGTAGAAGGATGTGCAAACTCGACTTGCATGTATGACCGTATCTGTAAAGCTAGATTAACGGGACTTTGTTTTCTATTTGTAGAAGGATATGCATACGAGACTAGGGCATTTATTTTGCAAAAAATACACAGACGGTGGCAAAAGATGATAACGTGATGTTTTAACAATAATGGTGGCGATGACAAATGTTGTGGCAGGTAGGGTCGTGTGATTGTGGTAAAATATTATATTATGAACTAAAAATAATTTTCAACAAAATACACTAAACGGTATAGGTTAACCATAAAATATTTTACAATTTTCCTAAAATGTTTTAGACAAGTACAGGGGGGAATTAGAACAATATTTCATGCAAAACAAACGCCACTGGTGAGTGAGAGGATGAATACAAATAGATTTCTTTTATAAAACATGTGAAAACCACATGTATTGCCTCTGTCAAATATTGGAAAGGGAACTAATAAGACCTCACTGAAGGACTCGATTTAAAACCCACGTTTATTCAGGATTCCATTGCTCCCAAATTCACTTCTACGGCACCTTCTACCCTCTAAACATCTGACTTTTAAATGATAATTGATGAGGTAAAGGGTTCCAGACCGGTGAAAGCGCAAACACTGAACAACAAGCATAAAATAAATATTTTGATCATAAGCTCACAACACAATCTCCACTCGATGTGGCAAAACAACAATCAACGAACTTGACAGTAGTGCATGATAAAAACAAAAACACGATTACCAATATCCCAAAGAACTCAATCTGTATTCCATTTGAAGAATCTACATATGACAAATGATTTAGAGCCATTTCACCTTGTATGGAAGTGTCAGAGTTTTCCTCATCGTACAAAGATCCAAGAGCTTTCTTGATGCTTCAACAACATTAAAATGGAACTCCACTAAAACGCTCTGCAGGTAAACAACAGCCCAACCTGTATACAAATATCATTGTAAGCTGCCAAAAGAGATTGAGGCCGATCCTGGGAAGCAGGAAAGCCTGAACCTGCAAAACTAGTAAAGTAGGTAAGTTGAGGGTTTTTAGAAGAAAATGAAATAATCATACAAGGGCAAAAGACAATTCCAAATTGCTGTAAGATTTGATCACCCATCCTGACTACAAGGAGATATGAGTTAATTTGATCAGATAAAGCCTCCTCCTTGGTTTTTTTTAACAAGGATTAGTTGTATAGAGCTTCAAAACATCTCTGAGCAAACAATACTCTGTGGTTTTAGAGAGAGCAGTCAATTAAAACAGGTATTTTGTTTGGAAGGTTTTGCTAAAGCAGGAAAAACAATTTTAATTATTTTTTAAAATAAAAAAGAGATTGAACTATCAATGTACCTATCAACCTTTGAGGTTTTGAATTTACTCCAGAAACAGTTCCACTATGATACAACACTCACAAGGCGGGTACATCAGCTTAAAATCTACATAAAAAATCAGGTATCATACTTGATAAAATAAATTTTGAACAGTGGAAATAACTTGCACCAACATGCATGTACAATCAACTCCAGTTTAAAAGGAGAGATCTTAGAAGGATCTAAATATATTTTATGCCTTTGTTGTTTCTTTTTTAGTTCATTCCGTTTCGTTTCCTTTCAATTTAAGATGGTGATAGGGGCAAGAAATTGAATTTACTTTCATAACACAAGACACTGAACCTGTACTCCACCTGCACAGTGGAAATGGTAGTGAGGTATATTTTCTGAATGGGCTGTCTCATAAAAATAAAGTTGCAGCATTTCTTGTCCAAGATAACGAGTTTTGTATTAAACAAACATGAAGCAGAGGGAAGCAAAGGGACAAACCAGACGTTTCCAGGTAGGTCCCTAGTATCCACCAAGCTCCTACTAGTGCTGGGCATCATCATAATGGCCACCATTCTCAGCAAAGTCACTGTTATCCCTGTCATTTTCAGGGTTTCTGCTATCACCTCTACCACCAGAATCTGTCTGTTCCTTTTCCCTGTTCCACTTTTCAATCTTAGCCCTTCTTTCAGCACTACTCTCTCTGACAGGACTCCTGTTTCTCCTCCCCCCAGGGCTACTTCGTCCTCCCCTGCGTGCAGGACTTCGGCTTCTAGGCCTCCTGCCCCTTTCATTGTGATGCTCCCTGTCATCCTCTCTCCTATTCAAACCACGGCCACCATGTGGACGCTCCTCATGACCACGGTGCCTATCAGGACTATGGCTTCTACTGCGGCTACGTCTTCGTCTGTTCCTCCCAAATAACTGCCTCCTCAATTCCCTAAAACCGACAATGAAAAAATTGGTTAGACCACCAAGTCCCCAAGTTATTGGGATATCTTCTGGATAAACAATTAAGCTGAGAAAGCCACCTGCTAATCTTCTTAAGATGCATGAAGTTGCAGTAGCCACCTCGATTGCAAACATTTTCCTCATATTGCCTACATGTAGCTTCGCGGAAATCCGTGACAGGAGAAAAGTCAACAATGATGGGTCGCCCTGGCATGTTGAGGGTTCATGAAAATATCAAAATGTGCCTCCATATTAAACTCTTCTTAAAACACAACCGAAATATCATATAGGTAAGCTATTTCCTACTAATACTTAGTAGCAGAAGCAGAACCAAAACAAACCTGCGAAAACATTTAAAATAGGAAAATCCAATACATAAAAGATAATTGAAAGTTGAATGATTAACAAGGAATTGTTTACAACCATTAAAATTAAAATGATAGCTATACGTTTAATATAAGAATAACAATAAACAAAAACTCACAAGAAAAAAAGGGACGGATTATGAATTGTAATAACCTGCATAAAACCTTCCGTTAAGATTGCGAAGGGCATTAGCAGCGTGCTCTTCTTCTCTAAACTGGACATACACATTACCCACCTGCTTACACAAAAAGTCCAAAAAATAAAAACAGCAAACCCATTAAATTAATTCAATGATTTTACTTTGTTTAATTCAGAAAAAGAAGAGAAGAAGAAGAAGAAGAAAGTACCATGTGGTCAGCAAGATTATCACAGATATTTAAGCTCTCAATATCACCATACTTGCTGAGTTCTTCAAACAAATCCTCATAAAAATCCTCAAAGTGGTCTTGGATCTTCCGGGGATCGAGGGACTGGGATTGAGCCTGAGGATCCACTCCAGGAGTGAGCATGTCAGGTCTCTGGTACATGTTGGAGAGCAACAGGGTTGGGCTGATTGTCGGCTTTGTGTGGAGTCTTGAGCATCGATCACCATGTCTGCAGGCTCCGATCTTGAAGTAAAAAGGACAGTTCACCCTGTCTTTCTCTGTCCCGAATATGGATGCTAAGTGCTCCGCCATTCTCTCTCTATTTCTTTACGATTCAAGTCTAGGGTTTTATTTTTCCCCTTTCCCCGTGCTTGTGCTAAATACCAAAAATTGCGTGTTTCTATAATCAAAGATCAATTATATTGCGTATTTAGAAAATACATACATACATACATACATACATATATATATAAAACAGATCATCACTAGACAACGTTAGCATGTTTGCCCCAGAGTTTGAGGGGGACGGTTTAAGATCTTCTATACATAAGCACGCGTGGGTTCGAACCCCACGGGGCCTGCATTTTTCTTTATATGTTGTATGAGTTAAAGCATGAAAATGTTCATCAAGCTCTCGATACCCCTCTTCTATTATTTTGTATTTTATCAGTTGACCATGTTAAAAAAATTATTTAAAACGCTTTAGTGACAAGAATTATGTGAGTTAGAAATTCTAGTTAAAAAAATTATTTTAAACACTTTTGTGACAAGAATAATGTTAGATAGAAATTTTAGTTTTTGGATGTTTATGAAAACAAAAGAGTTATAGGGTCATTTGAATGAGTTTTCTATTAATCTCAAGGAATTTAGTTTATGGAAATGCTAAAATTGCTTCCTTTAGGAAGGTAAGGACACTAAAATTGTTTCCCGACTTTTGAGCTCTATTGAACCTTATATGATCAACAATTTTCGTGGATCTATTACTGCTAAGACAATATAAAATTACCTTCTATAAATTTATTATCAAGATAATTTTTTCTGAAAGTTTCAATTGGAGTTAGACATCAGAAACTATTGCCAAATGAATCTCTATATTGAGTAACTTTATTATAAACTTATCAATTTATATAATGATTATTCTAGGTTGGTGAATTCTCATGTTCCCAAATAAACTTAAGTAGTACTACAAGCGATTCATTGTGAGAGCTAGAGGGATCAATTATTGATAAAGCTTCAATATAAGTTTGAAAGTGCATGAGGTGGTTAATCAATCACCAATTTATCCCATCTTTAGAGGTTTGCTTGGGTGAACTCTTGCGTGAAGAACAACATCTTGCCTCATAGCTTGGCCTTGCTCAAGATGTTGGTGGTTCTGGGATGATTAATATAGCTTATATCGTTTAAGTTAGAGAATGATTTAAATCTCCATTACAATGTTATAGTTGCATGGAAATTGGGCACTTTGCAAAATATTGCAACAAGAAATTTTGTAGTTATTACAAGAAGCAAGGTCATATTATTAAGCATTGTCTTGTCCGCCCTCGGAATTGATCCATTTCTGCTCTTTATATTGTTGTTCAATCTATTTTTCTACCTACATCTTCTTCATAACTCGTTGTTCTGAGTTTTTCTTCCAACATTACTCTCGAGTAATATATGATTATTTATGCCTTTCTACTCTTGATCTCTAAGGTAAAAAACATCTTCTTACTTCTCCTTGATTAATTGACTCTAATGCTTGCAATCATATGACTAGAAGTCTGGCTGCTTTACTTAATGTTTGTAAGTATGATGGTAAACAACATATTCAAATCGTCGATGACAGTACTCGTCACATTACAATGATTGACAATTTAAAGTCTTCATTTATTGTTGTGTTTATGTCTCCTAATTTATTTGTCAATCTCATTTTTGTTGGACAATTAGTAGAAGAAAATTGTTCCTTTTCATTTTAATCATTCTATTTGTTATGTGCAGGATCAAGTGTCGGGACAAGAGATAGTGAGAGGGCCTAAAATGGGATTTTTTTTTGTATTCGGTCCTTTTTCTTTCCTCGTTCAATTTCTAATGGTTTTTCTCCCATTGCTATTAATAATAATTGGTTTTGGCATAAGAAATTGGGTCATTTCAACTTTGTAATTCTGGAACATCTTATGAAACATGTTTATTTGAATAATACAGATGAGTTTTTTTCGTTGTCATTTGATTGTACTCCTTATAAACTTGGAAAACGCAAATCCTTACCTTTTTATTTGGAGGTTAGTCATGCTTTTAGATGTTTTAAAATTATTCATTCTGATATTCAGAGTTTGAGTCATGTTTTTCCTCATGCCTAATACATGTATTTTGTAATATTTATTGACGATTACAGTCATTTCACATGGTTCTATTTTCTTTGTTCTAAAATTGATGTGTTCTCAACCTTCTAAATTTTTGTTGCCTTTGTAGAAAACCAATTTTTTACTTGTAATAAGGTTTTATGCTCCGATTCTAAGGAATCACATGTCTAATGTTTTTCAATTTTTTCCCCAATAGAAAGGTATTCTCTCTTAGCATTCATGTTTTTACTCCCCTCAATAGAATGGTATCTCTAAACGTGAGAATTATCATCTTTTAAATATTTTTCGTACATTGATGTTGGATTCTTCTATTTCTTCTAGATTATAGGTAGAAGTCTTATATACAGTTGTATATTTGATTAATAATTTGTTTTCTCCTACTTTGTATCTTGATTCTCTATATTCTCATTTGTTTAGTATTTGTCGTGATTATAATTCTCTTCATGTTTTTGGTTGAGTTTATTTTATTCACTTACCTCCTATTGAACATCACAAGCTTACTACTCAATATGTTCAGTGTGCTTTTCTTATTTATAGTAACTCTCATAAAAGAGTTTAAGTGTTAAGATGGATGCTAATAAGCTTCGTATTTCTCCCAATGTGATTTTTCTTAAAAATGAATATTTCTTTTCATCTCATCCTAATTATATGTCTTTCTCTATTTTGTTTTTTTTCTTTTAATGATCTGTCTAGTACTCTTTCTTGTTTTAATCAAGGTATTGTGTATTAACGATATCGCCCACTACCTTTTCTTTCCTCTAAACCGCCACCTGATCCTGTCATGTATGTGTTTCGTCAATCTAGTAAGGTTTCCCAACCCCTAAATTGTTATGGTTGTTCTTCTTCCTCTCTTTAGGTTAGTCTTGATAATACTTATGTGCCTAAGTCTTATTCCCAGGCTTCTGCTCATGAGTGTTGGCGTCAGGCTATGCAAGATGAACTTCAGGCTCTTCATGACACTCATACTTGGGATATAACCCTTTGTCCTACTAGAGTTAAGTTCATTGGATGTAAATGGGTATATATCATCAAGCAACTTTTTGATGGCTTTATCAAACGACATAAAACTTGTTTGGTGGCACTTGGGAATCGACAGGAGTATGAGCTTGATTATGAGGAAATATTCGCTTCTATGGCTAAAATAACTATTGGTCACACTGTTATGGTCATTGTTATTTTGAAAGGATGATCACTTCATCTCATGGATATGAAGAATGCATTTTTACATGGTGACCTAAAGGAAAAAAAAAACATTTATATCTCCTCCTCTTGACTTGTTTCCTTCCTCTTCTGTTAATGTTTGTTGCTTAAGAAGAACTCTATATGGTTTGAAGCAGGCATCCTAGGCATGGCTTGGGAAGCTTCATACCATTTTACTGGATCTCCAGCTAATTGACCAGTCCTAACAACGCTCAGATCTTCCTTTCATATGAAAGATCTTGCTCCCTAACAATATTTTCTTGGACTTGAGGTTCAATATTGTACGAATAACACGCTCTTACATTAACATAAGTATACCCAAGAACTTATTTCTTTAGTCGGCCTTCAAGACAGTAATTCAGTTCTTACTCATATAGAGGTAAATTTAAAGTTGCATAAGTAGGATGATGATTTTATCTGATCCTTCGATGTATCGACAATTGGTGGGTAATTTGAATTATTTGACCATTATTCGACCTGATATCTCGTTTGTTGTTCATCAGGTTAATCGGTATATGCAAGCTCTATCCCAGACATATTTGCTCACTGTCTTCTTTGATATCTCAAAGGAACATCCAGTCACGGCTTATTCTTCCTTTCAGGAAATTCTTTACCGTTATGGGCTTTAATGATGCCCATTAAGTTGATTGTGTGGATACTTGTTATTTTGTTATAGGTTGATGTATGTTTCTTGGCATGCCCTCATTTCTTCCACACATTTCCATTAAACACCAAATTGCTGATGTTTTCACCAAGGATTTCTCTCATCTTCGCCATTAATTTATTATTGATAAATCGATACTTCTAGATCACCAAACATCAATTTAAAGGGGATGTTAGCAGAATCTACGACTTGATATCTGCTACCTTGTTTATTTTGTTATGTAATGACTGTTTTTCAGCCTAATGTGCGACACTTTCAATATATCAAAAAGATAACTCTTACCAGGAGAGGCATTCAAACCAATAGACAGCTATTACCTATAACGACTTCCTTCTTTTCTTGCTACCCATTACACCTGTCTATTCGTTAAGAGCGACTGCTCAAGATTTGATTGTTCAGTTTCTCAGGATGTTGAGGTGTTCCCCTGGGCACCTCAGCTCATCAAGTGTGCCTTTGCATCTGTTCCTTCTAGAGTTTTTTTCCCCTCTATTTCCCTGTCATTCTCTTATTTTGTTTTCTCAGGGAACAAAAAAAAGAACTATTTGTGACCTTCCTTACTCTTTTTAGAGAACAATTACCTTTGCAGCTTCGTTTATGGCATACCTTTGGCCTGCAAGCTCAGGTTAGGCATAATGAATTAACTTCGCCATGTCTTTTATGATTTCAAATAGATTCACCTAACCTGCTGACCCGAGTTGTATGCTGCATTGGAACGTGGCTGAGCAGTTCTTCTTCTTCTTCTTACCCTTGCATTCTGCTGTTTTGTGCTTCAAAATAGGTTTGGTTCTAATTCAGAGCTCCCCCCTCGTAGATGTTTGTCTCTGTTTTAGTTTTCCTATGCGCATTCTTTGCATTTTCGTTGGGGTCTGACACTTTCTACGACTCCTAAAGCAAGAACATGTGGAGAAATCACTGTTAAACTACCTGAGCCCAAGGTCCAAGTAGATTAACCTTACTTCATCGTGGCTCTGTAAACAAGCTCTTTTCCATGCCACTTCACTGCATTGTTCCTTATCTCCAGCTTCTCTTACTTAGTTTCCCTTTGTTCGGTTATGGCCTATTAGTTAAAAAAGAAACATGCTCAGAACGATCCCTATCTTCTCTTTCAGTACCGGCTCAGTCTTTATAGCAAACTTTCCAAACCATCTACCTAGCTCCCTCGGGAAACAAAAACAAAAACAAAACAAGACGTACGCATCCCTTTTCTATGCCACTTTCTCTCGGCAGGCTATTGTGCTAGAGCCACAATGAGACCTTTGCTGCTTTTAGTATATTCCGTTGGCTCTATACATGGATTAGAAGAAATACCACTTGAAAGCTCCATCTGTAATGATCTATTCTATGTCCACAACAAACTCCCTATTTTTACCATTACAATTGACTGTTGCCACTATGCTCAGCATCTGCAACTCTTCCCCTTCTCAACCAACATCTTAAATCAATCTTGCACAGTACTTCTGCATTAAACAAGACATATCGCCAGCTTTCTCCTATCATTTGCTCCCACTATGTAAAGACATGCAATTGTATGTTGATTTTTTAATTAACATATCATTCATTAGAAACTTAGCTTGCTATGAATGTACTCAACAATTTTGCAGCCATTTGTTTACTCTCTCTTGTTAGCAGTTAGCACCATTTCTTGACTTTTTGATGCAGAAAAATCGAACGCTACTCACAGCTTCATCACACATCACAAGGAACTACATATTGGAAACAAATGGCAATTAAGGGTGGTCCAACTCATCTTATTTCTTTTGGCTTCATTCCCACTTCTTACCTCTACGCCCCTTTATTTTTGTAACTATGATACCATTCTCCTTTGTTTGCCCTTAGTAAGTACTAGTACAACTATTTCCCTTCCATTTCTTGCAAAAAAAACTCTATTTATCATGACACATGTTATCGTGAATTGAAACAAATAAAATAATCATTTTACCCTTCTTAAACAAAATAATTTAACTTGTTATTGAGGGTGAAATAGTTTTTTTATAGGGTCTATTTATTATTATTATATTAATCAAAAACAAATAATTCTTTTTACATTTTAGATAAACTTTAAAATAAATTAAATACCCTTAGAAGAATTAAACACTCGGTTTTTTTAAATAAAATCTATCAGTCCCGGGTCTGGCAGCTGGTATTCACTATCATAAGAATTCAAGTGTTTGGCACTATTGGCTAATTATTAATTTAGTTTTTGGCTGGAAGATAAATCATGAAATTGGAAAATAAACACTAATCTGCCAAGGAACTTAAAGGAGACGACCCGACCTGACCCTAGGCATGGTTCGAGTTCTCAGGCGATAGGGGATGGGATTTTCATCTAAATTACATGCTTTGCACAACCGGCAAAATGCAAGTCAGGTCGAACGTGCAGAGCGAATCAAATCAATTCGGAAATAATAAAAGAGCAATCAACATGCCATTTCCCGCCGCTCAGAAGCCAATCGAACAAAGCTAGTTATGGTAAAAAGAGTAATTCCACTTGAAAAATCTTCTCGATAAAACACTGTTCCAATCTCAGAACAAAACTCTTCAGAAAATTATTTTAAAAAGTCTCAGGGTGTATAACCCGTTCTCCATTAACTTATTCACTGCATACGGAGTAACAACGCTCAGATCCAGCAGTAGAATCATCAGTACTTCTCTGGTTCTAATAGGGTTCGACAGGTCTCCTGAAGTTTGTTCCGGCATAGACCGCTTCTGCGCCAAGCTCTTCCTCAATTCGCAAGATCTGCATGCACAAATGTGAAGAGACTTAGACAAGCTATCAACTAGAAATTTATTCAGAAGTGCAAAACGAATTTTACTGGTAGACATAGATATTCACCTGGTTATATTTAGCAAGCCGCTCGGACCTGCAAGGTGCTCCAGTCTTTATTTGGCCCTGAATATTTAAAACACGAGGGAATTATGTGAGGGCCAAAATCAAATTGAAATAAATTTAAATTGCCAACACAGATCTGAAATCGATTTCAATTACCGTGGCCAAACCCACTGACAAATCAGCAATGAAAGTATCCTCTGTTTCACCACTGCGGTGGCTGGCCATCACTCCCCATCCAGCTTGCTTGGACATCTTTACAGCTTCAATGCTCTCAGTAACAGATCCAATTTGATTAACCTGTTCCCATATGACGCAGAAAATTATGCATATTTGTCTCCAGCATACACAAGGCAGAAAAGCTGGCAACAATCCATATGAAGATTACTAGCAGTACCTTGAGGAGGAGGGCATTACAAGCTTTCTCTTTGATAGCCTTCTCAACCCTCTGCAAGCAAGAATAAGATCAGCAGCAAGGTCAAAGGAAGGACAGAAAGCTATTAATGGTTTTCTTGTTTGATCAGTCAAACAGGCTCCATGCAATCAGTGGTAATAAAAATCAAAAAACAGTCCAAGAAGGCAAGAGAAACTTCCTCATACTGACCTTGGGATTGGTGACCAAGAGATCATCTCCCACAATTTGTACTTTCTCTCCGATTTCAGCAGTTAACTTTGCATAGTGTTCCCAGTCATCTTGGTCAAATGGATCTTCAATCGATACAATAGGGTACTCGGACACGAAAGACTTGTAGAGGTCCTTGAGAGCATCACCTGTGATCTTTTTTGAACCATCATTGTTCTGCAAAAACAAGATTAATGCATAAAATTTCACATATCCTCCACTACAGACAAACTATACACATCAGCAATACTTCAAAATGACCAGAACCAGCTGGATTTACTTTCTCATATGCACTCTCAGGCAGTGATAATTTTTACTGCGCTAAAAACAATATTTAGCATGGTGACATTGCAAATGCAAGAGGAAAAGAGGAAGAAGAAACAAAAATCAAAACTGTAAATGTATTGTTAACTTTTTCCCTGCAAGTCTAAAATAGAATGATCATATCTTCCTGTCTAAAATTTAAATAATGCAATCAAAAAAAATTTATCATGCTAGAAAAACACTCACCTCTTCTTTGAAGTTAAGGTCATATGTTTTATCTGCTCCATAAAATTCAGAGGCAGCAACATCCATTCCAATAACCACCTAATAAAATGATGAAAACTTTCAGCCTGGCATCCCTTGTTATATCAAAATATCAAAAAACTGCAGAAGAATTGGCAATTAAGAAAGAGTGAAGAAGACACTAACTTTGCCTGTGTAACCAGCTTTAGCAATGGCAGTCTTGAGCAATTCAAGTCCTTCCTGGTTATCCTGAACACAACCCAAGTTTTATACAATAAGCATAGTGGCAGAAAATGGGACAGCAAATTAGCAACAAATAATTTTAATAAGATAACATTTTGCTCAGAAAAGGTTACCTGAATGTTGGGAGCAAAACCACCTTCATCACCAACATTTGTTGCATCCTGACCGTACTTCTTCTTAATCACGGACTGGAAAATGAAAAGGAACATGGTCACTGGTGTTACTTATACAACCAACTGGAAGATTTAAGATGATGTAGCTATTGCAGAGGAATAATGCACGGGTCCGTTGAAGGTCAAACATAAAAAAAGGTACAAAGCACCATTATTCTACAGAATCCTGAAGCTATTATATAAAACAATGAAAAATTTATTAAATCTGACTCCCCCAGGGAAATTATGCTATCATCATTAAGCCCTCAAAAGGTGCAACAACAAAATAGAAATTACATTTGAAATGAAGTGTAACTGCCCTTTTTTTGTGTGTGTGTGTGTGGGTGGGTGGGTGGGTGGGTGGGGGGGCTGAATCACCTTCAAATGATGGTATACTTCAGCTCCCATCTTCATGGCCTCTTTGAAAGAGGAAGCTCCCGTTGGAAGAATCATGAACTCCTGCAGATGAAACAAAGTCAGAAACTCGAATTCAAGCAGCATCCTTGAAAAGTAAATTAGATGAAATATCAAAATGCGTGCCTGCATAGCAAGTTTATTTCCGGCATGTGATCCACCGTTGATGACATTGAAAGCAGGAACTGGCAGCACCAAGTTCTTGTTACCAGCAAGGTTGGCAATGTGCTGCACCAAAAAGATGTGATATTTTGAGAATATCTCCAGGAACCAGTAGCAAAATAAGGGAATAAGAATGAGAATATATCAAGTTTTTTTCATTGCATGAGCAGTCTGTGAGATCCCATCAAGAGCAGGACTGACTCCATTGTTTCCAAGGGCTTAGCCTGACTTACACTTTTTCACCTTTGTGTATGTTAATGTTAAGAAATATAGGGTTATTTTGTTTTATTGTTTATTAAGGGTAGAATAGTCTTTTCATTTTCGTTTCAGTTTCCTTTGTTTAGCCTATATATACTCTTTGTATTTAGGTAAAACTTATTCCTTTTGATTATTTGATTGCATTATGCAGTATCAATAAAACCTTAGCTTCCTCCTTTCTTATTTTTGTATTTCTCTTTATTTCTTTGGCTTGTTTAACAGTTAAGACCTATCCTATCAAATGAGACACAACAGAGCCTGAACATAATTCAGGACTTGTTTTAGCAAGCAGGATAGTTAGTACTCTCACGGATCATATTACAGATATGAAAAGAAATAAAACAATTCAAAAACTTAATTTACCTTATAAAGGGGTATACCCTTGGCATGGGCCCCAGCTTTGCAAACAGCAAGAGAAACTGCCAAGATGGCATTTGCTCCAAGCTGAAAAGATAACAAAAGGTGCACCGCACCAGTTAATAAACTTGCTAAAAACAACAGGGAAGGAAGTAACAGCAATCTATTAAGCTACCTTTTGTTTGCACCAGCCCCACTCATTTACAGTTCCATCAAGTTGTTGAACCATCAAGTTATCAATAGCGACCTGCTCAGTTGGGTCCTGTAAAGGAGGAAAAAATAAAATAAAAGCATGAGAAATTATTAAGACAAGCACAAAGAAGAATATATATATGTGTGTATATATATGTATGTATATGTATATATGTATGTATATGTATGTATATATGTATGTATGTGTATATATGTATGTATGTATGTATGTGTATGTATGTATGTATGTGTATATATATATGTATGTGTATATATATGTATGTATGTGTATATATATGTATGTATGTGTATATATATGTATGTATGGGAGCAACAAACCTTGCCAATCAATGCAGGCCCAATAATTGTATTGACATTCCCAACAGCCTAAGAAATCAGAAGGATAGAAAAACAAATAAGACCCGATCAGGGATTAGAGAGAGGAATATGGTAAAACATAATTAAGAGAAAATTAATAGTAACAAATTTAACCTTGGAAACACCCTTTCCAAGATAATCTGAGCCTCCATCCCTAAGTTCAAGGGCCTCGTAAACGCCTGAAATCATTCAACAGCCCAAAAATGAATAACAATCGATGATTGATGCAAAAGCCTACTGTTAGTGAGTGAATTAGAGAAATCAAATACTCCGTACTAAAGTAACATAACATACCAGTGGATGCACCGCTAGGAACGGCAGCTCTTGACAAAACGCCATCGGATGTTGTCACATCAGCCTACACCCAATCGCACAACAACAACAACAGCAATCAAATTAGTTCAGTTCAGTTTTTAGCCTAAACATAGATGATGATGACTAAACAGAGGAGGCTCATAGCAGTTCAGTTTTTAGCCTAAACATGGATGATGATGACTAAACAGAGGAGGCTCATAGCTACTTGAACTCAATTGAATTGAATTAAACTGGAATAAACGAATCTAACAGTATAGAAGTGAAACGTCTATTAATTCATTCACGCAGAAAAACATTGAAACCACAGAGATCTGATTAATCTATTGATTCAAGAGACATACCTCGACGGTTGGATTGCCACGGCTGTCGAAGATCTGCCTTGCCTTGACGGAGACAATAGTAATCGTCATAGCTTTGATTAAATAAGGTTTTGGATCTGGACAAAGAGAGAGGGAGAGGGAGATTTGAAGGGGAGGCGCAAGAGACAAGTGTTTAGCTACTTAGGACTTGAGAGGAGATAGTGAACACTAGAGAGACACAGGTATTTGTACACACACGAGACTCAACCTCAGTACCAAACACACACCACGATTTGGTTTATTTCTTTTCGACTACAAGAAATCACGTCGTTTCCTTTTCTTTTTCTTTTTTAATTATTTGGTTTCCATACTTCTTTCAAAGCAAAGCAAAGCAAATTACACTTTAAAAATAATTCTTTTTTCAAATGAGAATCTCAAACTTAAAATTATTATTATTAAGAGAAATTTAAAATATCTCATGATTTTACTAAAGTATAAGACATAAAATCATTATGGAACATAACAGTGCTCCATAGTTTTTTTTTATTTAATTCTTTTACATTGAAATAATGTGAAATTGAATTTAATGGTTTATTTTGGCTTTTTTGGTGTTAGGTTATCGAGATGTCAAGAAAAAAAATGATTTGGTTAATAATGATTGCTTCTATGAATAAATCATAGAATCGCCCTAAATAAATGTTTTATGGGTTGATGAGTTTTTGTTTTTTATCACTTATATGGTGTTATTATACTGGAGTGATGTTATTTTCACTCCATAAATTATTAATATTGCTTCCCATTTAATACAAGTTTTATTAATCGACTAGATTTTCCCTTAATTTGTTAGTATAATTTGTATTTAATAAGTATCTTTCCTATAATTCTTATTTTGACACAATCCCATTTTATAGAAATATTGTTTTCTAATTAATTCCAATAAAAATTATATAAAAACTTAAAATCTTAATTACTCTATTATATTTTATAAAAAATAAATATTTTACTGATGGAAAAAACTATTTAACAAGAAAAGAAATAGAATCACCAAAAGTTTACTGAAATCAATTAAAAACTATTTAAAAACAATTATTGTTGATCTCCTTCAAGGCTTCAAACAGAGGTCATGGATTTTAGTAAGTATATCCCTCGAAAACTTTTAAATATTAATCCTAACAAACAATTGAATATTATATTCATATTATTAATAATGAAAAGTATATCCCTCGAAAAATAATTTTATATTCATTATTAATATTATATGTATAATGAATATAATATTATATTCATATTATTAATAATTTGTTGTCACACGTTTGTTAGGATATTACCTTCAAACAGAGGTCATTATAATTTTATTAATATTATATTCATTATTAATATTATATTTATTATAAATAAAGTTATCCCACTTTTTTTATGGGTAAAACTTTTATTGCCATTGGCAACTATGGTTATCAATGGACTAGATCTTGATTCGAATTATACGATATAATTAAATGGATTTGATTTTTAACTTATACGATCTAGATCCGCTAATCTATTTATTAAATAAATCAAATATGGATTTACCTTAATTCGGTTTGATAATAATCCTAACAAAAAATAAAATTAATTTTATTTATAATGAATATAATATTAATAAAATACAGACAAATTCAAATATAAAAAATAAGAAAAAAAATATAGCACTAGGTTTAGATTTATGATTTATTTACTTTAAATGCTGAATAACTTTCTCTACTTGTCTCTCTTTTATTCTATACATTAATGACAATTTTACAAACAATTACATGATAAGTTTTTATTCATTTTTTAAGTCTCAAAGTAATTTTATGAAAAATTAATGAGTTGGTAATAGTATTATACTTGTATTTATAATTTATTACGTCTCAATCCAATTTGAATTTTTCCCATTTCAAGCTTGAATTTTGGTTAAACATCAGAGTTTTTTTTTCTTTTTTCATGCCGATAATTAAGCTATATTTAGAGTAGGTGTTTTTATTAAGTATTTTTAGTCTTGTTGTACTTCCTGCCTAATTGAAACTAATTTTGACCTTTAATGTAAGTTTTTATTAGAATTATTTTATTTAGTTCTTTTAATTAATGGTGTTATATTTTCATTTTTTTAAATTTGACATATGATATATAATTATAACATATTTTTTTATACACGTGGTTGTCAAAAAATCATCTCAACCCAATAATTTAAGGTGTTAGGTGAGATTTCAGGATATGATATATATTATTCTCTAACATACCCGTTTAAGTGAAAGCTCTTTGGGTTTAAAACTTGCACTGAGATTTGAACTCGTGACTGCTTGGTTATTAAGGTTTTAATATCATGTTAAAGAATTATTTTAATTTAATAGTTTAAATTATTAAATAATATTTTAAAATATAATTTATATTATTCTCTAACAAAAAAAAATTAAAAACTCTATGCATCAAAGCATCATTTCAAACATGAAGGGGTAAGTATACCTGACCTTCTCTTGTTTGTCTGTTGGCGGGGTTTGGTAACCGTCAAGAAGAGTTTGGTGAGATGAGCTCCCTCTGCTGCCTGAAATACGATGGCTCTTGCTTTCTGCGAAAAATAATTTAAATAAAAGGGAAATTGAAGAAATTGCAAGGGACATTTCGACCTTTTGACTTCCTAGATTCCAATTTTTCTTACCTTTACCACTCTTTTCCTAGATAATAAATTGAAGAAATATTATCTTTTAACCAATCCATAACTAACATGCCTGATTATTAACATTTCACTAACTGAGCAATTTGTTTTTAAAAGAAAACATCTTATTTATAAGGTAAAACAGTCATATTTTTATTTTGTTTCGTGGTGGGTAATTAAGGGTTAAAAGATGGTGAGAATTAATTTTGATAATTAATTAATTCGACTTCAATTGTAGTGTCAAAATTCAATATAAATAAGGGTTGAAGGGGTTGTTCTCAACATCATAAATCAGCTCTTTTGCCTTCCTTTTCCTTTGTAGTTTAGAAGTATCCTTGGTGTCTGTATTTTGTCACGTGATTGGGCTATTTCTTTCTAACAAAAAATAATATTTAGTTGTAGCAACATGTTTTATTTTATAAAAGAAAAATATGTAATTTAGATTATAAACTCGATTGAGTCAAACAAGTTGTGTTTATTTCAATCAAATAAAAAAAACAATAACATATAAATTAAATTTTTAAAAAGAAGTGATTAAAATAACCTGAGAAGTTTTTTTTTTAAAAAGGGATAAACGATGTATCTCAATTCACAATCCATTAAATACAGAAAAATAAAATAAGGTAAAAAAAATATATAAAAAAATCAGTCATGGTTAACCCGAGTTAACAAGACAAATATGTAACCCTGATAATTAGACATAAAAGAATAAGGATCAAATTGAAAAATATAATATTTGAAAAATTAAGATTGAAGGATAAAATTGAAAACGAATAAAACTTTTAGAAAATAATCAAGAACAAAAATTAAAAATCAAAAGAATAAATTCTAAAGTTGAAATACCAACATAAAAAATACAACTTGTAATTTTTTAGAGACGAGAGAGAAAAAATAAAGAAAGGTCAATCGGACCACCAACACTGATATGTGTCGCTTTAAAAGGAAAATAACACATCAACGCTTCCAATGACATGATAAAAAAACATTTTGAACACTGGGAGGTGTCACCCTCGTCGTCTAAAGTGCATGAGCGTCTTCCATGCACCTGTCCTTTTTATTATTATTATTTAGCAAAATATTAAATTGCCTATGAGTTAACTTGATAATTACAAAAAAAAAAATTATTGTGAAAATACCAAAAATCTTCTTGACTCCAGGTTTAAAATCTTTGCTTCTAAGGGTATTTTTATTATTTAACTACGCATTTTAATTATTTATTATTTTTATATGTGGTAAAAAAAATAAAAGAAAAATATTTTACTGAAAATCAAGCCAAAATTATTTTTTATTTAAAAATATTTTTTATTAACTAACTTTTTTAATAATAAACAAGCAAATAAAAATTTGAAAAATTAAAATATTTTCCTTTAAACAAACAGACGTAGATCGAAGATTATTATCAATATTAAAACTACAATATCTTAGAAAAAACAAACTAAGCAATTAATTTCATTTATTTATACATAAGAGTATTTCTATCTCTTTTTTTATATGCCTCAACTAACCTCTCACTCTATATATATATATATACTTGAAAATAAAAAAAATCATGTTGGGTTACTATTTGAAGCTCATGTAAAATAAAATAGCATGATCATCCTCTCAGCATAACCCATTCACGACATATACAGTCCATGCTATTTTATTAATATTTCAAATGCATAGATGTCATGATCTTCCTCTCGCGTGATGGCTTGCTTAATGGTTGACTCTTGCAAAATTATAGATTTTTTTTTAATTACTTTACTCCATATTAAATTTCATGATTTAGGGGAGTGCTCCTCCCCCCCTTTTTTAATTTCATGAATATTAAAAAAAGAATTCTCAGTTGTTAATCCATGTCAGATCTGGTGAGTGGTGACTAAGATCGACTACAGGCCATTTATTTAATTTATTTTCCTCTACGCCCTCCCTTCTGATATGGGTTTACTAATAAATTTTATATGGCTGTAAGTAAAGAATGCAAATAATGCAATAAAAAAAAGATTATGAAGAAAAATAAAACATAGAGTTGAAAACTATAAATTCATAGAAGTAAATTTCAAAAGATAAATTACAGTGAAACTCGAAAAAAATCGCATTGAAAATTGTTTGAGGCAACGCAAAGATATTATATTAAGCAAGGCTCCTTCAGATACTACTCTAAGGCCAACCTGGGAGTTAGTTTCTAGCTAGGAAAAATACTATTTACGACAATTATTAATGCCCACATCAGACAAGAAATAAATAAACTTAAAAAGGTAAAACTTTTAATAATTTACAAAGACTAAATTAAAAAAATCTTGAGCTCAACACCATCTGGAATCTTCTACAATAATTGCTATTTGCTATCGTAAAATCTTATTAGTTTAAGGTAATGCTTCGACCGTATGGTAAATATTATTTTTTAAAGTTTTTTTTTATAAATATATTAAAATAATATATTTTAAAAAAAATTATTTTTAATATTAACACATCAAAATAATCAAAAAATATTAAAAAAATAATTTTAGATAAAAATAAAATTTTAAATTTTAACAAAAAGTATGTTTAATCTCAATATCAAACAAGCTCTAAGATTTCATTTGTCTAAGTCTTCAAACTGCTTTTGAAACCGAAAAAAGATTAGATAAACATATTTTAAAGTAAAGTTTGTTTTTGCGTTACAAAAGTTTTTTTTTAAATTGATTTTTTTATTTTAAATTAATTTTTTTATATATTTTTAGATTATTTTGAAATGTGGATATCAAAAATAAATTTTAAAAATTAAAAAAATAATATTATTTTGATATATTTCCGAATAAGATATACTTTTAAAAACAACTACAACTATAATAACAAATAAACTATAAAATTAGCTACATCAAAATTATATAGACCACATTAAGTAGTATTCTCCACTCATGACTTCGTTACTATCAATCTTCAACTAAAAAATTTCTTTCACATCTCTGCTGTTTTAAAATATTTATTTCAAATATCAACAACACTCAGATACGCCTAAGTTACATGTCTAATGTTTTTTTTTCTTAAAAAAAAACTAAGCAATTCCTTCGTATTAATTCTAACGAATTCATATTCAATTTAATTATTGTTAAAACACTAGACAATATTTTTAATGTATAGTATAATGTAGTTCTGATTTGGATTCAAAACCCATATCAAACAAATTATTAGAATATTAACTTAATAGATTGTTTTATTTTAAAAAGTCATTAGAGTACTATTTTATATGGATATTCTTTTTTTCAAAAAATAAAACTTTAGTTAACTAATATTGACTTAAGAGCGTCGAAGTAGTTGAAATAGATAAGATGCAAGCAAAACTAAATTCAAACTTAGTATGCGTATTTTTGGTATAAATGGGAAATTCTTCAGCATGAATTTCGAGGTTCTTCTTTGAAGTCGTCTTCTTCTTCTTCTTCTTCTAGGGTCAAATAATTACAATATATACTAAAACATTTAGGTAAATAATTCATTTTATTTTCGTCCTCAATTTTTTTAATCACAACCTTTAATGTCTAAATTAATAATCAATTTATTAAAATTTGTTAAAAAAAAAGAAAATTCAACAAAAAAGACCAAAGTGTAATATCAAATTATACTTTTCTTTCCCTTACTTTCCTTAATTCAACAAAAGTTCTATATATTTAGTTTACCTAGCTTTCTCTTACTCCCGGTTTTTATAGTTTTTTCAATTTTAATTTTGATCTAAAACTTTATTTTCTTAATATATAAGTCATCACGTTTGATAAATGTGAGAGAAAGCCGCTTAAAAACAAAGAGAAGAGAAAAAGTTGATGAATAATCATTTTTTGATGATGAAATCCAATTTTTTTTTGTATCAATGAGTTTTATTTTATGAGAAAAGTTTGATGATAGTAATTTTTTTCTATAAACATACTTGAAAAATACATTGGGTTTAATTTATATGTTAAACCTTTTTAATTTATACTTGAAAAATATATCGGGTTTGATGATAGTAAGTTTCAAGTGAAAACGAGTAGAAAAATAAATTTTTAGACAAACCCTTTGATTTTCCGGATCGTGGTGAGTAAGTTTTGGGTAGAAGCTAAGCATTGCTTGTTTAATAAAAAAAAAAGGACTCTTGAGGAAAAATAAAAAAATAAAAATAGGAGTGAGCTTGGCCCATCAACACCTAATATATATATATTTTTTTTGTAAATTCGCGGCTTGGTTCGTTTACAAGCTCACCTATTAGAAATAACAGAGATAAACGTCATTAGCAACGTTGGCTATTTTTCCTTTACTTTTTATTAGGGCAAATCTTCACTACCCTACGTAATTAGTTGTTTCCAACAGTTTGTATGACCAGACGGCAGGAAAAAGAAAATATATGAACAGAAGAACAACTAATCTATGCAAGCAAGTATTGATATCGAGAGTGAGAAGCATATTCGAAGAATTCAACTGTGAAACACCATTTCTATCAGCTTATTCCCTCTCGAAGCCAACGACGACTTACACAAGAAAAAAAAAAAAGGAGGACGAAAGAGCTACAAAATCTCACAATTACAACCCGTTAAAAAATGAACAGAAACTTGTATCTACTTTCCAGAAGCCGACTTTCGGTTGCTCCTTATGCCAACGTACGTAAAACAACATTTATGTGTTTTAATTTCCGTAATTGATTTCTGGATATTCACAGGAAAAGGAAACTAAATCTTTGGATGGAATCATATCCACTCGACTGATTAATTTTTATGCTTGAAACCTAAAAGAATGACCTTCTTCCGTCTTTTTATACAAAGCTAAATAGCAGGAAAATTCACTTTGAACAAGTAGCCCAGGCAGATGGCCAAGAATATTAGCCCAGCCTCACGAACACACTAAGAGCGGGGAACAATGGTGCCGACACAGCCGAGCCCCACGATAAAGAAGGCGATTGCTTGCGCATAAAGGTATATGAAGTAGTGGTTTTTCCCAAAGACAACATCATAGCAACCGCAGAAGAAGAGGTAAGCTCCAGTCCCGAGCTCTAATAAATGGAGCCTGTCAACGTTCAGTGTAATTATGTATGAGTGCATAAATAGTTCTAACTTCGCTAGCTACATATTCACAGAAGAAAATTTAACACACATGCATACCTTTCTCCAAATCTAAATCGGGGTTTCTTGGCGGCTTTGTTAGCTTTACTCTTGAGAGCATCCCCTAGTTTCTCAGTGACAATCCACTCATTCACTCTACCAGCCTCTAGCAGGCCAATGAAGGTAGCCTTAGTGCGATGCAGTGACATGACATTCTCAAAGAGGATCCAGAAAACCAGTAAGTGGAGGGATCTGCAAGAAAAACAACAATAACATGGTGTATTAAATATCATAGAGAAGTTTTTAGCGATACATCTGCAGTTTGAGAAATTTTATGCTCCTTGAAAAGCCGATAGACAAAAGCAATACATAACCTACCTTGGGGTTCCAACTGCATTTAGAATGGTAATGATGGAAGGGATATAAACAGCTCCCCACTTAGGGACCTCGACTTCAGGCACCAAAACAGTAGCCGGCAACACAACACAGTAAAAGATAAATGTAACAAGGTGAGCTACGATCTTCCTAACCAAGAAGAAGCTGTAGATTACGTGCACTTTCTTCCACGATGTCACTTTCTGCATTATTCAGTACGTACACGAAAAATGAATTAATTATTAGCAAATCACTTCTCTTAATTAGTTGTTTCCTCCATAATCTCTTACTTACAAAAGAATATCGAATTGAAGCCAAAAAAAAAAAAAATCTAACTTGCCTTGTTTGTTATAATTTCCATTAACATTTTTCTGAAAAGGTTAGCAGGACCACAAGACCACCGGTGCTGTTGATAGCGATATGCTTTCAATGTACTGGGCAATTCATTTTTCACCTGTAGTCAATATTGCATTAATTAATGAACACTAAATTTACTTACTATTATACTTGAAATTAATTATATTTTAAGATGAAACAATCATTTAAGCATCTTTCAAATTTTATAATAAGACATGCATACAAGTGCCTCGAAAATGAAACTTTTGTAAGATTTTTCAGCACATGAGTGTGTCAGAACTCAGAAGTTAATCTATTCATGTAACTTGCACCACTATTGTTTAAGACAAACAAGACACAACTAGCATTGGTCATTTTAATAAGTTAATTAGATGTAAACTTCTATAATTTGCACCCACTTTGCATATATAGGTAGCTAGGGATTAATCTTCATGCATGTAAACAACTTTTTATATATATATAATTTACAAATTACCTTTACACTGCTAAGGTACAGGAATTCCCAGCCTTTGAGACTAGCTCGGACTGCTAGGTCCATGTCCTCCACCGTGGTCCTGTCCTTCCACCCCCCAGCTTCATTAAGCGCAGCAATTCTCCATACACCTGCCGTTCCTGCAGCATAATGCAGGATATATTTCATATTAGAACAAACTAATTAATTATGCTAAATGCAGCTTAACTTCAATTCATTAATGAAGCCTTTTGTTACATTGATCTGCAGTGCTACTGCAGTAACGTATGATTTACCATTGAAGCCGAAGAAGGCATACGTGGAGGAGCCCACTTCCTGTTCAACTGTAAAATGGTAATCCAGTGACATTTCTTGCATTCTTGTCATCAAGCACTCATCAGCATTCACTGCAAACAGCACAGAAAACCATTTCCATGTCACCAACATAGCTGTCATAGATTTTGCAAATAATTACAACTCATTCTGTTTACTGCTCAAGAAAACATCAAAATCAAGTGGAGTGTCGGTCAGTAGAGACAGATTGTGACGGGCATGAGGTCCACCATTAAGTTTGCACATGTAGCTGTTAGGAATATTAAGAAGAGGGTTTTGGTTTTGCATGTTAGACAGACAGATATACCCCTTGGGATATTCAGGAACGGCCAAACATGCCCATGCTCTCGCTTCCTCTTTTAGATTTATCAATGGTCCATATATTACAAGGACCAAGAACCATATCCATGGTTCGAGACACATTGGCAGCTTTTGCAGCAAAAAGCTGAAAGGCAGCATCTGCTGCTGAAAATCCTTTCAGATTGCCGTATATTATGTGGACCGACAGCCATCCTTGGCGGTCCATTTACAGCATGCATGTGTTTTAAGAGTGTTGATGAATATAATAATAATTATTTTTTTAAAATATATTTTCTAAAAAAACATTAAAATTATTTGAAAATATAAATTTTTTTATTTTAAATAAAAAAATTAGGAAAGCTTAGAAAACCAATTAATAGCCTCTCTTTTCATGTTGAATCAAGAACACAAATTTAATCGACGAGGACCATTTATCTTTTTTGGATGCTTTCAATTTATGATATGACGTGTTTTAAAGGGCACCACTACCTAGCAAAATTTGAAGATAGAGGAAAATATATCACAGAAAATGTGTTTCACTTAACGTCATAAATTCCAACCTAAATTTTATCGCAACTTCCCAGTTAAATTTGATTTAGAAATATTAAATGTCCCTCCCGGCTGTACCACCTTACATTAACCATGTGGTGACTCAATAATAAAAACATGAGACCAAAAGATTTGCACCCTCTGTAGTCTCAGGTTCGAGCTTTGTGGTTACTCATATGATGGCCACTGGAGGTTTACATGGTCGTTAACTTCAGGGCCCGTGGGATTAGTCGAGGTGCGCGCAAGCTGGCCCGGACACCCACGTTAAACTAAAAAAAAAATTAATTAAATAAAGTTTATTTATTTTTTTTATTTTAAAAAAACACAGAAATGCAATGAGTTTCTTCTAAAAAAACATATTAAAATATTTTATTAATTTTAATACTAATATATTAAAATCATAAAAAATACTAATAAAATATCAATTTAATATTTTTTAAAATAAAAATAATTTTAAAACACATTTAAAAACTGAAAAAAACACATCCTACGTCAATTTTCATCTTTTTTTTTTATACTGGTAGTATATAATAAAGATTTGAGATGTTTTTAAAGCGCAGTTGGAGCAGTTTGGCAAGTGGGTCCAACTAAATACACACAGCCACACATAACACGTGTCGGATCCAGATGGCAATCAAGGATTAGATGGTGTTAGATCTACGAGGTAGGACCCAGCAGTGCAGCACAGCACCCAAACAAAAGACCCACCGACAATTTCTAGAGAAGAGTGAAACCATAATTAAGCACCTAAATTAACAGTAATGACAGCCAAATTAAGCTCGGAGAAAATAGTGATTAAAGCGAGGTTACCGAATTTCCAACGAGTCTGGACCAAACCCAATTCTGGATTGTGGACTAGAAAGGGAATGGTGCGCCGTAAAAAATCAGGCTCAGGCTGGAAATCTGCGTCAAAAATGGCAACGTAATCGCAACTCTTCACGTAGCTTCGTTTCATGCCTTCTTTCAATGCCCCTGATTTATAACCATTTCTGCTATCTCTAACCTCATACTTTATGTTTATCCCTTTGCTCGCCCATCTCTGACACTCCAGCTCCACCATGTCCTGCATTTTGACATAATTTATTTCTTACTCTCCACCTTTCTAATTCCAAGTGCACAAATACGCTGGGAAACGGGATTAAAAAAGAATAATCCTCTTAAGATCACTAGATGAATGTCACATAAGTATATTACATGTTTGTTACCTTGATTGTTGGGTCTGTTGAATCATCGAGGACTTGAATTATGATTCGGTCTGAGGGCCAAGAGAGACCACATGCAGCTCCAATTGAAAGCTGATAAACCTGCAAGACGGATTAAAAAATATGAAAACACAAGTTTAATAATGCAAATCTAGTGGTTGTAGTCTTAATAAAGAAAGAGGAAAAAGAAAGGGACCTCTCGTTCGTTGTACATTGGGATTTGAACCAGAACCATGGGATAAGTTGAGTTCCCCGCCTCAACATCATCTTTCATCGGCTCCCATTTGTATCGCCTATCTGGTTTCCGACCAAAAAGCTTAACTAACACGATAACGATGCCCATGTAAACCCTTTCAATGAACAACATCAAAGACATGATCAAACAAATGGCAACCGCGAGCCTTAGTAGAGGAACTATCAATGGTGCTTTGATCTGGCCCCAAATCATAGCAAATTGCATTGTTACGTCATCTCTAGCACCTTGAAATGCATCAGGAATCATTTGTGTTGAGGTTAGCCTCTCCATTTGTTGCCTACTCTTGATCTATATATGATTATGTATTTAACAAGGGCACAAAAACAGAGCAAAAACAGAGGATGATTAACAAATGCGAAGCTAGAATAAACAGTTTTTATTGAGGAAACCCACTAGCTAGCTAGATCTGAATGTGTCTCGAAGGACCTCCTTTGACAAAAGCGAGAGAATATTTCTTTTTTTGGCTTTGTGATTTTGCTTCTGGTATACGCAACAATTAAACAACGGACACACAGAGCTGCGATGTCAGTCACTGCTTGAAAAAACCCTATTATACAGACACCCACAAAAGATAACCAGAAGAAGAAACCCTCTTGAGCTGTCAATCCATCAAAAAAAAAGAAAGAAGAAGCTGGAAGAAGCAGAGAACAAAGAAAAGACAAATTTGTAGTGTGTGTGGTTTATGCTCTGAAGAGAGAAAAAGAAAAATAATAATTTGCAAAATGGAAAGGTATTTCTGCTTCAAGAAACAGAAGCAGAAACAACCCGAATAGAAATCTAGAAACAGAGAGAAGAAATAAATGAAGAGAGCATGAAAAAACGGAACAGAATAATGCCGTTTATATAAGAGGGTCTCCCTGAATTTCTCTCTCTTCCCAGTTTTTGTTTTTTATTTTTAAATCACTTCCCTCCTCTGTATTCTTTTCATCACTTCTCATTGTAAAGGGTATAGTCCTCCTCCCCCCTCAACCACAATTACACCGCTTATTTAAAGCAAGCACAAAACAGGGTGAAAATGAAGTAACCAACGGCTAGCAGCCTCCAGCATACTTATAAGACCTGGCCGGGTTCACCGCGCTATGAAGTCAAGTTTCAGGTTATATAGGTTGACTTCAGTTAATTATTGAAAAAATTTAAAAAAGTATTTAAATATTTTATATTTTATATAAAAAAATTAAAAACAATTTATGTGAATATAAGTTAGACATGTTATAAATAATAAAATTTAAAAGATTTTTTATTTTATATTGAAAAAATATCATGTTAATATGTTACTTTTTAAGTTGAAGTACTTAAACCAAAAAGATTTTTTATTTTATATTGAAAAAACATAACCTTTTTATATAATTAAATAAAACATTCTTGTAGTATTTATATAGTGAACTTTGAAAAGAGTTAATAACCAACTAAAAATTATATATAAAAAAGATGGATCTGTTGCTAGAAAAAAAACACGTTTGAAAAAAAAATCGGCTCTCAGCCAAGTTTTGTCGGGTCAACTAAAATTTTACTTATTCTAGTTTTTTATCTTACCCGGACCGGTCCAATATCAGGTCAACCTGATCTCAGGTCGTTCATGATTTATTTTTAATAAATAGATTCGAATGTAATTGTAAGTCTTATGGGTTAAAATATCTAATCATTTAGGAGGTGGATGAGTCCCTCATTCTTTTAGTCACCCGATTTTTTCTCACATGGAAAAATATAGCATTGAAATGGACGGAGCATCTAGATCGCGAGGCTCATCGATGCATTACGGTTGTCGATTTTCTATGCGCTGGAAACCTGCCCTCTCTGATTTCATGTTCTTAATTGAAAATATAAACATTATAGTTTTTTTTTTTTTTGGAAATCATCACAACAACAAGGAACATGATATTATAGTTTCTAGATTAAGAAATCATCTATTTTTATCATAAAATACCAAATTAAAAGAGAAAAAAAGGGAATAATTAAGTCTGAAAGAGAGAAAAAGGAGACTACCATTATTCCTTTCATAATTATTATCAAGATAATTTAATTTTTAAATCTCCAAATTAATCTATATTGACATGATTGGTTTCTTTACAGATTCAAATAATACCACGTAGGACGAGCACCAATAACTATTATTAAAAAAAAAAAAAAAATATAGTGACTTGTCATATTCTATTTTTTAAAGCAGAGCAAAACACACATAATCTTTCCATGTGCCTGCTTCATAGTCAATGTACTATCTAAAGTCATGTTTGTGTGCATGTTTGGTTGCCGGTTGTGTCGATGTATTGGCTGTAATCTTCTATTTGCACGTTACGCAAGTGTTTCTATTTTATTTTATTTATTTACGAGATCGAGTGGATTAATTAAGATTAAAATGACCGGCAAGTTACTGAAAATACAGTCTGAAAACAGAATCCATTCTATTCTACCTTCAGAGCATATAGAACAGCTTTCCTCTGTTTCATTAGACTCCACAATTTCAGTCGGAAATGAGAAGATACATAGAAATCGCCCTCAGCAAATGGTTTATACGCCCCAATTACTAACCGACATTTAATTGTGGGTCTTTTTCATTAAATAAATAAATAAATAAAAGGCCATGTCTTTAAACTATATATATATAAAGGCCACGTTTTTGCTGAACCCAAATGTTTATTTATTTATCCAACTTATACCTCTTTTTTAACCAGCATACGCAACCTTTAAAAGTTTCTCTACCAACATATTAAATATTATTTGTTTTTGGAAATGTCACGTTTTTCTATACTTAATATATATTTTTATTATTATTTTAAAGGTCATCCCTTAAAATTAAATTGAAACCTAAATCTCCTCTTGAAGTTAACGTACCCCAAGAGAGAGATTACTTTTATTACAGCAGTAATTATTTATTTATTATTTATTATTTAATATTTTATGTTTTGATACATCATTTTTTTTTAATTTAGTCTTTTTACATTGCAATAATATGGGTTTAAGCTTGGTTAGTTGTTTTGTCTATCCACAAATAAAGACCTTGAGATATTAAGGAAATATTTAATAAAATAAAATTTTATTAATTTATAACAATTAAAACTTTAAAGATTAAATTTAAGATTTTGACAAATATTTAGCACTTTAATTTTGTCCCATTAGAGATTAGATTAGAGATTAGGTTGCATGGTCGGTGCAAAAATCTTACCAGGATTCTTCCCAAGCTCTCAGTGTGGAGAAAAAATCTTACCAATATTTGATGTCATGGATGAAGATGATGACAAAGAGGAAAAAACCAACCATCCCAAAGTAAATTTCTTCTCCCTCAATCCAAACAACACCCTTTTTATCATGAATTTTCTCACCCAGATATTATAACTGGAAGTTGTGGGTCCTATTCTCTCACTTTAAAAAAGAAACTAAGTTATTATTTGTTTTCTTTTAAGTGGTTTTATGAAAATTACTTTTTAAATTTTTATTTGTTTATTATTTAAAAAAGTTAGTCAACAGAAAATAATTTCTAGTTAAAAGAAAATTTGGCTTGGTTTTCGGAAAGTGTTTTCCTTTTATTTTGGACAAAAAACACTTTTCAGAAATTATGAAAAATTTAAAAATATCATGTTATTTGCTGATTATATCAGATTTGACCCTCAAACTTTTGATTGCTATATATTTTGTTTTGAATCTTTTTTTTTAATTTCATCCCTTAGAATTTGATTTAATTTGATTTTTATACCAACTTTGATCCTTATTTTCTTTTCTCTTAATATTTTCTTAATTGAAATTTTTTATCTATAAGATTTGGTCCTTATTTTTTTATTGTTATTTATTTATTTGAAATAATTTATGAAATTATATTTTTTTTTAATTTCATCATCTTTCAACTTTTTTATCCGATAGATTTGATTTTCATTATTTTAATTGTTATTTATTTTATTCGAGATAATTTATGAAATTAGATTATTTTTTTCCAATTTTATTTTCATTCAACTTTTTAATTTGTAAAATTTGTTCCTCATTATTTTAATAAACTTGAAAAAAATATTAATAATTTATTTTTCAGCTCATTTTTCATGATATAACCAAACACTGAAAAATATTTTTCAAATTATTTTTTATAATACTATCACACATTAAAAAATAAACCA
>Ga0307518_10000151_pt1 | contig 50985 bp, 60 predicted proteins | sample 25_EM_MG_FD_203889 | JGI IMG/M metagenome (GOLD analysis project Ga0307518, IMG submission 203889) | Populus trichocarpa ectomycorrhiza microbial communities from riparian zone in the Pacific Northwest, United States - 25_EM | ecosystem: Host-associated > Plants > Roots > Unclassified | place... | reverse complement strand
GGCAAGAACCAAAAGTGCGGAGTTAAGGGAAAGAAAGCATCTGTTAACCCAAATTGCGGAAATACCATGTTGCCGTCGAGCCAGCGTAGGAAGAGTTTGAGCAATAATATCAATTCGTACCAGTTCGGGCGTAGCTCGTATCGTTACCAGTTAAGATGTGGAGAAAAGATCCGGATGCTCGCAGACGTACGGATACTCAAGAGAACGCCATGACAGTTGAGCATCCCGAAGACCGCTACGAGCAGAAACACCTCATGACAATGTGCTACGTCGTTAAAAGGGTTTATTACGCTCTTTGAATGACACGAATGTTGTTCTGTTGCTTGAACGTTTCAAATTCTTGCTCCTTTGCTTTGATCTGGTCTGTGAGCGTGGACACGACTTTTGCAATCTGCGATATTTTAAGGAGGCAGATGACGGTGGAGAATACTCCAACTTACACCGTCCCTGTTCGTTCGTAGTGCCGGAACGACCTCCTTGACGGTCCGTTCAACCAGAACGCCACCTATCAGGCGGAAGCATTTACGACCTGGTTCCTTATCCAATGCTTCATCGAGTGTGGCGAGAACCAACCTAACCTTGCATTAAAACTTTTCGCACTGAAAATGGAAGGATGAACTGACGTATGTTCTTCCGCCTCTTGTTCTAGCTCGCCAATCTTTCCTGCAAGAGTTTGCAAATCACTCTGGAGGCGAGAGTAAGTCTGTTGTATTTCTGTCTAAGAGATCATCATGAGAAAATCGGAGAGATCGCAAGCGTTCAACCCACCCTGTTCTGAAAGCTGCGACGCTTTCGCTTTCCCCTTGGAGGTCGACATGCAAAGCTTGGTGTAATCAGATGAGTTGTGATTGGCTGGGATAGGTGAAGATTTGTCAGCAAGTCTGCTCTAGTCTCGAGTGGATACAGTGAACAGCAGTCCATCATGTCTTTCGTCCGCCAGGTAGGCGTCGTCGGACTTACTGGTCGACTGCTGAGCGCGCAGCGCCAGACGACCCTTCGTTCCTTACACCGCAACATTTTCTCTGCGCGTTACTTACATGCCGAACCATTGGAGCGGCCAGGCCGTTTAGAAGGACCTCAAAGTATCAAGTCTCCCCCGTTGGGAACAGGGACACTGACTGCCAGGGATGAGCCCGACAAAGATATTGATCCATACAAGAGCGGGCCGAGTGCTATCGAGAAGGCGGTCCATCTGTTTTTCTTTACCGAAATTATCCGAGGTATTTGGCTATTGCACCACTTAGATGTATGTCTGACATCCCGTCCAGGCATGTGGATCGTCTTGGAAAACTTCTTTAGGCAACCATATACCATCATGTATCCATACGAAAAGGGTCCCCTGTCCCCCCGTTTCCGTGGGGAGCACGCCCTGCGGCGGTACCCAAGTGGCGAGGAGCGGTGCATAGGTGCGTTCTTCCATACCATCGAAACATTCTTCTCATCCACGCTATTCCCAGCTTGTAAACTTTGTGAAGCCATTTGCCCAGCACAAGCTATCACTATCGAGAGTGAAGCGCGTCTTGATGGGTCAAGAAGAACAACGAAATACGGTATGTGTCCATCAACGCCATGTAACTCCACAGTCGCGGACTGTCGTTGCGTGCTATAGATATCGACATGACGAAATGCATTTACTGTGGCTTCTGTCAGGAAGCTTGTCCGGTGGATGCTATCGTTGAGAGTAAGGCCCTTCCTACACTCTCTCAGATACGAAGCAAGCTAACCTTGTTTATAGCTCAGAACCAGGAGTTCTCTACGGAAACACGGGAAGAACTCCTATACAACAAGGAAAAGCTTCTTGCCAATGGTGATAGAGCCGAGGCTGAGATCGCAGCCAACTTGCATGGTGAATGTCCAGCGGATTTCCTTGTAAAGCTCCACTGACGCCACCACAGCTGACCATGTATACCGATGAGGGTGCTAGAAAGAGGGTTCTAAGATTACCCTTTCGTCGTGTATATATGATATCGCTGTGGTATTGCAAATGCACGATAGAATTTATCCTTTCCTGTGGTGAAACACGACCTCAGTGCCAACTCCATTTCCTTGAGTATGGTGTGTAACCACGGCCATCCTGTTGGGTCTGATGATCCCCTTTCCGCTCAGAAACCCTCGTATGTTTAAGTGCGTGAGCTGACTTTGCACAATTCCATTCCTTTCGAGCTAGAGGGATTTTGTCGCATTTAGCAAGATGTTTGACTGGTCTGTTGGCCAACACGGGGGCCACCGCGACTCCTCGTCGTGTGATGAATGCTGCGAGTGTTCTGGGTGAATCGCACTTGGACGGTGATCATGGCCGCACCAGTTTCTCCTATACCAAGGTAGGCATCTTGCACCTAGGGCCCCCAAACGTGAATGTGGCTTTCCTTTCCAGATTGCTGGCGGCCGACGACCCTCGAGCGACAACGTGACTGACTGGGAGCGCCAAACCATCCGGCTTCCTAGATACGAAGAGCGTTCGGTAAGCGAGTTTCTAGGTTGTATACAGCACCAAGCGAATTTCGACAAAACAGGAGAACAATCGCTATCGCCAGCTGCGCACAGGTAGCTCCATCCGGCTCGCCTCCCCCCAACGAGGCAACCGCATGCCTCAACTTACTCGTCTCGTATTCCCTGTTGCCTGCGATGATTTACTGTCAAAGCTCGTCAGGGGCTCGGCCGCCTGATGATGGCTCGCAGCAGCTCCAGTTTCCATTACCCAAGGGCAGTTCCGCACCGACATTGCTACCCCCCTACGACGCCAACTTCTGACGCCCTTCGCCAATCCCCATCCAGTGTTAAATCTGACACCCTAGACAGGAAACCTATAGTGCCTCCTCAGAATGGAAACCACCATGCGGAACTGTTCCAAAGACGCGCTGGCGTTGCACATGCTTCCACCAACGTCGATCAACGTTTGGAATTGCAGGAATGGTGGCGGAATACTTCGTCGGCGCTCCTGGTCGATTCACTGACGAACGTTAGTTCCGCCCTGTCGAACTTTATCACATTCGGTGCTCGTCTGGGACATTTTTAGCTCGCGTGTTCTTGGAAGCCACCCAGCGTCATATACAATCCCCCGAATCTCGGATCCCGGTACGCGTTCTTGTGTTTTGCCGCTATGATTATGCACATGGATTACTCAGGCGACTTGACTTGACGCCACAACCGAACGTCCTTTTTGCTGAGGCCACCTCCTGAGCGGCACCGACGGGCTGTGCGCCAGACCCAAGCTTTGTCAAACCATATCTTGTCAAGCTACGCGCCACAGATCTGGAGTCGGCGCTAGCTACCCGCCGACAGATCCGGGCCAGCAGTGACGCGAAAGGAGAAACGTCGGAATCACGGAGCCTGTTAATCCCTCAGTGGATGTAGGGCACGACGGGTCATTGTGATAGAGTGCATAGAGCTCGATCGAGGCGATGTCACTGTCAGCGGCATCCTATACTGCTCTAGTGGTAGGCTTTTCACCGCCTTGTCTACTTAGGCACGCCAAGTCTGTTAAATTGCGTTTGGATCAGGCCAGGGCACCCTGGAACAAATTCATGTCGGATGTAAAGGGCAGCGACGGGTGTATCGGCCAGGTACGACAAATCAGAAAAGTTGTGCGTGCTCCAGTCGGACGTGCGCAAACCGGGCTGGTGTACGGACCGAATGTCGGGGTTGTGGGGAACCCCCATGACCATATGAACTTGGTCGGGAGGGGCTGCAGGATGCGGCGCAGGAAGTGATTGGTGATTGGTTGCCCTTCTCGTCCTGATCTTCCCATTCCTTTGGATCTCGCAGTCGACTCAGACCGAACGTCATCGTACCGCTACGTCGGCCGAGCCGGCCCAGTATGTGCGATAGTGTGGCACTAAAATAAAACACCGGAAATGGGCAGTGCATGATGGATCTACACTTCATGTCAACCGTTCTATCTACATACCCAAGTATGACGAACGTGCAAGAAACAAAAAGAAAGGTCCAGCCAGCCTGAATACGTAACAGGGGGAATACATTGAACACATACATATGCCGCAAGTATGGAACGGGGGAGACGACACCCAAGAAAAGAGATCTAAAATGGGAATTTTGCGGGGACCCCGTCGGCAGGGTAAGCAGCGATCCCGATTATGCCGTGAGATCGGTTCGCCTAATCGGACTGTTCCTCCTGTCCGCTGTAGGCTTGGGCACTGTCCTGGTGGAGCCTCTTTGACCCTCTGTCGAGTGGAGCTGAATTGTATCTTGAAGAAGGCCCTTCGCCACCTCCTGAGCTGTTGTTACCAGAGGGAACATCATCATCCCCGTCCAGCTCCATGTCGTTACGAGATCGCTTTCTCGACGTGTCCATTCCTGGACGATATGCTCGTTGCGGATGCGACTGGTGTTGTTCTGATGGCAGATACGTGCTGCTGATCCGGTCATGGTCTCGGGCTGACTGCACCGACCTTCCCTCTTCGTCCTCGTTGGGCGTCTGGTGGTGGTGATTTATAGCACGGAGTGCATAGGGTCTCGGTCGTTCCCGCTCGTGATACTGCGGAGGATCACGGAGGTCCACACGTGACTGTCCCTCACCGCCATTTCCGGTCACTGAGCCAGAACCAGAACCTGGCGTGTCAGACCGCGATGTGCGTGCATACATGCCTGGTCCGATCGGTTCGCGCGACGCAGCATAGTGCTGCTCCTCGCGCAGCTGTCTGTAGGACGAGGACGGTGGTAGTGGCTCTTGGTACTCTGGTCTCGAGCGCAGGTGCGACTGCGGAGGCGAGGACGCGCGCGGAGGGTATTCCCGCATGGACCCCTCGCGGTCGTAGTCGTGACGCGACCAGGCACGTTCTCGCTCCCTGTCGATCTCACGTTCATTCTCGTATTCGAAATGACTGATGTTGGCACCAGGCCCCATGCGTTGGTGGTGATGGAGACGTGTGGACGACGATCCGCGGGCACTCGTGGGTGACAACATGGAAGACGAATGGGACATCGGCTGGCGACCATGGAGATGGGAGTCATGGTTTCCACGGTCATGGCTCTCGTGTCGTCTGTGTCGCTCGTGGCTCAAAGGGGGACTGTGGGGACCCTGGTGCGCAGGAGACATGGATTCAGGAGGATATTGGTGGGGATGGGACACACCCCCCGGATGATAACCATGTGGAAGCCCCTGAGACGGAAGTGTACCGCGTAATCGAGACGATGACTGTGAGCGAGAACGGGAATCGGGACCGACACCATGTGGAAGGAGATGAGGACTGTGGGCCTGAGAATGCACTGGGTGGCCCTGGTGCTCGAGATGTTGGACAGGCGTGAGCTGTGAGAGGGGTGGAAGCTGACGGAGATCCTGCCCAGAGGAGGAACTACGCCGTGACATGCGCACCGCCGACATGGAGTGCGACGGGGGTACACCTGGCCCTATTGGGCCATCTGATACTGGGACTTGGCGGCCATCGTGGCCAGGGACGACGCGGGTGTTTGCAGGAGAGTGGATGTAGTCTGGAGCGTTGTCGTTGACGTCGATGCCACGCGAGTGATCGGGATGATACATGGGGGGTACTGGTTGGGAATGTTGAGGAGGGATGCCTGGACCGGGATGCATGGGGGGCAATGCATGGTGACTGTGTAGGTCAGGGGAAGGGGGCACGGCAGAGAGGCGCTCGTAGAGGACGCTAGGCAGGCACGTCAGAGGGGAAGAGGATCGAACCAAGAGTGTGCATACGCGCGTTCTAATTTCATCCGCTGGATGGATTTTTTGGCCATAAGCACCTTGAACTTGAGCTTGTCATTGTCCTGAGGGACGGAATACAGTGAGAGGGGGGTTCGCACAAGATATATCTTGCTCACCAATTCGATTTCTTTTACTTTTCGCTTCAACTCTTTGTACTTTGTGTGATATTTCTCGTCCTCTACGCCTGCGGCGATGCCGCTTGTATAAGCCTTGTTTTTTTGCCTTGCAGAGGGCGTGGTTGAGACGGACGGGGGGAACATTGGGTTTGAGGGGCCGGGGGAGTGGATGGAGGACATCGAGGCGGTGCTTTGTCCGGGAAATGCAAAGACGCTGAGTTGGTGGTGTTGGCAAGCTGGGTGCTATTTATGACTCATCGAACGGGTTTAGGACTTGGCGTTGAGTCTCGGGTGAACAGTCGACAGTCGACAAAAGAAAGCCCCCTCAACTCAGACTGTCCAGCGATGTATCAGCGGCTGTTCTCCTTTGGCCGTGCAGTCACGACTACGCCATGTATGTATATGAAATTGGGCAAGGTTCAGTCCGAACTAGCAACTTGAATGATTTCCACAGAAATATGGTGGCTTGACACACCATCAAGAGGGCTCCCCTGCAACGTAAAGAGACTGGACGAGCACTTTGGCGTCACGTGGCTTTAGGGCTGGTCTGGAAATGGACGAGACGGCGGTTTCATCCTCACCACTCCGCCACAGACACCAGTAAGTGACCGTATTGTATTTAGCACGGCGCGTCGCTGATGCCGTTGCAAGTGTCTCTACAGTACCGACAGTATGTACATGACCGCGCTGGGTGTGGCCACGGTTGACCAAACGCACAGGGATATGCCTCCACCTGGGGGCTTTGAGGCCGTCAAATACAAACGGAACCTTCCCTTTCGTGGACCGAGCGGTTTGGTCATCCTTGGGGCCATAACAGGCTTGTGCACGTATGGGTTCTATCGTGTTGGCAAGGGAAACTTGGAGCAGAGGTCAGTTTTGTTCTTTGTGGGCCAAAGACGGGACGACGTTGGACATAATTGGATGGGACTGAGTGGGTCGTTAAACGTGGCCTCATGGGGATGCGCTCATCGAGAAACGTGGGGCCAAGGAAAGAGGATCCGGACAGCTGCCCATTTGCGGGCCGTTGTACCAGAAAGGGCCATGACCACGGATTTGGGATTGGATGTGGCCGTGGAGGGATGTTGTTTTTATTCAATCCGTTACAGGGAACTGCAAAGGGAGAAGGTGTGGTCCCGCATCCACCTTGTGCCGCTGCTGCTGGCGGAAGGAGACCGGGATGCGTATCGCAGACAACAGGCTGCGCTGGAGCGGGAGCGGGCGATCATGAAGGATGTGAAGGGGTGGGAGGTAAGTCGATAGGACGGGGTGTCCGACAACGTCACTGACGACGACAACTAGGCTGGTAAAAGTGTGTACAATGGGAGACAGTATGGTACGGTGGACTCGATAGTGCTTGTGTAGTAGACAGACCGGCAACAAGCGAGACAAGCAGTGGCGGACCCGGTGGCGCTGTAAGGTTCGCCTCGCCGGAACCAAATTGCCGAAAATGGGAGTTTAGGGCAGACACGCGCAGAGTGTTCGGGGCAGCGAGAGACGAACGAGTCGAGTCAGCTTGGCGATTCGACCAATCACGATGCGATGGCCGTCCACGATATGCCGAGCCCCTGTATTTAAACGCCATGTCCGCATCCACATCTTATCCTGCTCCCCCCAAGTTGTCGTCACTCCCATGCCCTCCAAGGACACCCTTCTGCTCCCCCCCGACGCCGACCAGATGATCTTCGGCCCCCTCGACATCGACGACCACGCCCTCCTCAGCCCCTCGTCCCTCCGGACCCCCTGGGACCACCCCCGCGACTTCGCCTACTCGCCCGTGTCCCCCATCATGTCCGACCAGACCACCTCCCCCCGTCGCGCATCCGATTTCGACATCCCCGACGCGTCACCAGGCAGCCCATTCTACGACCCCGTTCCATTCGGGGCCTTTGACGACGTGCACTCCATCCTCGATCTCGACGACAGCTATCTGTCCCAGTGGCTCCACGACTCCCAGCTCTACGATCCAGCCTCGTCGTCCCCCATCCCAATCCGAGGCACCCAGTCCGACCTGCAATCACCACCCACCTTCGTCCCCTACGGCCATCAGCCCTTTTCTCACAACCCATCCTTTTCCCCCTCCGACCTCGCCGCCCTCCCGCGTTCTCTGTCCCCGACAGAGGCTTCTGATGGTGGCTATCTCAGCTCGCCCGGGCTCCGTCTCACTTCAATATCCCCCGCCGATGCTTCCTTGAGACCGCCCCCGTGGGCATCTCAGCTCTGGGACCCATCTCAGTACCCTCCCACATCCCCTCCCCGTCTCTCGGTCACTCACGCTCCCCTCTCCGAGAACCCATACACAGCCAAGAGGCAACGTTTCCAGCCGAGAAGGGAAGCTTCTTCGGGTCTTGTCTTCCAATCATCCAGCGCCCCATCTCCTCTCCAATCAAATGTTCCATCCATGACTCGCAGCTACAGCCGTCGTTCCGAGTCAGTCTCCGTCAGCGATGATCGCGATGCAACCATCCGCCGGAAAAAGAGATCGCCTCCGCTACAGGAAGAGCCGCCCAAGGACACAAAGTCTGTGGATACTGGTACGTCCCACCCTGTCTACAGGTTCTGTCGTCATCCTGATTCGGATCGGTTATCTCCGATATAGCTCCCCTCAAATCCTTATTGAAACAGCCCAAATTAGCTCCATCAGCGTGGCAACTTTACTTCACAGATTGGATTCAACGCCACCAAGCAACGAGCACGCGCAAGTTAAATGTTGCCCAAGCCGCAAAGGAAGCCGGTCAAGAGTACGCCAACCTCACGCCAGATCAGAAAGAAGTATGGTCATCCTCGCCCTTTTGCTATTTGACACTCATTCCCTCCAGCCCTACAAGCAACGCTCCTTGGTTCTTAAGCAGGCACGAGAACGTGAAAACGAGGCTTATCTACGCTCCCTCTCCCCCGAGGACATCAAACGCGAGAATGCTTTCCGTACTGCCCAGCGCAAGGCGGGTCGGTCTCGGAAGAGCAATCTTAAAGATCCGAATGCACCAAAGAAGCCCCTCAGCGCCTACTTCATGTTCCTGCAACACATTCGATCCGACCCGTTTTTGGTTAGAGAAATTTTTGGCGACGAACAGGAGACAACGAAACAGAGTGTTTTAGCAGCCGCAAAGTGGCGGTCCATGACAGATGACGAACGCAAGGTCAGTGCAGGCTGACGTGCTGCGATAAGCCACTTTACCAATCCTTTCCCCCTTGTAGCCATTCTTAGCTCAGGCCGAGCAGGAGAAGCTCGAATACGAAGCTGCCCGCAGAATGTACGAGGAGGGTACCACTGGCCCTCCAAACAACATCAACTTTAGCATTCTCCCTGGTTCGCCGTCGGACAGTCCGTTCCATATCCTACGCAATCTTAAATCCGAGCCGTTCAGCTCCGAGAGTGAAAGTGAAGGTCTGGCTGCTGACGATAGCAGGAACAAATATACCCGGTTTTGATCCTTCTTCGAGTTCTTATCTTTCTTCACCATTTCATTGGTGGCATATTATGCGTTTCTCCGTTCTTTGGACTCTTTACGACACTGGACTTTTTGTGGTCACGAATTTGAGATGATGATCCATGGTTGTATATCTAGATCATTATAGTTTACCCATTGTAGATATACCATCTCACTGTTAGCGCACTATAGTACACGGGGATGCTACTGTGACTAATTCTGTAGGGGCAGATAAGCAACCATCTTCTGATGCGGGGCGCCGTCTTCGTCAAATTCGTCGCCCTGTTTTGGTGTATGCTCCATTTGTATCAATCAAGCATTGATAACATACGGAAGTGAAAATCACCTCTGGCAGATAACCATACCTTGCATGTGATTGTGTAATGAGCGCGCGCCAAAACGGGACAGAACCATGACCGGGAACGTACTTGGAATAAAAAGGTTTGACAGGTATCTGTGAATGAGCGATTACTTTGGTCACCTCCAGGTGGTCATATGAGCGCTTCGTGTCTTCTTTCACCCACTTGTGGAGTGCAAGAACGAGATCCCGGCCGAAGCGATGTCGACGATATGACTTGATCACTGCGAGCCGGCCAAGCTTATAGTAGATATGATCTTGGCTTCCCCCTTGCCCAATCACCTTCACTGCACGGACTGTGCCGATTGGCAGCAAGGAAGGCAGGGACCGGAGCAGAAAATGAGTCGCTGTCGGATCATACCTGCGGTGTCGCAGCCCAGCGCTTAGTTCCAAACAAAAGCGAGGAGCAGATGTGGCGTGACGATGAGGGGGTGTTGTGGAGCGACCACACAGGATGGATATAAACGCACTGGTCAACCTCGACGTCCACAGGGAAACCTTGTTCATGAACGAAAACGTCGATCCGTACTCTGAGGCACTGATCCAAGAGTGCCTGCCGGTCAGGGTGGCCGATGGCAGGAACGACGACGATTTCGTGGTCTGGATCGCAAGGTAAAAATGCAGCAGGGTCGCGATCAGGCATTTCGAGAGCCCAGAGGAGGGGGAATGGCGTGTCGATGGGTGGGGGACAGGGGATCGCCACCGGCCGATGTGCCGCACGATTATCGCAAGGACCTTGCTGGCAACGATGGATTGGGCTGGACCCGACTTTTCACGGTTTCACGGTGCCAGCCGGTGTTCAAACAGTTCGACAGACGCGCAGTGCACTAGCTGCTAGAAAACACGTCCATCAGCGTAGATGACAGAGATGATGGATGTGGCGCGTCACATGGTTATCGAAAGCCGGTTGTTTCGGGCGAGGACGAATGGGGGCTATCAGAGCTGGCTGGCGACTGGCTAGGAGTGTACTGCCTGCGTCATCGTAAATGGCACCTTCGAGCCCGTTGTCCGAGACCTAAATTGCGATCGCACCCAGGTCCTATCGCAAACTAAACCTAACTTAACATCTTCATTCCAGAACGAACCAGCCTGTACCTGTACGTGTGGCACGTCATTGGCTGAAATGCAAGCAACGCTCATCGAGCCACAGTACCCATGGACAGCGTATTCGAATTACGCCCCGCCACAGGGGGCAAACAGGACCAAATATTATGCCCACAGGGAAAAAGTCTTGTCTAGAGCATACATACTTGAACCTGTCTGCAGGGTGACTTTAAGGTCTGTGCAGAGGTGAACAAAGTTTGTCTCATCAAGGTAACAGTGGCTAACGGTTAACAGTTTGAACCCAGGCCCAGCTCGGTCCATGATCGAGCCTCTGGCTGCTGCCATTGCCAACCGCGTCCTACTACCCTCGACTCCGCACTCATCCACTCTCAAGTCTGCCGTCGCAGCAATGGGAAAACCTGTATGCCGTTCACTCCCAAGAGACTTTTTCATTCCCCACCCGCGTCCGTGGAAAGGAAAGGCAAGGGCGCAGGATCACGAATGCACTGAATGCATCGGGCCGATTGCGGCTCATTGTTGTGTGGCGAGACATTCCTTATGGTGTCCAAGTAACTCACATATCCTTTTGTTTCTTATGTTCGTTCCTCACCATTCCTTTTTGTCAAAAGAGCGCAACCGGCTGTTTATGATGACCGAGGTGATTCCTCACCGGTTACGGACTGCGCGTTCCGGAGGACACCCAAGGAGCACTCGGAGGCACTCTTCGTCGTCTGCGTCCCGGCTATTCCCTCGACCCGCTCACGAATTTGAAGCGTCATCACAGGCACGTCCAGACGCAGCATTACAAACTCTGCCCAGTACCATAGACATACGCTCCCTAATTGACCCGGCCGTTCCCTTCAATCCAAATGAAGCCTGGACTCTTTACAGTAATCTGGTCAAGGATAGCTCTCGGGATCCGTTCTCTCCCGGCGAACATCTCCTGTTTATGGAGAGACTCGTGGATGCTGTGGAGCTCGCGACTGACGAACACGCCAGCACGTTCACGCTTCACAATTGGGGTCGCCGGCTACATTCCATGATACAGAAAACGGAGGTCGGCCCGTGTGCTACTGACGCGTCCGAGGAGGTTCGCAGGCTGTGTCTTTCTGCGCGGATTGCTGCCTTGGTGGGCGACCCCGCACGCGCCGTGCGGTTGGTGAAGAAAGCACGGACGACGCGTCATTTGACAGACGACGAACAAGGAAGCCTTATTGGTGTCTATCGAAGCCTCCTCGTTCTGGTGCATTCATGTGAAGGGAGTACGGCTGTGCTAGACCTCATCCTTCAGGAATGGAGCTTCTTGGGCCCGTATCTTGGCAGCTATCGCAACACCTTTGCCGGGACTCCATTCCAGGCCCAATCTGAAGCTTTGCGTAACGTTGCGCGTAAAATAATCGCAGAGATTCCAAACGGTGCTGATTTACTATTCGCCTCTCGCACGAACAATGAAGAAGATGCAATTCGTGCCGCTGAACTGCTGCTTCTGTCATATTTTGCACAAGGTCTTCTTGAGAAGGCCCATGCGGTGATAGTCACACTGCACGACCAACGGTTACTCCACCACCTCCCCGTTCACCATCAACTGGCTTTGGTTAGGGCGCTTGCGAAGGCTAACATGTTTTCCCTCGCTAATGAGACCTTTTCCTTTATCTCACCTTCAAATTATAAGCCGTATCTCTCTCTTGGACTATATCTATACGCGCGCCAGGGGAACATCACACGTGCTGAGGAATTCTTCCAGAACCTCCGAAGCCGTAATTGTCTTACGCCCATCGATAGAGCGATGCTGATGCATGTACATGCCATGTCTGGCCGCGTCGAAATGGTCGTCGAGCTCTTTCACAATTTTTTCCCCGAAAAAAACCGCCAGGACGAGCCCATGATTTTTCACTACACTACCATCATCTTGGCATATTCTAAGCGGCATGACTTTGATGGCCTCAGTCACTGGCTGAAGGTGATGACGCGGGCAGGTCATACACCGGATGCACACGTGTTTAGTATCATCCTGGAGAGCTTCACGGCCCAGGAGGAAGTGAGTGTGGTGGCGGCCGTCCTAGACCAAATGCGCACTGCCGGTATACAGCCTACTCGTGTCCACTATACCACCGTCATCAAGTTCCTAGCTCTGAGACGTGATCCTGCGTCTGCAGAAGCCATCTACAAGCGGGCATTGCATGAGGGCATTACGCCGGATCTCATCATGATTACGGCTCTCATGAACGCACATGTAGAGGCTGGCTCGTGGGCTGGCGTCATTCGTATATTCGATTATCTCAAGACGTCAGCGCGCCCTCACCTCCCGCTCACGATCGACGTCTATAATACGCTGCTTAAGGCATACGTGTTGATCGGTACGCCGTTCCACACGGTCTCCACTTTATTTCGCAAGCTGCGCCATACCAGCGCACGTCCCGACGCGTATACATACGCGTTAATGATCCAGTCCGCTTGCGACGCGGGGCTGATGAACACCGCATCCGACCTGTTTGAAGAAATGCAAGACAGGATCAAGGAATTGGCGCATCGCGGAATCGAGGTCTACATGCTCACCATCATCATGGCGGGCTATCTTCGCCTTGGACACAAAGTGCAGGCCAAGGCCGTATACGAAGACATGATCGCCCGAGGTGTCCAGCCAACGTCCATCACGTTCTCACAGATCCTCCATGCATATGGGAACCAGGGTACTAAAGAAAGCCTACAGATTGCAGAGACCTTCCTGCAGAATATAGTTAACGCGGATCCGCCACGGCGGACCTGGGCAACACCAGGGTCGCTACAAGCTGCAGTTGACACTCTTCACAGCCCTCTTATGTCCATATACAGCAAGCAGCGGGATGCGGAGTCCGTGGAACGTCTGTTCGAGGCTATGCTCGAATCTGGCGGGGAGCCCTCACTTGTGTCGCTTACGGTTCTCTTGGACGTGTACCGCCGAACCGGCAACATCGACGCAGTTCATGAGGCGTGGGAACAAGTCTGGGAGTATGCTCTGCGTCGATCTCGTGTGGATGAGCTGTTCAAGGACGAAGGCGCGGCACCGAGGGACCCGCTGTTGCGACAATCCAATTTTCTGTGCTTACCGCTGTCTATTTACATCGATGCCCTCTCCGCAGCGGGTCAGCACAGCGCGGTACCTGAAGTCTGGCTCAAAGCAAGGTCCCACGGCTTCAGTTTTGATTCGCATAATTGGAACCATCTTGCAGTCGCGCTTGTTCGGGCCGCCGAGCTGGATCGTGCGTTTGCGGTGGTGGAGCGCGTCATCCTGCCATACCAGCGCCAGAGCTTGGTAATGGCGAGCACGCGGGATCTGTCACCCCATTCGCCCTTGACACTTGACACAGCACCGCCCGCCGTGGACATCCCTGCGCCCGAACCTCCTGTACATAATCAGAAGCGGCGAGCGACTGCTGTCAAGCTTGCGACTAAGAAGTCTGGGCACCATATGGACACAGCGGGAGATCCGGACGATTTTGCACACCCGTTACATATTCTTCACCAGGTTTTACCCTCGTGGAACATGTGGCGTCCGCATCATGTTATTTTGGAGCTATTGGGAAGCGTGCTTCGTCATCTACAAGGTGGTCGTATTGTTGAGCCTGTGGGTGCCCGTTTGCAAGCTCCGTTGGAACCGGATATCCTTGTGAGCCGCGCCAAGACTGCGAGCGATACCCTCCGTCGTATCTACAAGGATTATCCATCTACGGTCCGGGCTGTGCTTCTGCATGATAGGGCCGCATCTCGGAAAAATGCAATTAAGAAGAAACTAGACGACGGGTGGAGATAATCCAAAAATCAAATCGTGCAAAGGATTACATTACTAGTTGATGATGAAAACATGTCAGCATGGATGATACACTGAGCACCGAAATTAATTGTCCAATGGAGGCTCTCATCATATGTCATCCGATTCGTCAGAGCCCTCCGACTCACCCGCTCGATGTGCCCTACGAGCATGCCCAGCTGTCCCGTGTCTGTTTCGCTAAAAAGGTCGAAACAGCCTAGTTAGCGATGGATGTGGCTCCAGCGGAATAGCAGAGGATCTCACTAGTGGCAGCTTTTGACCTTGATTGCCAAATGCAATGGACAAGGGGGTCGTATCTTTCCAGATACAGATCGTTAAAACCTTCTTTGTCAAATCGAGCTCCTACACGTTTGCATACCTGGCACTCCTGGAAACCGCTTGGCAGAGAAAACAATAAAGGGTTCTGTGAAGGTTTGTGCCAAAACGGGGGAAACGTTGGTGTGAACGCGAAGGGCACCTGACCCTGGTGTGGTCGACCTGCAAAGAGATGTGAACAGGTGAGTAAATGGGGAGAAGGCGTGCTTACTCTCCGACGTTCATCAAACGTAATCGGAGTCGGAAGGTCCCTGGTTGCACATGTTCGAGCAAAGGCAGATCATGTCATGGACGGGACAAACCTTCAGTGCGGACTGATAGGTCCTGGAAAAGAAAAAATATTCCTGGCCTTCGGTGCTCGTCTAGCAGTCGGCAGGCGTTCGAAGAAAGTGGTCCGACGAGTGTACGAGTGTAGGAATGTCGTGAAAGTGGGTGCACACTGGAGGGCGACGAGGACGATGACATGCTGTGGGCATAGTTGTGTTGATGTTGATAATAGGTTTGAGGGGACTGTTGTGGATGAACTGGTGAGCTGTACACTGTTGGATTGTCATAAGCTTGTCCTGTGATGCCATATTGTTCCTGTGGATATCTACTTTGACCTGGTGGTTGGTCAGAGGGAGAAGAGGACCGACATCATGTGTAAAGTTCACCTATGTCGAGAGGTGCTGGTGGATGAGGGCGAACTGAAGGCTCAGCTTCCTGGCCACCGTAGACACCGGCCGGCGGGTGCGTGGCTGGCGAGTACGACGAATCTGCTGGTGCCGACCAGCCCCGGAAATTGCTCGCATCATTTTCGGTGCGGAAGCCGGTTTGACTATGCCAGGCATCGCCTGCAGAAGCCGTCGGCATGCTATTTCGTGGAGCGCCACGAAGCATAGAATTATGAATATTGGAGCGGTCGGCTTGTCCAGGCGCAGTTGCCGAAGCGTAACTCCATCCGCTTGGAGAATCGGGTGAAGAGGCAAACGGACTTGACGCGGAATAAGAGATGGAATCGGACATAGATGTTCCTGCCGTCACATATGGATAATTTGGGTTGTGGTATCCAGGAGTCGTCGCACTAGCCACCATAGGATTTACTGCGGACTAGATTGCGTGAATGGTGACAGCTAGAACGTGAGGTTTCCCAGATGCAGCAATGGGGACTGACCTGTTGATCCATCGGGATGCGGGAGGGTTCAGTAGCGGAACTTGGGGTGGAATGAGAAGAAGGCGGACTAGGGTGTTCGCTGCGAGGAGAGGGGAGTGTTGGATTACTGCCTCGAAGCCTTTTCGATTTGTTGGCACCCACGGGAGCACAGCGGTCGGCCGGTGAGGAGGGGTGCATGACGAGGTTCATTTCTCGCACGCTGTCGGCCGACCAAAGGTCAACGGTGACAAGGAAAAAAGAACAGTCCACTTCGCTGGGAAGATTAGTCAGTGCAGAAATAGAGGACCAAAATGGCTCACGCCTACTCGGCGTCCACAATAGAATTGTCCTCTCTTCGGACGATCATTTTTGCCACGACGGCAGGAGCCAGCGGGCGACGGTCCTGGGGACATGGTGATGAACGTGACGACCAGGGGGGGAGGTGGTGTTAGCGCACCTTGTCACCAAAGCCGCACATGCGGGCGCGAATGGGATGCTGTACCACCTCGAGGGAGTAGTGTCTGTAGAACGAACGGCATGAGAGGTGAAGACACGCGAGGGAACATTCCTCACTTGCGGCCCGACCATTGCGACCAACAGCTGTTGCTACGTGCGTCGGTGTGCCGCAGGGAAACAGACTCGGCAGTGCTGCGAGAGGCCAGCTTTTGCATGATCTTAGGGGGATGTGGAACTGGAAGAGCACTGGAAGACGGTAGCTTTAGGAGGAGGTAGATGACCACAAACTGGACGCTCTGACACTTGGAAATGAGATAAGATAAGTGTGAGGATGTTGCGGAGGAATGAACGACGGGTCAGTGTCAGCCTGCAAAGGGTCGAGGAGACGAGGGACAGGGACTGTCATGGGGGGGATTGTGAGACGGGAATATATAAGACGACGCCTGGACAGAACGTACCTTGGAATTGACTACTGAGTCATGGAATGCCGCGGATGGGGAGGAGGAGAGATTTGAATGTGGCACGGATCGCTTAGAATATTAAATTTTACGCTTGGTGTGTTGCAAGAATGATGACAACGAGTCGACGGCCTTGATTTGATCTCTCAAGTCTGTGATCTCGCTGATCGTTCGTGCAGCGTCGTCGCAGATCTCCAGACAAGCCTTGGAATCACGAAATTCAATTATCTTCAGATTCCGTGAACCGGCCAGATGAAATCCTCGAGGCCGCCAGGCAATGGGGCGACAGAAACTGACCCTCGCAGGATCTCATCACAGGATGCCGCACACAAGGGCATCACATCACGGCCTGGTCGACCCATTAGCTAAAAGTCTAATATGCACCCTAGCACGAGTGTGCAATTGAAGACTCTTCCATTGCACGGTGCAGTGGGAGGGACACACGGAAATGACCCAGGTGCCATTTTTGGCCCGCTTTCCCACGCAGCCCCAGCCCTCCCGAGTGCACGCAAGATCGCTCTGCTGGCCATGGACCAGACAGCGGCGAAGAAGACGCTCCACGAGCTTATCAGGCGCGAGGACTTGGGAAACAGGGCCTGCGTCGATTGCGGAAACCCGAACCCCCAATGGGCCTCAGGTAGTGGTCCCCGCACCACGTCCACAGTGTCACATTCTCAACTTATGCAGTCAGCTTTGCCATTTTCATCTGCCTGCAGTGCGCAGGAACGCACAGAGGCTTCGGCGTGCACGTCAGGTATTAGCCATCCCGACCAGCCGTCCGTTGTATAACACCCCACCCCATCTCCAGCTTCGTCAGATCAGTCTCAATGGATACCTGGCAGGCTGATCAGATCAAACGCATGCAGGTGTGTGTCCGTCGTGTCGCTGTGAATTACCCACACATCTCCGCGCATAGCTCGGGGGAAACGCGCCCTTCAAGCAATTTTTGCAATCCTACAGGCCCGCTGATCAAGGAGGGTACAAAGATGGTATGAATTCATCTGACATTTACCATTGCTGGGCTGCCACCCAGTATCGCGAAAAGGTCTGTTCCATTCTCTCATGTCTTCCATTGTCACTTAGGTGCCCACAGCTCGACTGCGATATGGCAGGTCGGCCCTGGTCCCCCTCGGCTCCACCGGCTCCCAATTCGTCCCCCCCAACAAGACCAGCTTCTGCTCAAGGTCTCAGAAAGTCCCGCGCATCAACGCGCAGCCCCGCCGTCGGTTCTTCAACGAGTTCCCCCCTCAACCGCTCTGCACCTCAGCCCTCGTCTGACCCGACCCGTACTGATCAGAAATCCGCTAACGAAGCCTACTTTGCTGCACTCGGTCAGGCGAATGCCGCCCGCTCAGAAGACTTACCCCCCTCAAAAGGGGGCCGTTATCAAGGGTTTGGAAACACTCCCTCACCACCACCTTCTTCCCAACATCCATCTTTCAGTCTGACCTCTGCCGCCGCCCCGTCACTGGCCGACTTGCAGGAAAATCCCACAGCCGCTCTTACCAAGGGGTGGTCCCTGTTATCCGCAGCCGTGGTTGGTGCTTCACGTGTCTTAACGGAAAATGTCATTCAGCCTGGCATGGAACGTGTCAAGGACCCTAATCTTCAGGCAAGTGTTCGCGGGTACGTATCCGAGGCACAGCGACGTGCACAGGCCGCTGGCCAGTCTGCCAACGAATGGTCCAAAACACAATTCGGTGTGGATGTTGCCGATCAAGTGGGAGGTGTGATGGGTGCAGTCAGGGACACACTTGGTTCTGGACCTCGGGGCATGGGATATGGTCCCCTTACTATCGACAATGAGGCTGAAGCGTCTGGACGATACCATGATGACACAGATGACCTTTTTTACGAATGCAACAATTCTGTGTCGAGCCCGACACAGCTTACGCCGCAACCCTCAATCACTCCGGCTACTAAAAAGGACGATGATTGGGATGATTGGAAAGAATTTTGAATACATCCATGTTTGTTATCTGTGTCTCTGCGGTTAGATATCTCTGATAGACAATCAATCGACCCAAAACTTACATAACGATAAGTTCCGTTCCGGGGTCCGTACCCCGCGTTGTTCCATTGTCTGGTGGACATGCTACACGGTAACGTCCTCACTACTCTCCTGCGGTCAGATACGCGTTGGTCTCCCTGAACTGATCGCTCGCGGCTAAAGGATGCTACCGAGAACCACCACTTGTATGAACACTCTGAGACGATGCACTAGAAGGAAGTTGCATCATGCATCCGTTATCCCATCCCTCGTTTCTGCATCATCTCCCGAGTTCCGTAAGAGAGCAGAAAGCATGGACATTCTCGTGGCGGACTTGCAGACCAAGTTGGCGCACGCCAGACAAGGGGGTGGCCCGAAGGCCGCAGAACGAATGCAGAGTAAAGGCAAGAGGCTTCCCAGGGAACGGTGAGCTCTTACCGCCGCCGATGACGCATTGAATTATGAACCGCAGACGACGTTTCATGGAGATTGTCCTTACTTCTTGACCCGAACACGCCTTTCTTGGAGCTCTCCCCGTTGGCCGCACATGACGTTCATCCTGGAGAGAATATTCCAGGAGCTGGAATCATCACCGGAATCGGACGAGTAGCTGGTAGAGAATGTATGATAATCGTCAACGATGCAACAGTCAAAGGAGGGTCGTATTATCCTTTGACGGCGAGTTCATTATTCCACCAACATGACAATATGGCTGATGCCGGTTCGAAACAGGTCAAGAAACACATCCGTGCACAGGAAATCGCACGAGAAAATCTACTACCATGTATCTACGTTGGTAGGTGTTCTCCTTATCTTCCCCGTCTCGTCCTCGACCGATCACAACGTTCTAGTGGAATCTGGAGGGGCAGCTCTGCCACACCAAGCCAACGTGTGTTATTTATTTCCGGCTTTAGAATGGCTGTCATAAGCTCATTTTGAAACAGGTCTTCCCAGATAGGGATCACTTTGGCCGAATTTTCTACAACATGGTAGCTCACCGATCTCCGTCCTGTTGCCCTTCTTCGCATTGATTGACCTTCGAAGGCACAAATGTCTGCTCTTGGCATACCGCAAATAGCTTCTGTGCACGGCATATCTGTAGCCGGTGGGACTGTCTTCTCCGCCTTTTACACGTCCCATGTGGGCTGAGTTCGGCGTATTCCAGGTGGTGCCTATGTGCCTGCCATGGCAGATGAAAATATTATTGTGCGCGAACAAGGGCGCATTTTTCTTGCCGGTCCCCCGTTGGTCAAGGCCGCAACGGGCGAAGAGATCGATGAAGAGACCCTGGGAGGCGGTCAGATGCACTCTTCCGAGAGCGGCGTGACGGACCACCTCGCAAGAGATGATGAGCACGCAATCGCTATTGCCAGAGGCATCGTCGGCGATCTTGGTGCTGCTGGCGGCAGTGCCGTTCCTGTGAGAAGCCCCCCTGATGCACTGTATTTTTTTCTCTCATCTTGAACGGGAACAATAATAGCCAGCGGCTTTTTCAGAAGCTCCGCTCTACCCTCCATCAGAACTACATGGAATAGTCGGCACGGATCCTCGGCAACCATTTGACATGCGAGACGTTATTGCTCGCATCGTCGATGGCAGTCGATTCAGGGAATTCAAGAAAGAGTACGGGTCCACCATTGTTACCGTGAGAACACTTGACTTTCATCTTATTAATGCAATGGCTCATTAGAGAGACCTCTCAGGGATTTGCACATATCCTCGGGTATGAAGTGGGAATAATAGCTAACAATGGGATCCTGTTCTCCCCTTCAGCACTCAAGGCAACGCATTTTATCCAGCTGTGCTCACAGCGTCAGACACCATTATTATTCCTTGTGAACGTTACAGGTGAGCGATTGTAAATTTACTACCAGATCTGGGGTTCACCGCGCGACAGGGTACATGGTTGGATCGAAAGCTGAGAAAGGTGGGATTGCCAAAGATGGCGCCAAGATGGTTCGCGCTGTGGCATGTGCCAACGTTCCCAAGTTTACAGTGATCGTTGGCGGCAGTTTTGGTGCCGGAAACTATGGCATGTGGTGATTCTATGATTAGTATTGCAAAATGATAGTGACCTGTGTTCAGGGATGGCGGGTCGTGCAGTAAGTCGATAATTGGTATTCGCTACCCTGGCCTCATTGTCGCTAGTATTCACCGCGTTTCCTGTGGATGTGGCCTGTGAGTCCTTTTTGCAGACCCGCGTGGACGGAGCTCATTCGATCTGTCAGAATGCCAATGTATCTGTCATGGGCTCAGGCCAGCTCTCCCAAGTTATGGCTACGGTCTCAAGGTTGGCAGAATCGGTTGTGTGAAGCAAGTCCATGGACTCACCTAAAACAGGGATCCGAGCCAGCATGCGTCGCTAAAGACGGAGATCGAGTCGCAGTCGACGGCGCTTTATTCTACTGCTCGCCTCTGGGATGATGGAATAATTCAGCCAATAGACACGCGCGACGTAGTGGGCCTGGGACTTGCGCTTGCTGCTAGAGGGCGAGTAGACACGCATGGTTTAGCACATACCCGTCCAACGACACAGTGGGAGGGAGGCTTTGGTGTTTTCCGTATGTAGCTACTACGCCATCGGAAGCAATTGAAGGGTCCTATACAATGTATTATCGATGGCACCTCTGCACTGAAGTTTACATTGTTTGAGATTGTGCGAAGCGTTCACGACCAGTGCACATGAACATTTGAGTGGCACACGACTGTCTCTCTTGTAACCCGACCATGGAGTCAGACAGGTCACCCCTGAATCGACTGTCCGCAAAGACTCGTGCCAAGCTGCGCTCGACACAAATCCTAACATCACTTCCACAAGTTGTTTCTGAACTGTTGCAGAATTCCATCGATTCTGGGGCGTCGCAGATTGACATTGGAGTGGATTGCGAGAACTGGTCCTGCTGGGTCCGAGATAATGGGTCGGGCTTCTCGAAGGATGGCCTGGCTCAAATCGCAAAGGCTTCTGAGAACGGTCGATACGGTATGTCCTGCACCTTTCTCGTCGCTAGTGTCGATACAAAGCACTTAGCTTTCTTGCAGTAAGCTCAAAGGCAAGAACTCCTGCATCATTGGAATCTGTCTCCACACTTGGCTTCCGTGGAGAAGGTACTTGTCACAATTGGTTTGCAGCGTGGATTTCTCTAAGCCTTGTACAATGGCAGCTTTGTCCTCTGTGGCGGATCTCTGCTGCCTGGAGATCGCATCTCGCACAGCGAGCTCACGGGAGAGCTGGTCCATTATTCTGAAGGTGCGTGGTCGAGATAGAAACTTTTCTTGGAAGCAACACTGAATCATAACAGGGTGGCAAATTCCTGTACGCTGGTCCTTCGATTCGTTGGCGAAGGGAATCTGCGGGAACGGTCGTTAGCGTTCGTGATGCCTTCTTTAACGTTAGTGCAGAAAATTCATGCGGACCCCGTTGCTCTAGTATACTGACTAGACGCTAGCTCCCTATCCGTCGCTTGTCTCATCTTTCATCAAGTAAAACAATTGAAACGATCCGGCAAGAAATTGAATCCTATGCGCTTGTTTTTCCGGGTATATCATTTTCTCTGGAAGATGCGGGCAAACACGAGGGCAACAGCAAGCAGTCTTATATTCTCAAAATACCGAAGGTGATTTGTTTACCCTATTCTAGCACGGGGCGGCCGCATCTCAGCTTCTCCCGATCAAGACTCGTTCCACTTTAGCTGCATTTCGGCACCTGTATGGCCGTGCCCTCACAGAGGAAAGTGCATTTACGTTTCATTGCTGTGTGGGGTTTTTACGAAACTGCAACATCCAGCACGTCGAAGAAATAGATAGCGTATCTGGGGAAGTCAGGATAGACGGGTTTGTATCGCTCGTGGGTGCTCACACAAAGGTCCTTCTTTTCTGTAATAGAAGCTCTCCGAATCTCACGGACTATTTTGGACAGGCACATCAATTTTTATGTGCGCAGTATGCAATATTTGATATCAATCGCTCACGTTTGCCCTACACAGATATCAATAAGCACCCGGTCTCATACTGTGACCTTCACAAACTAATCGACCTTCGATTCTCCTCGAGTTCTTTTGCAAAACATGTAACGAATCACGTTGGTGTTTCTGATTTTATTTATCAGCTCCTTTTCAGGCCTATGATGAAGAAGGGGAGACCAGCTTGCGGCCAGGTTGCTATTGTGGTATATTTTGGACTGTGTGGCTGCTCACATTCTCCAGGTGTTCGCCGGTCTCCTCGTAAAGGTGAGAAGAGGCCGATATACGCCCTCAACTTGACTATTCCCCCGCGAAATATCGATAATTGTCTCGAGCCAGCCAAAACGGCCACTCTGATTGATGTATGGACTGCATGATTCCACAAAGCAGTCGCTAACTGTGATTTGTAGAATAAAGATATTGTCACAGCTTTCCTTTCTTCCTTGATTCAGTCGTTCCTGGTCCGTCATGGTTTTGCACCTGGTGTGGGAGAGAATAGTACCAGCGGGAACTCAAGGACGAAGCGGAAACTAGCTGAGGCATCTTTGGTCACCGAACCCAGCACATTTGGTGATATCCCGCTGCAAACCGAGCCGAGCGAACGTGGGAGGAGTGCTACACCTGCATTATTCATCCGGCCGGTGAAGTGGCAACTGTTTATGTTCACAATCGAAAAATTGACACTTACTCTAGGAAGATATGTCTGTGAAGGCAAACTGGGAGGATCCTTCTAACGGGCAAACTTTCGTCATAAACCAACGGACCGGAAATTCTTACCCTCGCCTCCGAGGAGTGGGCAACGTTGAACCAATCGGCATTAGCTCCAGTAGTCTCATGAGAGGCAATATAACGCTCAGAGAGGGTGAGAACACTAATGAGGGGGACGACGTTCCTGGTTGGTTGCAAGAAGCGTTGGAAGTGCGTTCGCATCCCACGTCCCAGTTCAACTGTCTGACATCCTCCAAAAGGCGAATGACGCCTATGTAATCAAAGAACCGAAAATACCTGCGTTGCGCTTATCCCTGAATCAGAGTGCAGGTGATCGGAGCTACCTTGCCCAAATTCACTCGTGTCACTCTCAGCCAGGCAAGCCTAGCCAATATCTTCGACCCACTATACCGAATTCTGCTGTGTCCCATGTACGGTTCCGCAAAGAAGACTTGCAGACAGCGTGTGCCATAAGCCAAGTGGACCGAAAGTTCGTTGCCTGTCTCATTGGTGTTGATCATCAATCCACAGAGAGAAGCGAAGCACTTCGCGAAGGAGCTGACAAACACATAGACGGCAAAATACTTGTTTTAATCGACCAACACGCTGCGGATGAGCGGGTACGAGTGGAGCGTTTCCTGAGGACAATATGCAATGGATTCCTGTGCCACCATGATGGGCATGGTGGCGTCGAGATGATGCAACTGTCTCCGCCGGTCCCGGTTTTACTCACACGTCGCGAGGCTTCTCGATTATCACAAGTCCTGGCTTATCAGACAGCGTTTGAGTCGTGGGGTTTTCGCTTTGGTGGTTTGAAGAGCGTGGCAATCACAGAAGAGACTGACCTGGGCGTTCATGAAGATACTGCGTACACTCAAATCTTTGTGACGGCCATCCCCGAGGTTGTATCTGACAAGGTCGGTACTATAATTGGCGCATCGACTGTTCTCACTCTGGGACAGTTGCTGTCTGGAAGCGAACTGAGAGAGCTCATCAAGGGCTACCTTGGTGCCTTGGAGAACCAGTTGGATAACTTTGATATACCTTCACAGTCGAATCCAGGTGGCCATGAGATGGAAACACGTTGGGTGAAGGCTTTGCGATGGTGTCCGAGAGTGTTACTCGACCTGATCAACTCCAAGGCATGTCGGGGTGCGTGATATACCGGCACAGCTATCCCACTCACCTGACTCTAAGGTCCAGGCGCTATCATGTTCAATGACCCGTTGAGCCTCGAACAATGTCAACGACTCATTAGGCAACTTTCTGTCACGGCATTTCCATTTCAGTGTGCTCACGGCAGGTGCGTAAACCTTTATTAACACCCTGTGGGCGTCGAGTGGCTGACGCGATGACATTTCATTTGTCTGGCCGCGTGGCCAATACGGACCAATTCCGCACTTCATCCCTAGGCCGTCACTTGTACCGTTGACCCACTTAGCTTCCCAGGTGGAAGGGCGCAGAGCATCGGTGGTGGAGTGGGAGAGAGTATCCACCTTATGAATCATCACCATCCGTATTTGTATCTTGTGATACTTCGACGGGTTTGCACTACAAGGAAAATCAAGAACAAGAAATAGCCAATGCATGGGATAATATACTCCTGATCTGCTTATACTCTATTGTATCGGCCTTAATTTTTTTCTCTCCACGCTGACCTCCCCCACTTCCTTTGTCACACCTGTATTTGGGCTACTGCCCTCGTCACCTACATTGATGTTCCGTACAGGGCCAGTAAACCAGTGTACGCCCCCGTACACAGGGAAGTAGTACCACACTATAGACAATGTGAAGACACCGCCAAGGACGACGACGGTGTAGTTCATATCGGTCACAGTCGTGCTGGGAGTGGCAGGGAACAGGAAGACCACGTTCATGAATGTCATGAACAGTACTGCAATCACCGATATCGGAAGGCTCTGCATCGGTGTTCGGGAGATCAGCCTCCCAAGAACACGAGAAAGAGCGACTCACAAGTGGGCCAAGGCAGAAAGGGCCAGGCTTGAAGTTATTATCACCCAACCAACGCGAAGCAATAGGGATAATGTAGGCAATATAGAGAGCATTCACGGTTACCGAGAAGATCGCATTGATCGCTTGCGTGCCTGCGAATGACAGGAGGCCCAGTAGTCCCGCTGTAATGATGACAAACCAGACAGCATTGACAGGAGTGCGAGTATACTTGTTCACTCGCGAGAGAATGCTCGAGAAAGGGAGCACAGCGTCTCGAGAAAATGCGAAGGCTTGCCGGGATGCTGCGACAACCTTACAAGAATCATTGTCGAGAACAAAAACGAGTACTACAACATTCCTACCAAGCTGAAACCCATCATGTACCTGGGTAGTAAAATTCAATGTCAGCAGAGCGGAGGCGGAGAGTGACATACTGTGCAATCACTACGAACGACCAGAGTGCAAGCGTGCCTCTCTGTCCAAAGCGACTAAAGAGAATCGTGGCCATGGGCTGGCCAATTGGGCTGTTAAGGATATTCTCGGTATTGGTATCCATGCAAAAGGTAAGGGAGAGATTAACGGCTGGCATTCATAGGAGTATCAGCAGAGTGATGTGCATGGCATGGCATAGTGGTGCACACCCCATCCGAGTAGACCAGCGATGAACTCTGAACTAACCTAGACATCTAAGTACGATCTTACCAAAAAGGAAGTATGTAGCTTACAATTGCCCAAGGGACAGCAACGGCTGCATTCGAGGCTTCTTCACTGATATGAACACTCGCGTCAACCCCAGCTGTATAATTGGTCGCCATTCCATTGAGCACTAAAGTAGGAAAGCGAAATGGCTACGAACCGATCGACCAGAGGGGGTAAATGAGGGAAAGAATAAATGCAAAGCCATTGGGCCAACCATTCACTGTCGCACAGGCCTGTCCAGTTAGTGTCTTAAAACCGACGTTGAGAATGAACACCATCACAGTTCTCGAAGGTTCCAAGCGCGTAACTGGATTTATTCACGCCCTGTTTTTTAGTTACGATTGGAAGCCCAACAATTACAACTAAACAGAGGCTTCAACGAATGTCAAAGAACATATCAATAACTCGGAGGAGTGCACACCAGATATTGATAGCAATGTAGAGTTTTTGCACCCTTGCTATGACGGCGGTTGCGAGGCAACACACCAAAGCATGAGAAAGGAGTACTGCAACGAATATGCCACTAGTGATTGTTTGAAGGTTAGTGGAAAATGGATTAATAAGAAGCGTGACGCACAAGGTCTGCGCATTGGTAGTGACGTATGTTTCTCCTGAGCCAATGCTAGCCGCTGCAGTGATTTGGACAGCACAACCCCAATCGACGGAGGCTGCAGACCATATCATCATCATTATTAATAACGAGAAGTCAATAAGTTCACATCCAGGAGCGACGTGTCGGCGCGAACGGTGCTGAGCCTGTTTGTTTGGTTGGCAGATAATATACATCACTCACCAAGCCCGCTAATGTAGCCTATAGTGTTCGCATCTGCCAGCCAAAAGTCAAAGGCAAATACACACACATTTCGCGAGAGACAGGAGAAGACTTACAGCCGACTATCCAAGAAAGTAGGTTTCGCCAGCGAGGTGAAGCAAAGGTGTGGGTCCAGTAGTAAACCTTGTAGCGAGTCAAAATAAATACACAGATTATGAACTCCACTTACGCCTCCTGCTGTGGGCGCCGCAGAAGCCAGTTCGGCAATGGACATGCCGATGCACAGGACAAATAAGGATGCCACGACCCACTGCAAGATGATGGAGAGACCAGAATATCGTAATTCTGCAGGTACCAATAAGGACGAGGCTACATACCCCCCACACCATGGAAACAGGACCACCATTTGGCAAACCATAAACAAGGACCGACCTACAAGCAAGTAGTCAATTTGAAACAAACAAGAAATCTGCATATAATCAACGCACGTCATGGACGGGAACAAGCCGACTACACTGAATGCCAACCCAAACACCTATGTAGATCCGCGTGAAAGAGCAGCTCACTAAAAGTGAAGACTACACACCTCCAGAGGAGTGAATGCACGCTTGAACTCTTGCTTGTACCCGAGTCGAGCAAGTAGCTCTTCATCTCGTCTCACTATCTCATCCCTTCTGGACATGTTTCGTCTGCAATGGCCCAGAGGAAAGAATTTCGCTTTATATATATGGCGCCTGGTTCCAATGATTTAATCATCAAAAGGTTTACTAAAGTCATGTTTGGACTCCACTTGAAAATTCTTGGCCGCAACCTGGACGGCAGCACCTTGTTGACACTGTGCTACTGGACCCACACCTTTGCTTCACATCGCTGGCGAAACGAGTCTCTGTATTATCCAAACGAACATACTCAATGACCACCGTCCACATGGTCGCGTCCTGTCGCGTCGCTTCTGCAGGTGGTCTTGCGGCGGCCATTCATAATGACGTGATTGTTCTTGGTCTGGCAGCTTCCGTTGGTCCGGGGGTTGTGCTGTCCAAATCACTGCAGCGGCTAACATTGACTCGGAACAGTCTAACATATGTCTGAGCTACCAATGCAATGCACAGACTTTGTGTGTCACGTTTCGTATCCACTTATCATCCACCTCTATCCACCTACAAACATCCACTAGTGGTATATGCATTGCGTTTCTACTTTCTCATAGGCTGGTGTGTTGTCTCGCAACCACCACCTTCATAGCAAGGGTACGAAAACTCTATATTGCTATCAATATCTGGTGCGCACTTTGTGGAATAGACTTTTTATCGAGATGATCGTTGAAGCCTCTGTTTGGTGGTACTAATCATTGGGCTTCCGATTGTGACTCAAAGGCAGAACATGGATAATGCCAGTTACACGCTTGGAACCTTGGACAACTGTGAGGCCGTCCGTTCTCATTTTTTAAGACGCTAACCAGGTGGCTCCACGGTGTAGTGAATGGTTGTCCGGATGGCTTTACATTCTTTCTTTCCCTCATTTATTCCCTCTGAATGATCGGTTTGTAGTTATTCCACTCGTCTGCCCTCAGTACTCAGTAGCACGTCGACTAACTGTACAGCGGGGTCTGACACGGGTGTTCACCCACCTTAGTGAAGAAGCTTTGAATGCAGCGGCTGCTGTCCCCCCGGCCACAGTAAGTTGCAAACCCTCATTGGCAAGATCGTGTTCAAGAGTCTAGATTAGTGCAGAGTTCATCACCGGTCTACTCGGATGGGCTGTGCACCACTGTGCCATGCTACCCACGTCGATCTGCTGATGCCTTTTTGAATACTAGCCATTAATCTCACTTGCTTTCTGTATGGATACCAATACCGAGAATATCCTTAATAGCCCAATTGGCCAGCCTATGGCCGCGATTCTCTTCAGTCACTTTTGGACAGAGAGGCACTCTTGCGATCTGGTTGTTCGTAGTGATTGCACAGTATGTCACCCTCGGCTTCCGTTCTGCTGGCGTAGAACTTATTCACTACCAGATATATGATGAGGTTCAACTTAGCAGAAATGATATACTTGTTTCTGTTCTTGACATTGATTCCGGTATAGGTTGTCGCAGCATCCTGGCAAGCTTTCGCATTGTCTCGAGATCGTGTGCTCCCTTTCTCGAGTATTCTCTCTCGAGTAAACATGTATACTCGCACTCCTGTCAATGCTGTTTGATTTGTCGACATGATTGCGGCATTGCTAGGACCACTATTACTACCGAGAAGGGGTGCCAGTGTGCCTGAGTTGCGACTATTAAGCACTTGGCGCTTAAACGTCGGTCTCGGGAGACAAACCATGTCCAGAAAGGACGAGATAACAAGAAGAGACGAGGAGCTACTTGCTCAGCTTGGGTACAAGCAAGAGTTCAAACGTGCATTCACTCCCCTGGAGGCGCGTAGGCCCTCTAAGCTAGCATTTGCCCCGGTCATGCGAATCTGAATGGGAAATCACAGGTGTTCGGATTGACATTCAGTGTCATTGGTCTATTCCCGTGCATGGCGTACGCTGCATTTCATACGTAGCCATCCGCTTCAAGTTTCAAATTGACTGCTTGGATGAAGGTCGACCTTGTTTTATGCTTTGCCGAATGGTGGCCCTGTTTCTATGGTATGGGGGGTATGTAGACTGGTCTTGTTAGTACCTCAGTTTTGCGACTCCATCCTACAGTGGGCCGGGGCATGTATATTGGTTTTCTGTGTTTGCCTGTCTATTGCCGAGTTGGCTTCTGCGGCACCCACAGCGGGAGGCGTAAGTGGAGTTGACATTTTGTGTTCTTTATTGTGACTTGCTCTAAGGTTTACTACTGGACCCACAGCTTCGCTTCACCTCGCTGGCGAAACCTTCTTTCTTGGATAGTTGGCTGTGAGTCTGATCCTACCTTTTGAGAAATGTATGAATACTCGACTATCCCTTGTGCGACAGATGCAGACACCATAGGCTACATCAGTGGGCTTGGTGAGTGATATATGTTGTCTGTGTCGATCAAACAGAGATGTTCAGCACTGGTTTATTCCAAAACATACGAACACCTCGCTCCTCTATATGGGCTCGTTGACTTTCCGCTGTTCACGATGACATTAACATTACGGTTGTTCTTGATCTGGCAGCCGCTGTCGATTGGGGTTGTGCTGTCCAAATCACAGCAGCAGTTAGCATCGGTTCGGGACAAACATACATCGCTACCAATGCACACACCTTGTACGCCACCCCTCTCATCGACTTATCATCTACTTGCTTACCTACCACTAGCGGAATATTTATCGTGATACTGCTGTCACAAGGTCTGATGTGTTGCCTCGCAACCACTGTCATAGCAAGAGTGCAAACACTCTACATGGCCATCAACTTCGGGTGCGTCCTCCATGGAATACTTTTATCCAGGTAGTTGTTAATGTCGATTGGAGCCTCTGTTTGGTGGTACTTATTGGGCTTCCGATTGTGACCCAAAAACAGGACATGAATAATGCCGGTTTCGCGCTCGGAACCTTCAAGAATTGTGAGGGTGTTCATTATCCCACTCCCTTGTAAGATACTAACAGGATGGTTTTGCCGTACAGTGAATGGTTGGCCCGATGGCTTTGCATTCATCCTCTCTCTCATTTACCCCCTCTGGACGATCTGTTCGTAGTCGTTTCACTTCTCTACTTCAGTATTCAACTGCACGGCGACTAATTGTACAGGTGGGTTTGATTCATGTGTTCATATTAGCGAAGAAGCTTCGAATGCAGCCGTAGCCGTCCCTTGGGCTATTGTAAGTTGTATACTCCCTTCTAAGGCAAAATGGTGCTCAGGTGTCTAGGTTAGCACATATTCTATTGCCAGTCTACTCGGATGGGGTGCGCGTCATTATGCCCTGCTATGTCCATTGATATATTGATTCCCCTATGAATGACAGCCGTCAATCTCTCCCTTGTTTTCTGCATGGATTCCGATACCGAGAGTATTCTTAATAGTCCAATCGGCCAGCCCATGGCCGAGATTTTATTCAGTCGCTTCGGACAGGGAGGCACGCTTGCACTCTGGTCGTTCGTGGTGATTGCACAGTATGTCAATCTTGTTCTTCGCTTTTCTGGCATTGAACTTATTCTTTACACCAGATATACGATGGGCTTCAACACGGTAGGAATGCTATACTTGCTTTTGTTGTTAGCATTGATTCCAGTGTAGGTTATCATAGCATCTCGGCAAGCGTTCGCGTTTTCTCGAGATCGTGTACTTCCTTTCTCAGGCGTTCTCTCCCAAATAAATAAGTACACCCACACTCCTGTCAATGCTGTCTGGTTTGCCGTCATCATAGCGGCACTTCTAGGTCTGCTGGCATTCGCAGGCACGCAAGCGATCAATGCCGTCTTCTCGATGCCCTTGAATGCTTTCTACATCGCTTACACTATCCCTATTGCTTCGCGTTGGTTGGGTAATAATAACTTCAAGCCTGGGCCTTTCCACCTCGGCCCATTTGTGAGTTGTTCCCCTGCATGCTCTTGGAAGGCTGATCTCTTAACCACCAATGCAGAGCTTGCCGATATCAGTGATTGCAGTGATACTCATGACATGCACGAACATCGTCTTCCTTTTCCCGGCCACTCCGAACACGAGTGCGAGTGATATGAACTACACTGTAGCTGTCCTTAGCGGGGGCTTCACAATTTCTCTGGTGTGGTACTACTTTCCGGTGTATGGAGGCGTGCACTGGTTTACTGGCCCTAAACGGAACATTGATAAAAGTGACGAGGGTGACGGCCCGAAAGCAGACGCAGAATATGTGAAATAGGTAAGGTAAGTATGGAGAAATATGGTCAACGCACATTGGTTTTCGTAGTTTCTTGCACGTTTCTTGCACTTCTTGTTTGCTCTGTGTATTTGGCTCTAGTAGGGGCACTGTACCCTGTACCCATACTTGAAGTTGTAGGTTCTTTCTGTCTGTTTCTTGATATTCCTTGTACCCACGTATAGTGGAATCACATGGTATGGATGCTGATGGCTCGTATGTGGAAACACACTCACTTCACCGCCGATGTTTCACGCCTTTCGACCTGGGAAGCAAGGTGGGACCAGATATAAGATTCAGCGTAGGGGGCGAAGTGCCTGTGATAGCATGTCCAGGGAGCAGAGGCATCTCCATGCCTCCTCTTAGTTCAATTCCGGACAACAAAGAGTGGGTGCACAAACGCGGGGATGGACGTCACAAAGATTATTTGGGTATGTGCAGTAACTTGGTATCATTTATGAAAGTGCGATCGTTTACTCTGCAAATCAAAAACGAATTAAACTCCACGACTTAAATTCTGTCTGATAAGCAAGAATGATAACCAACGTTCGAGAACCAGTGTTGCGACGCAAGTAAAACAGGGAGCGCCAGTGTCTTGATCGGAGAAGACGACCTCGAAGTCCGTCAGGGTGAGTCCGGGTCTTGAGTTAGCTATTCAGAGATCCATTCGGCTAGGTATCGTTGAAGAGCAATCCCCTGAGCAAAAGCCGGTTTGCCAGATATATCTCAAGTGTCGCCATGGAATGTCGTCGGGAGCTCAAGTATTCTGTATGATCTTCGCCACTTTTGCTGTGGCCTAGGAACAACAAGAAGTCGAAAGCAAAGCGCAATACTTTTGAACGAATGGCCCCTGCAAGTAACGATGTATCGTCAGTAAGCCCTGCATGCAAGTTCACTAATGACGTGATGAGAGGGTACTAAACCCCGAGCACTGTGAAAATCTGGTGTTGAAAGTTTCCTATCATACCTGGTGCCACAGATAAGCCAGCTTTGCAGTGGACATGCCAATACCAGGAATGACTGGCGATTTTGAGAACCATGTAGTAAGATCATCCTTGGGTTCTATTCTAATGAAGGGAAAATGGGTCAAGGCTCGAGTGAGGCGCTTGTACTTTCCTTGCCTGGCCCTCTGCTTGCTACTGATCGTGTTAACCGCGATCCCACTGTCTGGGATGGGGTTCTGGATTCACCTAACCAAACATTTATATTGTGACAAGGAACAGTATAAGCAAATACGTATAGCTAAACCGACAAGTCGAGTAATACTAATGAGCCGAAATCTTCGTGAGAAGATCAGCCATGTGCCAGAAGGTAACCACCATCGATCGCAATCGTCTAAGAGACGTGAACACCGTGCTGAATAAAAATAGGAAATGCATACCTGCCCGTAGGCGTACTGGTTACATGCTAACACAATTTCTTCATCGCGACCCATGCGATCAGCAGGAATCTGCATCTGCCTGATCAATCGCTCGATGTCGAACTGAGATTCGTCCAACTGGGCAGAAAAGTCCGCTGTATTTCAACAGTCAAAAACATTGAAAACGAGGGGTACCACGAGATGAGCACTCGCCTGCCATTTCCGTCGGGAAGATGCCTGGCGCGATGTTGTTTACTCTGACTCGGATGGTCTTGCTCCTGAATTTATGAGCAAGCATCGTCGTCAGATGAATGGTCGCCGCTTTTGACACGTTGTATTTGATGTGGTCGGAAATGCTACGAGTGATACCACCAATGGATGAAATGTTGATAATTGAACCAGTTTGGCTGGGGCAACTCATCGTCACCGCATGGAGCAAAGGCAGAAAAGCAGCAGAAATGCGGAATGCACCGATGACATTTGTTCTGTATACATCCCCCCACTGAGCTGGGTCGTCGTTGAAAAGGTCCTCAGCGAGGGCCTGGACACTTTCGTCTTCTTTCCCTGCCTCCCTTTCCTCGAGGCCACCAGCATTGTTTACGAGCACATCGACCCGAGTCTCGTTCTTCCTGACCTCGTCGACAAGCTGGCGAATGGAGTCCTTGGAAGTGATGTCACAGACTGCGGGAATGAGTTTTCCCTGGGGATGTGCAAGAGAAGAGCCCCAGTGCTTTGCTGCCTTTTCGAGGACGTCCCGACGGCGGGAGGTAATGTAAACCTTTGCGCCATTATTGACGAAGGCTCGAGCAATCATGAGGCCGATGCCCGTGCCTCCGCCTGTGACGACGCAAACCCAGCCTTCAACATTGAAGAGATTGTTGACGGTAAACTTGGCGTTTCCAGAAGCCATTAGGAGAAAATGGGAACTTGCAACGAACCAGATAGGTATACCGTTCGTCTCTTATAAATCGAAATCACTGTCGTAGAACAGTCTCGATTGCAGTGTCTTCATCGGTGAGGTCATAGCAAGCGGAATCACAAGTAAACGCGGTCAACGACCAATATTGAAACACGGAGGGGAAAAAAACCTGGAGGGTTCCATTCTCTATGTTCACCTCCGCAACACGAGAGATTCTACAGGGAAATCTACCGCATAGTGCGCGTACCTCGATTGGTGCTCCGACCTTGAAGACTTGCACTGTAGCAGCTTGGTGAACTGTATGGGTGTAAATAGGCTGACCTTCGTCAGTCTGTTTTACCTGACCAATTGTCAGAACATTCCAACAGAAATGGGGAAGCGCAGTCCCTACTTGGATTTAGTTTTTGATTGCTACATGCCAAAAACGGACATGAATCTTGTTTTGGAAAATCCATGACGTAGTCGTAGGAGATGATCAGTGCATGGCGCAGAAGTTCAAGCTTCCAAGGTCGAAAGGTACCATTCCGATGATCCGCTAGTCGGTACAACGATTATTCTGCATACATAGATTTGCTATCCTGTCTTAGTGCATCCTCGCGCATCATAACCCAGAGGCATATCATAAATATTTGGATGAACTTCATGCTAGATGACGACGAGTAGGCGGCTGTTGTCCAGGACGCCAACAAAGCTAAATATGCCCGTCCTGAGGGTCCTCACTTCGAGCGTTATAAATATCATGCGTCAGTCCCCCGAAGATTAAGAGGGTGGGTGCCGTACCTTCCAGTTGATGTGCATCAAGATGACCGTCGTAAAGATGGAACTTCTAAAGAACAAGTAAAACGCCGATGCTATTGTAAAAGCGACTTATGACATCATACCTGGTGCCACAGATCCCAGCTTGGCAGTGGTCATGCCAACACAAGCCCGGCAGCAATTTCGAAAACCAAGTAAGATCTTTTGGTCCACACTAACGAATGGAAAGTGCATACTCAAGAGTGAAGGGCCCGTATTAGACGGCCAGGGAAGTGCGAGACAACTCATCCGGGGTCCGAAATGCATCAATTGTGGTGATCAGTGGCACTTGGTCGTGTGACATCAGGTGACCAACGACGTCATCGATCCAGCCGGGTATAAAGAGACAACCAACATCGCAATCATCCGTTCCCTCGTTGCATATCTCAATTCCTCTCTCTGAAAGTTGTCATTGCATACCCATCCCACAATGGTCAAGGCAGTCACCAAGGTTGTGTACAAACCAGACACGCAGTCAACGGACGAGTTCATCGCGATCGTAAACCCTGCAGAGGTATAGTGGTGGCACCACGTTTACCCGTACCAAAAAGTTCTGATCGCCCATATCTCACTGTCTGTAGTATAGGAAGTGGAAGGAAGGAGGTGCGCTGCCACCATGCGATACACGCTGACGGCGTCACTGACGTGACTCTCGCAGACACCAGTATACCACTCGCACAGGTCGTCGACAGTACGCTCTTCCTTCTCGTCTGGAATCTCTTCCGCCTAATACTAACCCCGCCTCGTACTGCCAGGCTTTGTGGTCTTCTTCTCCAATCAAGGCTCCCAGGGCATTCTCGGCCGTCCATCACGCCAACAGCTCGAAAACGTGTTTGGCACGTCCAACGATATCGGTGTGGTGACGAAAGTGTTGCAGGGGGGAAAGGATCAGCCTGGGAATGGGTTCACCACTGGTGTGACTGCGACGAACGCGAGTCGGACAAGTGCTGTGATTGATTACAAAGGGAACAGCCTGACGGGCATCTGAACGTCAAAGGAAGCGTTTCTACTGTATTATTAAAACAACAACGCATGGACATTAATACTGTATAATTTCATCGTTGACCTGGTGGTGGTTCTGTCCAACACAGGGTGTACTTCGGCCTGACTTGGTATCATGATCTTCCGGCCGTCTCCGCCCATTCCTTACTTCCCATCTGCACCAACCTCGAGCATGCACGCGCAAACGCAAAGATCTCTTCTTCGCCCGTAAACATTGCGCTTGCACCAACAATCTCGGGAGGAAGACCCTATATATAATTCATCAGTACCAGACTTGCATATCCAGCAGAGTGGAGGCAGTGAGCATATACGCACTAAATCGTCCATCACGCTTCGCATATGGTCCGAGAGTTGACCTTTGGCTGATTTCCTGTCGTCCGAGAAGATTTGGAAGATAGGTACTTCGGAAGAGACAAACAGCTTTGTCTTGGACTCATAGCACGCATCGACGAACGTGATGAATCGCCGGGCCTATCAACGAGTGCTGAGTAACAGGAGAGAAATATGAAGGGATAAGGCGGATATCATGCTCACCACGTCCTTCCGTCCGATATCCAGCTTTGGCACATCTGTGACGAAAATTGTGCCAAATACGCGCGTGATCTCAAGATAATCTGCGGCACTCAGCGGCCGTGCACACAGCTCGTTAAACGTGAATCTAGCAACACGCAATGTAGAGAGTGGGACATGGATTGTGCGTCCGAATGTCGTGAGTGGACGGTTGGCCACAACTGGGTCAGCGAGAGGAGACGAAGAGGAGGAAGAGGATGGCGTTGTTAGTGAGTTGAAGAGTTTGTCGATTTCGGCTCTATTCTCGGGTGTGAGTGGGGAATAGTAGACATGCGAAAGTGCACGGGGTATGCGTCTATAGTCTGCGGTACGTTGGCCACATGGTCTAGATACACAAGACAAGGAGACCAACCTGTCCCGGAGTCTAGGTCCGTTACCTCGAAATGCGACTTTAAAAGATCTATAGCGGGTATAAAACTCGACCTCTGAATCCCGTTCTTGTAAAGCTCATCTGGGCGTCGACTAAGAGGATCATATCTGATGAGGTGTATCCTTTAAGCAACTATTGCAGGCTTACTTGCTCGTGATAACCATAACCACGCCATACTTCAACAGGTTCTCGAAAAGTCTCCTCAGTATCATGGCATCCGCAATGTCTGTTACCTGGAACTCGTCAAAGCAGAGCACATACGCCTCGCTCGCCAAGTCTCTCGCGACGGGCACGATGGGGTCTCCACCTGCACTCATTTCAGTCTTCGCTGCATGCACACGCTTATGGACGTCAATCATGAACGCATGGAAGTGCACGCGGCGTTTGCGTGTGATAGTGGGTGGAAGGGTGTCATAGAATAAATCCATAAGCATCGTTTTCCCGGTCCCAACGTCTCCATAGAGGTACAGGCCCTTTGGTGCGGGGTATAGAGGGTCATCTGGTTCCGGAGAGGCGGTGCGGGCGAAGATGCGGGAAAACAGGGAAGGTGCAGGTGCAGCGGAAGGAATCAGTGGAGGAGTGTATGAAAGGACATTATTATAGAATGACTGTAGGAGCTGGATTATACGACGCTGGTGTGTGTCTGGGCGCAGTGTTCCGTTGGATATGAGAGAGTCGTATCGCTGCAGCGGTGCATCGAAGTGAGCAGTGGTGGGACGGGCAGTAGTGAGCAAACTCGATGTCGGCGTCGGCGAGCCTACAATTGCTGCTGATCCTGCGAGAGTCGACTGGCAGACTGCAGGGATTCGTCTGTGTGTGCGAGCACTTACTGTGACAATAGTCCTCTGCAGTCGACGCACTGCTGCCCTCATGGCCGTAGGAGAAATGGATGAGACATTCGTCCTCTTGCTCCTCGCAGACTCAAATCTGCCCACTGGCTCATTCGTCGCTTCGTCTGGTTTCGAGTCGCACACGACGCACGGATTTCTGTCGCTGGCACCAACAAAAACAGACGGAACACTCGCATTCGTTCGCGACAGTCTGCACTCTTATGCCCACAGCGCCCTTGCGTTCACATCCGATGCCCATGCCATCGTCGCCACACTCGCACAGTCAGGTCAGGATACCCAGCAGGCACTTGCGTCGCTCACCGCACTCGATGCGTTGTACGAATCCATGACAGTCAACCATGTCGCACGACGTGCATCCACTGCTCAGGGAACAGCACTTCTGACCCTCTACGCCAAGGCATTCTCTTCTACTAGATCATCTTCATCTACTGTGATTGTTACTCTGGTCGACCAGCTCAAACTCGCCGTCCGGCGTGGAGACAGTCACGGCCATCTTCCTGTATGCTGGGGTGTCCTCACTGCTGCACTGGGTCTCTCTCTAGGTCCGTGTGTTGTCCTTACTCTTGTGCAGTCTATCATATTATTATCCTCCGATTTTAGGCCGTGCACAGCATCTGGCATTATTCCTTCATGCGCGTTCCATCCTCTCTGCGGCCGTGCGTTTGAACACTATCGGACCATACCTTGCTCAGCAGATGTTACTGATGGACATACAACCGCTCGTCGATGGCTTAGTGACCGAGTGCTGCAATTTGCGATCAGGTCTCCAAGTGCGACTTGTGGCCTCCAGCAAACAAGAGCAGAGAGAGACGGATTTGGATCTTGACCTAGATGAGGGAGGACACACAACTGGCCCTGCCTCGACATGGCCTTTGGGTGACATCCTTGCCATCAGACATGACCTGCAACATTCTCGGATATTCAACAGCTAGCTGATCCGTGGCGGTCGTCGTGATCATTTTGGATACTATATTACACACATATCATCACACACCCCCAGCCAATGCCAGTCTTGACGCAGCCTCCGCCTGACCACGCACGAGGTTGGCAAGATACCCAACCATGACACTGTCTTGTAGACTCGTGGCCCATCCGCCTTCCTCGTCAGGGACCGTACCCAAAACATTCCATAGATATCGACCCAGTGCGGGATCAGGTTCACTCGTACCATTGAGGACACCTTGAACGTATGCGAGTACGCGCAAGAGAGCGGTAGAAGTGGAGATAAGAGCATCGTGCAAGGTTGCTAGTGGTGTGCTTGGAGTCGCAGTACCATTGGGGGACGATGCGGAGGATAGCAAGAGGTCGACTGGTAATATTAAATGGAAATGGCATTCGGCATGAGAGAATTGGTAGACTTACGTCCCGCTCGTTCTGCATCATGGAAGCGTAGTTCGCATGGAATGGGTACAAAAACACAGTTTTCTGCTTTTGGTGCAACACCTACTGGCGAGCTAGGGGTGGCAAGCCAGGTTTCCGTCTCCACTTCGTTTACAAAGCAGAAACACTCACCTTACATATGCACGTACACCTGCACCGACGCCCTCTTCTGTCCCTGTATCCAGTGCGACATGCACAGCTGGATACGGTGCGGTCTCCTGCTCATAGAAATTTTGTATGAGGGCCGAATATGTGCCCAGTCCATTCTGTCCCTGTCCCTGTGCGAGTCCCTGGATGACCTGTTTCTCTGCCCCTCCTGTTGCATACCAACCTACGATGTTGAGCTGTTCCTTACTCACATCCCCTCTTCCACGAATGAACATCTCGAACATGGAACGGTGGTACTCCATGTCGACGGCCACCTGCTCCTCTGTCTCGGAGTGGAGGACTGCAAAGGCATGCGTGACGCTCACTGTCGATGGCGTCGGTCGCGATCCGAGAAGCGTCCCGATTACGCGGTGTTGCTGGTCTGTGCGACGGAGGTAGTGATCGAGGATGGAAAAGAGCGCAGTGGGGTGGATCGTCAGCGATGTCGGGCGAGGTCTGATTGCAATTTCTCAGTGAATACATCCGTTGTGTGATTCCAGGACCTACGGTGTCGCTGCATGGTTTGCTTGCGATGTGTTTTGGATGCAAATCGCTGAAGAGATGGGTCCTAGAGGCATTTCTAACTTTTGCTCGATGTCAATAATATGGGTTTTTTTATCTCGATCGGAGTTGGAAATTCCGTGTATTGCCTTCTTTGGGTTGTCTCTCTTTTTCGTCGTCACTGTCGCCTGCAAAAATGCCTTCAGAAGAGACAAAGGTGCGCCTGCCTGTTGACAACACGGGCACTCTAGTCTCAATTCCGTGCAGGAACGCATCACAAAGGTCGTCGATGTTGCTCGGGTCTGTGTCATTTTTCCTGCTGATAATACCCCGCGCACAAAATTGACAAGCGGGTCTAGACGGTGTTGCACTACGGGTGGATACCACTGATCATATACATTGGGTATACAAGGAGTTCACCCCAGCCCACACTCATAAAGTGTGTATCTTCTTTAGTCGTCATCTCCTCTTCTCGCAAACCTTTTTCGATACTAACACGCCTGGCAGACTGATAAGCCCACTCGCCTGACAACACGCCCACGGCTGTCGTCGCCCATTCGCATACGCATTACTCACGCACACTGTGCCCATGTATCATACAAACGCCTTTCTAATATCCTAAAAACACTTCCGCGCTTCATGCCCTCTTACAATTCTTCTTTGCCTTCAGTCGCACTGTGAGAGACTAGCCCTGTCATATCCACCTACGCCAGGTTTGTGGGGGGTCATATGTGATCAGGTGAGGATTCCACACCGCCTTCCTCCCTGGTGCAATACAATGATTCAAATGACGTGGTGATCCTCACTTGTCTGCTCCTTCCTACCTTTTGTAGAAATGGACAGGTTAGCATGGGATCCTGAATATCACGCTCTGTTTAACCGCCCCGAACGTGTTGGTTGGAGGGCGGGATGGTGCGGATAACGAAGGCCAGATATGAGCATTCCTTTTCATTTTCCGAAGCCTGAACTGGGATGCACACGGTGCTGATACAAGCCAACAGTTCCCAAGCCCCAACGTTTTTCGAACAATCTGGACCTTTTTTTTATTATGGCAACCCAGTGAAGAAATTCGTCTTTTTAGACCGCTGTAAGCATTTGTATGCTTGAAATTCTACTATTTTGCCACGCGCCGTGGGAGTTCGCACACCCTTCAACCCTCAGATGTGACCTTGGCATCCACGCCCCTGTCAGATGCAGATAATAAGATTGGGACAGCCTGTTAAGCCTTCGAGGTAGTTGCCCTTGGGTAGGGAAAGCTTCTATTAGTATATGACTCACAGCTTTATTTTTATACCCGCTGGGTGATACGCCATGTGGACCAAATAACTATCTTCGGGCCAGACATGAATATGTTAGTCAAGTCTGTTGAAATGTCGTTTGAGGTCATTCTATCGAACATTCCGTATCTCCTCCCAAGCTCCGTGACAGCCCTCTTGAAGTCAAGTTTTGGAATCAGCTGAGGCAGTGCTGTGGAGGGAGGTAACTGCAATCATTCCAGAAATTACATGTAGGAGCGCACCGTTGCATCGAATCCTCTGAATCCATGATTCTTGGATTTGCGTCGGTCATTTCTAATATAATTAGTGTAAGGAAGTGGTTGAGTCCTGTTGTAATGCAGGGAAAGCACATGATGTACATGATAGCAGATGCATCGTATACAAGCCTACAAATAAATCCTCCTCAACTCCGAGGCGTTCGTGATCCTCAGACACATAGGACACAATTTGGTGGCACCCAAACATCTAAGCCAGCATGACGCGCAACAGGTGTGCCAACAGCCAGTCGATACTGTAGCATCAACGTATGGCGACAGGCAAATGCGACACGTCGGCGCTGAAGGCTGAGGAGATCGTCAAATTGACAATACTAGTAAATGACGAAGCCGGGACGTACGATGGATTTTATTTTATTTTCCAGCGCTGCTATTAGGGTCAGATGATCACCCCTCTTGCGTGCAGCAAGAATTGCAACATCAAACCTATCATTTTCAGCATCCGAGATTATATTTCCACCGGACCATTCATTTTCCACAGGCACGTGTGAGTTTGACGGTGCCCGACTCAGGAGAGAGCCTTCGCTTCCCCATGTTTTCCTGGGCTGTCTGTCGTGATTCGAACGTTCTCCTACCTTTCCGTCGGTGTCAATAGTCCCGGAGTTATCGCCAAGGTGGTCATCAAGTCCAACCACGTCTTCTTCTCCAAACTGTGGATCTCCGAAGATAAAATCATCCGTCCCGTCGATATCAATATCCTCCTCTGTGTCCTGTGTTTGTGTTCGCACATGGATACCCGTCCCCCTTAAGCTCGCGGTCGTAATCACCCTCGTGCGTACGCTTCTTTGCTCTCCGTCGTCGCTTCCGCCGCCGCTTACAACAAGAGCCCCATCAATGTCCACCTCCGTATCCTCGCTCACTTGCGTCCCCTGCACGATGACACCATTGCGTTCAATCTCCAGGCACCTACTCTCGTGCGCGAGACACGCATCAACGTGCGCCTCAATGACATCCCTGTCCCCTCTTACGTTCCGTCCGCACACAGGACACGCTACACCTGCCTCCTCCCCTGCCTCTGTGAAGTAGGAAGCCTCCTCGCGTGCAAGCTCGCGCAGACGAGTCTGGCGGGCCCTTCGCCTTCGGGTGATATGTGAAATAGTACGCTCGACAGCGATAGGAGTCGTGGTGTTGTGGTGGGGTCGGGACGCGGTGAGACGAGGAGCTGGCTGGAGGGCGGTGAGCGACTGGCGTGCCTTGAGGGCCGACCGACGCGTTTTGTTGCTTGGACTGCATAGCCAGGTTACAGTTCGTACGAATGGATATTTTTGAGCGGGAGATCACATATAAATAGGAATCACTCACCCCTCCTCGAGATCATCTGCTTCGGGTAACGGTTCTGCATCGCCAATGTGCCGCGCGATATCGTCTACGCGCTGGAGTTCGAGTATGGCATGGGCTTGCAGGAGACGGATGGGTATTTGCTCGTTGCAGGCGGGGCAAAGACGCGCTTCGGCACGTTTTGCTGCAATTCCATCACGAAAGGAGTAAAGCGTAGGTATGCCAGGTTAGAAGTAAGCATGTGCTGCTTCTGTTGTAGACCCATCAACAAACTTACGTTTCTTCGTCGGTGGTGGTTCATGCGTCCCTTGCGTCAACTCGTCTGACACAGGTGACACAGACGACGTTCGCGAGCGTTGCATACCATTGTTCCGTGGGGCATTCTGAAATGCCACGAACTCGCATCCGTCCTTCACAGGCCTCTTTCCCCTATGATATTAAATAGCACTGGCTTAGCGCTCATCCTAGAGTCTCTGTTCGTTTCGGAGTCAAGAAAAACCTACTTTACAGAGCGGACACGATGCATTTTCAGGCGTTTCACCCCTGGAATATTTGCGCTGCGGCTGCTCACCTTTCTGAGCCCCACTGGCAGAGCGACAAGGTGGATTACACGCAGGGGTCTTGGATGTCGTTCAGTGTATTAGAACACGTGATCCGCGGCAAATGGCCAAATTTAGTCATTCCCCTTTTAAGAATGTCTCCGTCAGACTTCTTCGGAATACTCTTCCAGTGGGATGGAATATTACTGTAGTGATTTCCCTGGTACGCAGCAGCTGAATATATTGGCGAACATATATGCATACTTGCTGTTTCAAACAAGACGCACTCAGCAACCTATGAAATTGCCAACGCCACCGTCCAATCCAGCGAGATAAACCATTCAGAAAGTGTAGATGTACTATACAGGAGGGTACCGATGACCGGAGGGAACTAATACGGCTAGGGACTAAACCCAAGTTCTGAAAGACGAAGGGAACAAGGTATGCAAAACGCAAGACTGTATCAGAAGAGGGTACGCACGGTAGTACGCTACGTAGTACGCGAACAAACGGAAGGGAGGTAAAGTACTATAGTAGATATCATTGATAGGAATAGAGATGGTGACATGGCAAGGAGCAAGTGACGTGGCAAATGAAACAGATTGTAGTATGTCAATAGGGAGATTGCGATTAATGATTGCCAAGCAAGGGAGGAAACGTATTGTGAAAACGGCAGTCCGCAAGAAGGTCGAAGGCATGCGATCGAAAGAGCTATTGGATGAAAATGGAAAATCAAACATGACATGGCTGGTAAGTACAGATATATAGGACGTGCAGATGTTCGTGTTGGATGCATGCATGCGTGTGGGTGAAATAGAGGGACTTAATAGTTTGTCCCTTTAACCGGCCCTGGCGGCCTCTAGGGTGGTAGATGAAGGGGACAAAGCACGATGCGTGAAATGCTGAGGATGAGAAAGGGTGACCTCCGAGTTCGGGTGATCGGGTATCATAGAATGCGAAGGAGGTGCGTTTGACTGGGTCGGAGGTGACGAAAGGGGAAGGCCAAACGGCGAGAAGTTCGTAGCCCCTCCAGAGCCTCCAATGGAAACCCCAAACGGATGGGAGCCACGCGGGAAGTTGGTCGCATTCAATGGCGCAGCCGAAGAGACCGTGCCAAAATTTCCCGAAGCTGGAGGCGGGGAGAAGAACCTTGGGGGTGGGGGTGACCGAGAATAACCGAAGACAGAAGGCTGGGGAGAAGTGATGTTGGAGGGTTCACGTCTAATAGCGGCGGCATTAGAATCTGGATCGAAAGCCTGGTGCTGGAATGCTTCAACGGGAATCATAGAGGCCTTGCCCAGCTGAGCATTCTGTTGCTGTTGCAGCGACGAACCAGCGCCAGCACTGGTCGGCGTTCGTACACCAAGAGGATTCTTGCTATAGGACAAGCGAATACCGCCGTTTTTCACCAGTCCACCGAGGGTATTACCATAAAGCTCATTTAATGCTTTCGTGGCATAATGTACGTCTTCGAACTATTAACTCGTTAAAAAAAATGCGGCAAATATATGGGCTACCACAACTTACCTCCACAAAACACATTGGCCCATTGCTCTTCTGCCTGAAACATAGCTTACGATAACCTGGACGCCGTGAGAACAGCTCTCTCAGACTATCTTCAAGATGGCCAGTAGGGAAGCCACCAACGGTCCCAGTAGGAAGATTGCCAACATAGAGAGTATTGATGGGGGGATTCTGGTCGACGAGAGCATTCCTCAGACCAGAACCACTGGGACCATTGAGACCACCTGCACTGGAAGGACTGCCTGCGTGTCCTCCAGCGGAACTCACTCCCGATTCAGACTGAGAAGCAGGGGAAGGGAGCTGTGGCGAAGTACTTCCTGTGCTAGCTTTGGCGCTGGTGCTAACAACAAGTGGCGCGGATCCATCCACTTCGGCAGGAGCCCCGGCGCTGGATGCAGAACTACTAGGGGGTAACGATGGACGGGAAAGTTGGGTCTGGACGGATTCATCGACCGACTGGAAATGTATGGAGCGCAGAGCACCAGACCGATGAGAGGGGAGCATGCCCTCATCATCCAATATCGGAGAGAATACATGACTGGACTTTGGCGAGTTATCCTGGGATGACGACGGCCTCGGAGGGACAACCGAGCCCTTCCGTGTCACATACAAGGAAGCTAGCCCTGTATATCCTACGGCATCACGCTCGCGCGGAGAGGGATGATCCCACGGACCCACGGATACCTCGCGACTATTAGATATCTGGACACCCTCATCCTTTACCGACGTCTGAGCGATGATCGTTCCATAACCATTGCCTGGGAAGGGACTTGGACCCTGGCTGCCGTGTCCAGCATCGCCACTGCCATTTCCAGAGGCGAGAAAGCCGGGTTGTGAGTTCCTCGACAAGGAATAGAAAGCGTCGTATGAGGTAGTATGTCCCTGAAGCATCCGGAGCGCGTCAGTTTGAGCTTGCTTAATATCCTTCCTCCGAAGTTCTTCTTCGGCGAGTGCACGTTCGCGAGCTCCTCGAGTTCCCAATCCCATGCCGATGCCCATAGCGCTCAGGGCTTCCCTCCTCCTTTCCCGATCAACATCACGACTTTCACGCTCCTCTTCACTGCTATCTCCGAGCCTTCCATCACGCCAAGCGACGTTCCGGTACAAGGCACCTAGCGAACTCTCGCGAGTAGTGAGAGAGTCACCACTATTCAAGGAGGGCACAGTATTGAGGCCGATATTGGTATTGAGACTCAATCCTGCTGTGAGTCCTGCCAACGTGTCCGGAGTAACGTTAAGGCCACTCAAGTTTGCAAGACCCCCGACATTGTTCCCCATGTTCCCAAGGGGACCAACGCCGTTGATAGAGATACTTCCACCGCTGGAGTTGGTGTTGCCGATGCCCACCCCACGTTTCGTGTGCAAGTTCTTCTTCGCCATCTCCGCCTTTAGGACCGCACCCTTCTCGACGTCTATCCGGCGGCCTTGAAGGACGTCCCTGGCTTCGAGAGCCTCCTGACGAGTGCGGAACTTGGCAAAACCGATAATTTGCTTACGAGGAGGTTGACCACCAGAACCTCCCTGAAAATGACCAGGGTCATCCGCAAGTGGCACGGCAAGAGGTGGCCAAGAAGTAGTGGGACCATCTCGTCCATTATCCACTACAACACCGCCCTGATTGACGGTGACGATGTTGTAAGGATCATTCTGACCAGAATTAAGGTAGGATGCGTAGGATGATCCCCCTCGGAGAGGTTGGTTGGCAGTATGCCCGTTTGATCCGTAAGCGGTGTATTCCTTGTTCGGGATCTTCAGGGTAGCAGCCTCGAAACCTGGGGAGAAAGTGAACATGTTTTGAAACTCGCGTTCCTGGGTGAAATCAGTTAAACGAAACAATCATGTACAATGGAAGATACTAACCTGCATATCATCAGGGAACCCAACCACAAAAATAGTGGAGATTTCCTCCTGTTGGTTCCCCGGCGGTTCAAGGGCACTCGACTGGCTACCAGCTGCCATGGCTCTCGAGCTACCAACGGGATTCCCATTAGACTGGAGATGCGGCCCATAGGGGGTCTGACTTTGGACGTGGACACCGTTGAGATATGGTACTTGAGCCGCAGAGGCGTTGTGGGAGAGCGAATGGAAAGAATCGTGTGCTTGTGGCTGTAATTGGGATTTCACGGAATGTGCCTGACCGAAGGGGTCCAGTGTGAAGGATTGGGAGGGCTTATTGCTCAACGGTAGGTTACCCGTAAAATCGACGTTACGCGGCTCGAAGGTCGCCGACGGCAAAGATGACCCTTGGTGAGACTGCTGAGACAGTTGATGCTTTAACCGTAAGGGTTGATGGGTACTGTGACTCTCGGATGGAGCGCCAAATGACTGGGAACTAGACGGGAGAGTGTCGGATTGACGCATGCGGAACACATTAGGAGGTACAGAGCTGCCCTGAGTATGGGTGCCATTCATTCCACTGAATGCACCGAATGACGACCTAAAAGGACCGGCATTGAGATCGGTTGATGACTTGGGCGCCTCAGAGTGTTTGAGGGGGAGAGTGTCGGAATCAGAGAGGTAATCAGGGGCGAGGTGAAGATTGCTGGCACTGTTGTACAAGGATTGACTGCCGCCTTGGGTAAACAGCGACTCTGAAGTTTGGATATTGTTATTATCGACATGTTGAGAAATATGAGGGCGAAGAAATATGTCGTTCTGTGTACGATAAATGTTAGCCGCGGAATCAGAGCGGTGCATAGCAAATAATATGACCTGAGCCTTTGGGGAAGAAACACTCGAATCTGATATTGAGAAATCAGGTTGCGACATGGCAGGCCGTGGTTGTGGAGATAGGTGAGTAGGTTCTGCATCGCCCTGAGCTTCGAGGGAGTCTAGCAGAGAGCGGTTGATGAGGTCTTCCTCGAGACCCTGGGGGTGAGAAGTTGACGACATTGAAACTGAGGACGCCAGGTTGAAAGGTTGCAAATGATTACAAGCGGAGGAAGATATCTGTAGCGGTCTTATTACTGGAGCATCAACAGCCAGAGACAGCGAGAAGGGAAGTGGGGGGTGGAAAGGGAGGTAGCGCTAGGACTGCTGATATGGATACAATGGGTTGAAAATGGGCGATGAAGATGGTGTATGTATGTGGGATGCCAGAGGATGGTATTGGGGAGCACCACGACGACGACAACGAGCGAGGGCGGCGAAAGAGACGACGCGTGGGGATTGATAAATAAAAAAGGGTGTTTCAAGGGGGAGGTGCCACCAGAGCGACGACAAAGAGTATGAGCTAGTCGTGTGACACGGCGACGAAGGGTGTTTGTTCGCTGTGGCAGTCGATGGCGATCGAGTTGTCAAAGTGTGAAGGAGCAAAAGAAGGCGCGCGGGGCCGACACAAATCAACCGAAAAATTGAAAACAAACTCGCCAATATTTGTGTCACACCGTCACGACATTTCCCACGCACGGACCCTAACCTTGAATTCTTCCCACGCTCGAACCTTTTCACTGCTCAGAGCCAAAACATCAAAGGGCTGGTTGCTTGATGGACGAAGTGGGCCGACGGGCATGGATGTCCGAGAGATCAGTGCCACCAAGGCGAACATGGAGGAACCAGCCCATGAGGTTGCTCATCGTTGAGCCCGACACTTGGTCAAGGTGAGAGTTTGAACAGCTGGTAATATGCAAAGGGTGGTCTTGGTGACCCCCCTCGAGTAATGAACTCGTCAGTTAACGATATATGGATCCATCTCATCCCCACACCCCCACACCTGCCGTATCCCTCGGTGTGCAGGCTGCACGCGGTCTTTCAATGGGTCCAACACTGGTTTGCATGAGGCGACTTTCGAGGGACTCTTCGTGCTATGTACTTGAGTTTCTAGAATTCCTGAGGTTACCCTCCGTATGTTTCATAAACCTGACCCACATAGAACACCAAGTGAGTACATACATGGATATAGCGTCGATAATACAGTGTAGCAAAGCAGCCAACGTTCACTACGACGTGGTGCATACAAAAATTACTACGTGTTACTTGAAATACTATGCTGGAGACATGAAGGGCGTAATTACACTGCATGGGTTTGCGTCAAAGTCAATGAATCGAGAGTGCACGAACATGACATATGTAGTCCAGTCAGAACAAGCCTTGCATCAGCGATCTACGGCACTACTCTGGACAGCCTTGAGATGATAAGGTGAAAGAGCCGCTCAAGAGGACCTACGAGTCCACCCGCTCACTGAGCGTTGCAAGAGCTAGCATGGCCAATAATATCCCAATCGCCCATGCTGCAGCGCTAAAAAATCTCCATCTCGCTCGGGAGAGAGCGGTCTCCATTGAGTGAGGTGACTGAGGGTCATAGTAGGGCAGTACGCCAAGCGTAGGCTCCGATTGTACGAGTGGTGTGGGTCCAAAACGCGGATGAGGTGCGCATTGGCCACCAGATTGGGCATTGAAAAGTGTGGGTACCCTGTAGGGATAATGCCCTGGTGCTGCCTCCTGTGGTGAATGTGGTGACGGCAGTGGTCCCTGCTGTGGGACACCAACTGAATATGCAGGTGGTGGTTCGTCGGGATTGGCACTTGGTCCCGGATGCACTGGTTGTGACATGGTAGTTCGTTGGACAAGCCACTGTGAAGCTGGGATGGGCACGCCCAGCTGTCGAGGAACACGGTCTAACGGCGTTATGGATCCCGACTCAGCGCCAACAGTGTGATCGATTGGGGTCCTTATTCGGATATGAAGTCTCTGCTAAATAAGCAGTGCTAACGGAGGCGGACAATTGAAGTGAGCGGATCATAATGCATACCGCTTGATTGCCTGGCGTTGGCCAGAATTCTAGGAGAAAATGCAACATGGGAACGGTAGTATAATGTGCAAGGGAGTGGCGTAGCCGCTAACCAACAGCCTAGATCGAAGAAATAGAGTATATGATAGTACTATACTCTCCGACCAGAGTAGCAAAAGACACGTTATTCTGATAAGAACAAATAATATTAAGGATAATTGAAAGAACGAAGTCGAGACAAGGTGAGTGAGGGGCATCACTGCCAGTGCTCCCGGTACGGTGGAGCCGAAAGTTTACTCGGCACCGAAAGAAGGAAAATCGTATAACCCCACTTCTAGCGGAGAGAGACGCAACGGGTCAAAATCAGGAATGATTGGACAAATCGATCCTGAAGACTGTGACAACACGGTACTTGATTGCGGAACAGGCCCATATCCTGCAGGCCATACAGGCGCTCCATTAGCCGACAGAGTCGATAAATCGGGTGGCCCCCAAAGGGCTGGGCCCAAGGTGGCCTCGTTAGCTTGGTTATGCCAAGCCGCATTCGTTCCGGATATTAGATGAGGAGGTATGGTGTACCCACCAAACGACGAGATGACTGGGCTGTCGTACTGCAAAGAAAGTGCTGGGGAACCTCGGGAAATATTTTCGTGTGGTAGTGAAGTGCTCCATTGCATCGATTCTCCTTCAGGTATGGTAGTGGGAACACGACATGAAAAGGCGATCCGAGTATGTGCAGGAAATTGACGATCTGACGGAAATGTCAAGGGACGTCGTGCAACACCTGCAAGTGATGGATCATGCGCAGATAAAGCCCCAAAGTTATTAGGAGTGATCTGATGGTCGTCCTGGTTCCGACTGTCAAATCGGAATCCTGAGCGGTTAGATAGCTCAGGCATCTCTTCAATAAAACGATTTGAAAAAGCCTCCATGTTCAATAACGAGGATTGCTGTTGCGAACAGTCGGCATGGTCGAGATGGTCCGCATAATTGGATGTATCGGGAGTAGCAAGCACGTCCTGGTGCAGTGAATCCCCAAAAGTAAGGTCAAAGCGAGAACAAGGAGCAAACAGCAGAGATGGAGGGAAAGAACTGGAGATAGAGTGGTCGTGTTCAGTATTTGGTGTGACCAAGAGTTCGTTCGGGACGTTAAGAGTTAACACAGAAATCCCTTCCGTGTCTCCATCTAAACGGAACTCGTGCTTGTACCCTTGGCTTGGACCAAGAGCACGACGAGGGTTGGTCCACCGCTGACCCCATACAGGTAGCTTGACATGAAATTTAGCCACAAAAGAGCAAGACTCAATACGTGACTCACGCGTTCTGGTGGTACCTCTCGTAGCTCAGCCCCTACGATACGACCATTTATCATGGTATTAGTACTCTGACGAAGCGGGAACGCGTGAACCACTACAAAGTCGAAATATTAGAGGCCGGGAGGGCATCATGAACACGAAGCTTTATGAACGATGGATCAGTCTGCAACGATGAACAGCCCAGTTCTCGTCATCTTCATTGCTATGCGGAATAGAATTTTCTTTAAACGTGTTCACGAGTGTCATCTGCATGATACAGTCTCTCTCGTCGACTGTTAGAGCAATGGCAGAAGATAGTCGCCGAGCAGAGCCACTGTAGGTGCGAAACAAACCAACACGTGTTCTTGCTGTGCCCTGAGCACTCCCAACCGCCGGTGAATTCGGAGCGGCTATCTGCCCATTGTGGGTCCACTGGCCAACTTTGGCATTGATCTCTTCCAAAGGCCGCCGAGCCTGAACCTTACCTCGACAATGAAGCTGGTAA
>Ga0307518_10000150_pt1 | contig 51220 bp, 28 predicted proteins | sample 25_EM_MG_FD_203889 | JGI IMG/M metagenome (GOLD analysis project Ga0307518, IMG submission 203889) | Populus trichocarpa ectomycorrhiza microbial communities from riparian zone in the Pacific Northwest, United States - 25_EM | ecosystem: Host-associated > Plants > Roots > Unclassified | place... | reverse complement strand
TATATTCAAGGAATGACTTGGGGTTATGCAGGTGAATGTTCAATCATAGATAAAAAAACCAAATGCAGACACGTCCAAGTTTTTTGATCTTTTGAAAGACTCCAACAAACCATTATGGGATGGGTGCACAAATTACAGTAAATTATTGGTTGTTGCACTAGTGTTCACCATCAAGTTAGATTATGGATTAAGTGAGGCCAGTTATGACAGAATTGTCGAATGAGAAAGAAGAATTTTACCTGAAAGGAATATGATGAAAATGAACTTTCATGTTGCTAAATCAATGATGAAACCCTTCAATCTAGGATACCAGAAAGCTGACATGTGTCCAAACTTCTGTATGTTGTACTACTTTAAAAATGCAGAGTTAATCGAGTGTAAAACATGTAGGCATGCTCGTTATAAACCTAGAACTCACAGGGAAAGGACTTTTATCGCATATAAAAAACTTAAATACTTTTTAATCACTCATAGACTGCAAAGGTTATTCATGTCTCCAAATATTGCTAATCACATGGCAAGACATCATCCACATGATGCGATGGATGGAGTCATGGTGCACTCATTCGATGGAAAAACCTGTAAATATTTTAACATAGCATATCCTTAGTTTTCAATGGAATCAAAAAACATAAGTCTTAGGTTATATATAGACGGATTCAATTTATTCGGGTCATTTCCTACTCCTTATTTTTATTGGTCGGTGATACTCATGATTTATAACTTGCCACCAGGGATGTGTATGGGGTCAAAGTTCATGTGTTTATCTATGGTCATACTCGGTTCTAATAATCTAGGTCAAAATATAGATGTTTGTCTTCAACCATTAATTAATGAGTTCAGACTTTTACTTATGATATGTTAATGAATCAGAATCATCAGATGAAGGCAACTTTAATGTAGACTATTAATGATTTTTTATGTATGGAATGATTTCTAGTTGGAGCACACATGAAAAATTAACATGTACATCTATATGGAAAATAACAAGGCTTTCACGTTATAAAGTAGTGGCAAAGCTTCTTTTTTTTTTATTGTCACCGATGGTTCTTACCAACTAATTACAAGTACAGAAAGAATAGAAATGAATTTTTTATTGGTAAAGTTGAAAGGGATGTTGTACCGCCACTACCGTTGAGTGAAGAATTGTATGGTGTGGTGTCATAGAACGATGACATTGTGTTTGGTTTTCAATCTGGTAAGCAGAATTTTCTTATTTTTGGTGTGACCCACAAATGGGTAAAGCGAAGTATGTTTTGAGAGATTTCTTATTGAAAGACCAATTTTCTAAGTCATAACCTTAATGTCATGCACATTGAAAAGAACATGTTTGAAAATATTTTTAACACGATTATGAACGTGAAAGGGAAGACAAAGAACAATATGGAGGAATATACCTTTGTTTTATCACCGTAAAAATATGGAGTTGGTTTATGATGAGTCATTGGTTGTAAAGTCCAAAGCTCATTTTGCCTTAGACAAAAATGCACAGTTACTTGTCTACCAATAACTTAAGAGTTTGTGTTTTCCTGATGGATATAGTTAGAACATATCTAGATTGGTGAATTTAAAGGATTGTAGATTGTATGGAATGAAGAGTCATGACTATCATGTGTTTATGCAAACACTTATTTCACTAACTTACCGAGATTTATTGCCAAATGAGATATGAGATGCACTTACGGAGATCAATCACTTCTTTAGTGATATATGCTCCAACAAGTTACGTACACATCACATAGAGATGTTTGAAATGAATATCGTCCAAACAATCTGCAAACATAAGATGATATTCTCTCAATCGTTCTTCAACTAAATGGAACATCTACCCATATATTTATCATTTGAGGTAAAAGTTGAAAGCCTAATTCAGAATAGATGGAAGTATCTATTCGAGAGATTAGGGATTACATATGTATCATAATTAAATTTCTATTATTTTGTTTTTGTTCAAAACATTCATTTAATCTCATACAGATACGCATGTTAAGACTTCGATATTGCGAGACTTATATTATTGGAAAGATCTCAATATTTATCTCGTACTATTTTGAGTCTCACTTGAGCACAAAAATCAACCGCGTTCCAATGCATGATGACGGTGGGGAAATGTGTAATATCTCACATCGGCAGGTGAGGATTTGGTAACTAGCCTTATTAGTAGTGCTGGTTGCTGGCTTGTCACATGTATTTTGGGGCCATGCGTGATCACAAAAAACAAATCCGTGAGGGCAGTAAGGCCCAAAGTGGACAATATCTAGCAGGTTGGGTCGGGCTGTGACATTTGGTATTAGAGTCGGCTTCACTGGCTGTCCAGTTGTGCCGACGGGATCGTCGGGCTCCTTAAAGAGGGTGGATTGTAATATCTCACATCGACGAGTGAGGATTTGGTAGCTGACCTTATTAGCAGTGCTGGTTGCTGATTTCCATCCTTTTATTTCTTTCCTCACTTTGCCAAATTTCTTAGTTTAGTAAGGATGACATTTTTTTTCCATTTACATCTTACTTGTTTATGCATTACTTAACCTCATTAAATATATTCTCATCCACACTACAATCCTCACTTAGTCTAATACAATTTTTCTCTTCTTCCATTTAGCCTTGCTGATTTTTTTATTAACATCTAAGGGGGGATCAATTCTTTTTTGATTCTTGTTTTCAAAACCTCATTTAAGGTTAATTTTATTCATTTGAGCATGGTAATTTTCCATTTCATCAATCACATACATTCCCTATATTTTTCTACAAATGCTAAAATTTCAAGTAAAGGGTAACATGAAATTTCTTGTATTAGGAGTAGTTCGAATATTATTAAATTTCTGGGAGTTGTAACCAAACGAAAAAAGTATTTATGTTTTTCTCATTTCTTAGCCATTATGTTTCTATTACATCAAATGCTAATTTATTTCCGTAACCATTTATTATTTATTATGGTACATTATGTGTGCAACTAAGATGTTATAGATATTGAAAAAAAAATCCTCATTTTTCCCGAGTTCAAGGCTCATGGAAATTGCATTTATCATGAGGAAATCTCAGGGTGTTACAAAATATATTTGAGTGAAAACTTGTCAATATTTTCTCATCCTTGACAACTTGTATAAAAAAATATTTTAAGTGGAAGATACATGATAGAAATTTAATTCAATATGCATATAATTATGTTCTTTTTAACTGTGATGAACCAAGATGTTTTATTCAGTAAGTATAATAATTAACATGTCATTACTTTCGAAAAAAAATATCTCTTATACTATCATACATTAATATATTAAATAATCCCTCATGGGCAACATCATGATTTTTTACTATCCCAAAACTCATAACTGCATGAATTTCAAATCTTTTAATTACAAGATGAACAATTTTTCACATGATTTAAAACACATGTAAGAACTGTTTAATTATGCTTAATTCTTGAAATACTTAATTTTAATACACATTTCTTATTAACTATTAATGGTTGTAATTCCTGTACTAAATTTATTAATTGGGAGAAAATGCTAATGGTACTTTGAATTTACTATGTCTAAGTCCTTAAAAAAAGGTGAAGTACAATAACAAGTATTTTATCAATGAACATTTTTTTGATATTGAAAAATATGTTCAGGGTAGAAAAAAATATAATAGTGAGGTTTATGTTAAATAATCAACTTTTAATAAGTTTGAAGTTGACTATTATAGGAAGTTAAAATATATCATTGACAATATCATAACGAACAAAATAAAGTCTTTTTTATTTAAATATTATTGGTATGATTCCACCGACAAAGGGATTAAAATAGATCCCCATCATGGTTTGGTCGAAATTATTACAAAGGTTAAACTCTGGAACGTCAATGATGTCTTTGTTTTCATCAAGTAATGTCAGTAAGTTTATTACACATACACTCCTTCCTTTAGAATGGATCATTCGAGAGTTTATTGGTTATTCATAGTGAAAACCAAACCCAGGAGTCGTGTCCAAGTTGTTTAGGATGGTAACGATGACGTAATTGCGGGAGATGATGTCTTTCAACTTGATGAGTTAGTTAATCCATGTCGAGTTGCTTCGTCTACTGACCTAAAAGAAAATTCAAATTTCTGCATTGTTGAGATTACTTTTGTTGATGTTGATGTTGAGTTAAATGATATTTTGAGAACTAACGAACATACAAAAGTCAATAAAGATGATGATAATGATGAAATCAATGTAGAAGATTGTGATGGAGATGACAATGATGAATTTGAAGAAGAAGAAGAAGAAGACAATTCTGATTAATTTGCACAACATGAATGTGTAATGAAATTAACTATAATGTAATATTTCTGGATGAAATTAACTTTAATATAATGACATTGACATGAATTTATTATTACATGACAATGAAACATTTATTTTTAATGATTTCATTATTATACACAGAACTAAGGTTATTGTGTTGTGTTGAGTTGTAATTTTAAGTATTTGCATGATGGATGATTAAGGAATACATATACAATCTAGACACACAAACTGTTTTATACTGATGAGATTACTGACGAATAATGTTTGTCGGTATATTTATGAGGTTTAGAACTGTTCACTTCCCAATGACATTGTTCATTATATATATATTACAGATAGAATCATCGACGAATAATGTTGTCGGTGTGTTCCCAAGAGATTTGAAACTATTCACTTACCAATAAAACTTTTCATTATGTATATTACAAGCAAAATCACTGACAAATAATATCCATCAGTATATTCCCGAGAGGTTTGGAATTGTTCACTTCTTAATGGCACAATTCATTTTTTTAATTATAGACAGAATCACCGACGAACCGAAAAGTCATCAATGGTATTTGAGGGGGTTTCTGAAAATTTCAATTAAAGGTTACAGACGAAATTACTGATGAAAATATTAAAAATATTAATATTTAACTACCTGTTAGTAAAATATTTTAGGCAAATACTTCTCTCTTCTTCTCTCTGTAAATTATTTCTTTCTCTACACCCATCTTTTCTTCTTTTTATTTGCTCTCATTCTCTTCCTCCATCACTTTATCCTCATGCCAAGCATCCTCTACCCTAAGTAATCTCCTTCTTCTTTATATTTTTTTTTCAGTTTTGTTAAGTTAATTAGTTGTTTTTTTTTTCATTCTCAAGCAATTCCAGAGACACTCCAGCAAGGTCCTCCACACCAGCAAGAAGAAGATTTCAAGGTCAATGTCCTTCTTCATCTTTTTTTTTTATGGATGCATGTGTTGGTTGATTGTTTTATATTGATTTTTTTAAAAAAATTTTGACTTGTTTTTCTATGTGGTTTTTTTATATATTGAAATGGGTTTTGATTTTTTTTTTGGTATGTTAGCTGATGTTTCAATTTGTTTAGTGGAAGAAAATGAGGAAAATAGGGGAAGGAAGGTTTTATTTTCTGGGTTTTAATCTGAGTTTTTCTAAGTGTGTTTGTTTATTCGCTAAAAAAAATGAAAAAAAGGGAAAATTGAATAATAGTTTATTACAATGGTGTTGTTGGTTTTTGTCCTGGAAAATTAGTTTATGGATTAGTGGGAATTTCACTTTTGATGTTTTTATTTAGCTTATAGAAAAATTAAAATTGTTTTGTTGCAGTTTAGAATTAAAATTTATGAATCTGTTTATTTGCTAAGGAAGTGGATTGGATTGGAAGAAATAAAAAGTCGAGTTTCTAGTGTTTGCTACTTGATAGTTTGGTTTGAATTATGAAACAGTGGGGAACTTAGTTTTAAGTGGTTGTGTTAAGCTCACAAGGAAAATGTAATATAACTGTTACATTTGAAGTGTTTTTAGGGATTCCTTTTATGCATTTTTGTTTTGTTCGTTATACAAAAAATATTGCTTGTTTAACTTTATGTTCATTTGTGTTTTTTTAATCTTATTTATGTTTTTTTTTTATTCATTGAATTGAAATTTAGTTTTTTATGTTTTTTTTGTGTATTTTATTAATGATAATTTTATAATCTTTGTACTTATTGTCTTTAAATTTGTTATTTTTACGAATTGGAAATTAGATGATAACAACATTAATGTCATTATATTAGTCATAAATAAAATCAGTTGGTTTGTGGCTTTAGTTGTTTTTACTATATATACAGCTAATAAAATTTTGGTTCATCTCCCGTATAGGGGAGATGCTGCCAGTTTTGTTTTTGAATAGGAATCTTATTACTTTTTAAATTCTTTAATATGTGTAGATGCCCAAGGAAAGTTAGTAGCGTTGTACGGATAGGATCATTGCTAGTTCTTCTAACAACGCTTCTGACGACCATGAGTTGTCAGGTGCCGACCATGAACAGACACCTGAGTCATAAGCAACCAATCTTGACGCGGGCTCACCGAGTGTGATGCCACCACACCAAGGGGGATGCTTTTAAAGCGGGATCCATTTATTAGGAAGTACCTTACCCAGTGGAAGCTCGATCACTTAATGTAAGTTTGTTTTTCTTCATGCACCACTAAAAACTAAAACACAATTAATAATTTTTGAAAAATTAATTTCAATTAACAAATGCAATTTCAGATTTATAAATGTTGAGGTTGTCCAAACGATAACATCAACAATGAAATCATCGATGGAAGTGTCATTGTTTCAATGGAGTTAGGTTTCTAAAAATCCTGAATGGAAACCCATGATTGATGTATGATTCGGAAAGTTCAAGGTTAATATATACTTAAACAAATTTTTTTTATTATATTAATTTGGTTAGTTTATTAATATTAATGAACTAATTCTCTTTACAAATTTTACATGCAAAAAAAAAGTTTACTAGGATAGAGCTGACAACGCTGTTTGCCAAGAGGGTTTGAGAGAATCACAGAACAACCATGTAAGATTAAATCAAAATAAATATTTTTCATTAAAATTTTTATTTTTTTTTCATTTATTAACCGATAATTAATTTCTATCATATACGTTGCATGACTTTTGGCATGAGGCTTAAAAAAGCCAAAAAATATGCTAAAGAAAGATAGCTTTTAGGCTGGAAAGCTATGATGGTTTGGAAGGAGTTCATGCCTCCATATGTCTTGGAGGCTTGGAGGCTGTATCAGTAGATATATTTAGCATGTGATGTTCGAGCATTTCGTGCGACGATCGTAATCTGGTACGAAGAACCAAAACTAAGAGATTCACAGTTCCATTACCACGCACACTGACGGACCCGTTCTGTTTGTTTCGCATGCGAAGCAGATGGTAAGATTCTTTTTTATTACATCTAATGTTTTTAAAATTGTTATTTTATATGAATATTTTTAACTAACAACAATTTTCTTTTGTAGGTAGTGGTTCTTGGATGCAAACCAAGACTGATAGAGATTTTGTAGAAATATACATGTGAAATGATGACCGTAAAAAAGAGGCCCAACAACTCATGAATATCTGTGCTCAGAAGTTTGTGGTATGTTGGATTTCAACAATTTCTTATCTTAAGTTTTTTTTTTTAATTTGCTGATTTTTTTCAATGAAACATATAACACCCGGTTGCAAGAGAGATATAGGGACAATCTTTCAACCCATCCAGAACTCGATCCAGAACTGTGGTTGAAGGTAAGATCGTCTGGTAGACCTTATAGAAATCAGATTTACAATATCTCAAACATTACTGCTGAGGACTTACAGACGACCTAGGGTGTTTCAATCATTGGATTCTTGCAATCGATTTTGAGCACTCAAAATCTGAAGCTTAAGGCAATTTTAAACCAATGAGTGGAAGCTCGGATGATCCATTTTGCTGTTGAGACAGAAAAACTTAGTGCTGAGATTATCAAACTTTGGTGATTGTACATAGAGCTGAAATCATAGATGAGTAGTACATGTGCTTTTTCTTTTTGGCCTCATGGTCCTAGTGAATACCCGCTTCTTCCTCCTACTCCTCCAGCCTCATTATTCTAGATGAATTGTATTTGAATTGATAAATTTTTATAATAAATATTTTATTTTTAATTTGATTTGATTTATTTTAATTATTTTCTACTCATTTTATTATATATTTTTTTTTAAAATATTTTACTTAAATTATTGACGGTCTTATCGATGGATTAAGTTCGTCGGTATATTATAGAGAGTTGAAAAAGAATTATTGAAAATGTCACTGTCACTTTTTAATCACCAACAAAATCAACTGTCGATAATATTAAAAAAAAATTATCAATGAAATTACAAATGGTCTTTTTTGTTGCTGAAATGTCATATTCACCCATGAAAATGCCGAAAGAATAAAGTGGATAATTTTTTTATTTGACACACTTTTTCTGTTTGTAAATCCATTGGTGATTATATTATTAATGGAATAACCAACAGAACAAGAATCACCGAGTAAATTTTTTCTGATGAATAGTAAATGCTTGTGAGCCTATTGGTAAAAATTGTGCTGACAAAATCATTGTATAGCTATCGACAAAACATTCAGTTGGTAAAATGTAAAATTTTGATAGTGGATCGTGGATTTAGCATTAGAGTAAAATATCTCTTACTATAAATCTAACTGTTTCACTAGACCTATATAAGTCTAAGTCTAAGCTCAACATTTATGTGTTATAATCCTAAACTTTATTCGTTTGTTAAGAGGGATTGCTAAAAAAAAAAAAAAAACATTGTCAATCCGTGTATCAAAGTAATTGAAACCAACAGAGAGAGAGATATGGGCAATGACAATATTCAATACATCATTAAACGAAATCCTAACGATTAAGTTACTCCGTTTTACGCAAATAATATTTGGATTTCCTTGGGATCTTGATATTTTGAATTCAATTAGTAGCTGAGGCTTCAAAATAAATAAATAAAAAAAGATAATTGCATAATCTTATTATAAACTATTAATTTAATACCCGATTGATTGTAATCTAAAATGTTTAATGTCAACAGCGAAGTATATAGTTTAAAATGTCCAATAGCGAAGTATATAGTTAATTTATTGTGTTAATTAAAAAAAATTTCATAATCATTAGAGAATTATATGATTGTTAAAAATCACACTTAAAATCCCGAAAAGACCAATGACAATAAGAATACAAATATAAATAATCATAGGGGTAACTCAATTACATAAGTTTTGAATTTGTTTTTTAATAATTATTAGTTCGAATCCTTCCATAATCATTAAAGAATTGTATGATTGTTAATTTTAGAATCTATAAAATTAGTTGAGATACGTATAAACTGATCCGGAAATTCATGTTAATAATAATAATAATAATAATAATAATAAAGAATGTAAATGTAAACCTCCTTTTTTTTTTATCAATTAGTATTTATAAAATAAAATGGATTCATGTCTTTTTGTATTTAAAAAGGAAAATAACTAATCATATTTCAAATTCCACCATTAATTATAAACTGCACGATTGATTTAGTTATCATTCAACATTCATTTAGAATTTAATAATTTAAATTTTAAAAAATCAACAACGTGTCAAAAGGTGGTAAGAATAGAATATCCAAAGTAATTGTGACATTACGTTGTCCGATCTTATGTATTCCCTCATGCATAGAGACACCAACTATCGACCAAAGGGCACTCACGCATAGTACAAATGATTTCGGGCATCGTCAAAAGACCAGGCAATGGTGGATTTCGCATTCAACACCTCGTTTGTGTGCTTTTGTTTCGTCGCAAAAACCAAATCCTGAGTATTTTGTTTCGCTGTCGTGTGATTGTAGTTGTTTTTTAAAATATTTTTTTAAAAAAAATTATTTTTTATATCAGCATATTAAAATAATCTGAAAATATCAAAAAATATATTATTTTAAAATAAAAAAATTAATTTTTTTCAAAAATATTTTTAAAACGTTAAAACAAATAGTGTTGCGCTAACCAAAATTTACAATGGTCCCCTGCCAACCTAGTGGATGGTCATAGTCTGAAGAGTAATGAGATTTTAATCCTTGCTTTCAAGAAACAAATTACTCAACCATTTATGTTTATAAAATTATTCAGGGCTAAACAAGTTTTGTTTTTCTTGACATATATATTATGAATTTCGCAAGTATCAATTTTATTCAGTTGAAGATATTTGATGAGATGAAATTAGTAAATACGAGAGGATGATTTTTTTTTTTTTAACTCCATTCGTAATTTCGTTTCTTTTTTTTTTATTGTGTTAAAAACAAAACCCTTGTATTTCATTAGTGATTTCATTCGCGCTCCACTATGGGTTAAATATATTTTTTACTAATAAAAAATTAAATATATATATATTTTTTAACCTGTTTTTTACATAAAAAATCTCTAAATATAAATCAAAAAACTTGTCCGCACATCTAATTAAATAAATCGAAAACCTTATATGTAAATAAATGAAAAACAAAGTAATTAACGATAACCAAAAACAAAACTGGGAAAATTGAAAGGTATATACGGATAAAAATATTTAATCTCGAAACATAGACTATTTACCCGGTTATGTTCAATGATTTTTTTATTAAAATAATTTCTTTATTAAATCAAATGATAATAGAAACCGACACACACATAAAATTGATTGAATGAAATAAAATAAAAATATTATGTTAGGCTGCACATATTCGAAATATTATCCAAAAATAAAAATTTTTATTTTTAAAATAAAACTCATCTATTTAACATATAAAAAAAGGTATAGATGAATCATACTAACCTCTTCAGAAATTAAATACATACAAAATAATTAAAAATAATAATCACTATTTGAAAAAAAAGGCTAGATGATCCAAAAAAAATTGTTGCTACCCAATTATTGACCGTATTTTTGAAAAAAAAAACCAAAAAATATGTTCTTGATGTCTTTGCGTTATTTGCATCTTTTCCAAAGAATTTAAAATAAAAAAATAAAATAAAAAGAGAAAAAATGGTTATATTTTTAGTTACCTATTTGTAATTGTGGAAGGAGAATGACTAATTGTAAAATTGAAAACTCTCTCACCAAATAACCTAGTTTCTAATTAGATGATCCACAATTAATTCTCTTAATCTATGGATCATTTTTTTTTTTGCTTTGCCTCCGAGTTATCAAATGAGTGATAACAATTCATTCTTGAAATCCAATGGTTAATCTTGGTTTGCTTTGCCTTCAAACCAAAATTTTTTTTACCTATAAATGGGTGGTTACACACACACACGCAAAGGGGGAGAGAAATTTTATGAGAGAGTTTTTTGGGGGAACCAGAAAATAAAAGAAAGAAAGAAAAAAGTGATTCCCATACATGCTCTCTCCACACCCATACAACACAAAAAAAACCCTAGACCCATTATACCTAAATCAAGTCGTTAGCCAACATTAAACAATACCCTAACCCTATCTTGATAAAAAGAGCTGCCAACCATACAAAAAAAAGGATATCATCTTCAACCCTTGATCTTCCCTAACCAAAACCACAATACCAACCTCCACACCAACAACTCCTCGGTCGATAGCATTGCCAACCACCATAATGCTTACAACCACCACTATTCAAACCATAGTTTCCTAATCCTCCACTAAAATCCTCTCTCTCCACACACCAACAACCTCTCACCTATACACAACCCCTCCATCTCAGTTATTGAACAACCATCCATTTTTTCCAAACATTACCCGAATCATTCCCTTAGCTCTACCATACCACCAATTCAATATTAACCCAAAACACCAACACACAGACCATACCCTTGTCATCTCTCTCCATCATCATCATTATCAATAGTTTTCCTTTTAACTCCTCCTTACAAAAACATAGACCTTAGCCCCTCAGTTTCATTCCATCTTCAACTACAAGCTCATCGTCCAGCCATCCAGTATTGCCTCTTATCGAAAAAGCCAAAATAGACCAACAATTTCCTTTGTTTCTTCAGCAGCCTCTTTCTCGATTAAGAATCATGTTTCCAGCATCCACCATCAACAATGAAGCCAAGATCCAGCAACCTCATTTTTTTCTTTCTAACCAAGAGCAATAAAGGAGTGCAACTAACAATAGTAACTCTTCTTCCAGCCAAGAATCACACTACCCCTCTTTCAGCTGACCTAACTGTGGTTAAAAATATAAAAAAAGAAACAGTTTCAGAGAAGAAAATAAACTGATTGTTTATGTTTAGTCTTGCTTTCTTTTGTAGGTAGCAGTTACACTCACCGCCAGCACTGGAGAAAAGAAAAGTAAAAGTTGGTCCAGATCCAATGTTTTTCTTGCTTCATTAACAGTGGAGACCACGCGCCGCCATTGTTCCTACACCTCCAGCTTAATTCCAGTAGATCTTGGATACACTAAACACCTCGGAAGGTTGATCCATGAACTCAAATTATTTTTGGACAAATTACTAAAATTGTGAAATTTGGGAACCTAATGTTTATTGTTTTGTATAATATTTGGACTATTTGGACACTATTGAATATCTTGTTCGATTTAAAACATATTATCATGTTTTGTCGAACGTGGTTTTAGTTAAATTTTCAAAGGTTCAGATAACAATTTTGCAATTAATTTTGATTTCCCCACCTTTTTTTACCCTCTCGTATTTAATATTTGCATTTGTGACCTATACGTGAGGCACTTTTTCAATATTAAACGAATTGGTTCCCTTCCAAAAAAAAAATAACAACAAAAAATCTTTCCTTCAAAAATACAATTTCTATTTGAAATTGCATACGACAGTCTCTTAAAAATAAAATATATCATATCTTACTTAAATAAAATAAAATACATGGTGTTTTAGTATTTTCATACAAAATTCAAAAAATTTATATTTCCATGCATTTTGGATTTAATAACCAGTTTACTGAATCCATGAGAAATTGACTAATATTTCAATAACCTCTAAAATTTCAATTAATGAGAATTAATGGTTAATATTCTAATATAAATATTGGACTTATAAATAGGTTGATATTTTAATATCAGAAATTGACAAGAAAATTCTCAGAATTATTCTGAATATTCACTAATTTTAATTGGGGGTATTTTTCACCACAACATACGAGTTGTGAAAAACCCTTCCGCCTTCTAGGATAGATGAACTTTGTCAGGGCTCCTACATGGATCCTTTCCATAAGAATTCACTTGAGCACACGAGCTTATAATAAATTCAAAATACTAGATTTATTCGCACGAGTGAATCTTTACCCCGAGCCATAAACTTCACTGGTTAGAAACCTATCAAACCCCTTAAACCACATTCAGACCATACAATGCACCTTACCTCCTGAGGTAAGGTGTGCTAGGGGTGTTAATACCTTTCTTAGCCACAACCAGTCTTTTACCCTTGAAATTTCTGATAAAACCAGTACACCGTGGTTTCCTAGTGATATTGAATTAAACAACTAGGTGGCGACTCCATGACCCCTGACGTCGCGCGTCCACATGCGACAAAAATAATAAAAAATGGGTATTGATTGATATATAAATTTAAAAATTATTTTTTAAAAGAAAAAAACATATAAAAAAGGTACTAATTAAAAAAAAAAAAGGCCAGGTGTCTAGCCCATTAGGAAAGGGCTTGCACACCCTTTGATTTTTTTTTAAGCTCATGGGTTGTCCAATTTATTTATAAAAAAAAAACTAAAACAGATAACACATTTATTGGAACTCCCTAGATTCCAACTACCAATGACCAGGAAATCAGAGTTCTTGTTTTTTTTTTATTATTATTTCTTAGAAACCTATTTTTGACACTAAACATCTTAATAAACTCATAAATAACCATAAAAACCTAAAAAACACACAAAAGCACAAAACCAAAACTCTTCCCTACCATAGATTTGTAGGCAATTTTAAGGTTTAAAAATATCTAAGTGGAACCCTTCTCAACGAATGCAACTCATTGGTACTAAGATCGATAATTTTAGAGGACAAAATCATTCTAAATGCTGATTTTCTCTTTCTAATACCAGAATTTGACGAGCCCCCCTCTCTCATCTCTCTAACCATGGACTAAAATTTAAGGAGAATGAAGTTTTGGATCAAAATTGAATCTTAGACATTCAAAATGACCTAAATTATATTATTTGTAAAGATGAAAGATTAAAATGTATTTCTTGGGTAAACTTTGGACACCACCCATTTGACCGCATTTTTTAATTCGATCCTCCTTTCAATGTTTTCATTGCCTAAAAAACCATAAGCAATCAACCTTCAATTTAAGGTCAAATCGTTAAAATAAAAGTTTGATAATTAAAGTTAAAAAAAATACACAATAAATCCACAATAATCTATAAGCATGTGAACAATAAAATACAATGTTTTTTTTAGAATTTTCTATAATATAATAATTGTTTAGTGGTTTAGGATTGCAATAATGTTAACACCTCACACTACATTGAGGTTGTTGTCAACATTAACCAACAACATCCAAAAATACTCAAATATTATCAATGTTACCCTTCACTAATCACATCTTTCGATCCAACCTTAATATTATCTTAGTTTTTCAATTCTATCTTCCATCTACTTTCCATCCAAATCTGCTAGCAAAATCCATTGAACACCCACATGGAAGCTCTAGAATTTAAAGATTAATTAAATTTATCATTTAAAAATAAAAAATAATGATAAAAAAGAAAGTGTTAATTTAAACTAAGTATTTTGAACCTCATTTAATCTTAAAATATTGAAACAATATATAAAAATTTACGGTTGAAATAATAAAACTCAAAATTGAATCCAATTAAAACTCAAAATTGAAGAAGTTTAAATTTTAATTTTTTTAGGTTTTAATATTTTTTCAATCTTTAATTACCAATTTTTTTTAATCCCACTCTAAATTTAACAAAAAACTAAAATCTTAAAGTTTTCACTCAATGGAATTCACTTAAAAAAAAATAAAGATACAAGTAGAAGAAAAAAATTCTAAATAAAAATATTCTTATCACTTAAATTTTGGTGAGTCTTGGATTTTATTTATCTCATTCTTGTATCAGGATCTTTCTTCAAAGATTTTTCATATATTTTTCATGCATCAACGATTTTGGACGGAAAACAAATGGAAGGATATGATTGAAAATCCTCAATGACATTAAGGGTAAAATTGATGGATGCTACTTGCTAGCATTGATAACAACCCTGCAGGTGAGGGGTCTTTCCATAGTTAATCCTATTTTTTGGACTTTTTGTGTGCACGATTTTGCAACAAGAACCACTGAACCTTCGCAGGCCTTTGAAGAATGTAGGACCCGGTTTAGGCAGCTAGGGAGGAGTCCTTTTAATGCAAGGTGGTGCTTGAACATCGATCGAGTGGCTACGAGGTAGGCCACGAAAATCCAACATGTTTTAAGGCTCCAAACTACAATCAGTTCTCTTATCTTCTGAAGATGAGGTGAATCTATCATTTGGGTTTCTTGTGGTTTTTTGGCCCTTCACTTGGATATCTGAGGATAACAGTCACTCTCTTTATTTATTTGGTACATATATAAAAACCTCCAAATGTCTTCCTTTCTCTTCCTTGCGCTTTTTGCATCTTGTTTCTTGTCCTATATTTCCTTCTCTTCCTAGTCTTTGTTTCTTCCTTGGTTTCCTCTGTTTTGTCCCCTTCCGTTAACGGCTAGCTAGGAGAACATGTATCATTACGGCCACCACCATCGTCTTCCTTGCTTGCGTTGCCACCCACATAGCTACATTAGGATGGTAAGTTGGTGCGATCCGGCCCCTCAACCCCCAGCTCACGTAGATTTTAATTTTTATATCTTGAAGAATATTCGTACATGCATTTTGCACTATCTGGAGTACTACCTTAATTCAGATTTACTGTGCTTTTGTTTTGGACGGACGTATACAAAACAGGTTCAGCATCTGATAGAGAGATGTTTGCTCCTTCACATGAGTAGAGACCAATGCGTGAAGGCACTGGCTAAGCATGCTAGCGTTCATCCACTTGTTACACTTACAGGTCACTTGATCGATCTCACTGGTTTTCTCACGATAGTTTTGGCTTCTTTAGCTAATATACTTGACTTGTATATGTATGTATTTCTTGCAGTGTGGAGAGAACTACAGCAGGAGAATAGGGACTTCTTTCATGCATATTTCCATTCAATTTCTCCAAGGCATTTCACGAGTAAGAGCCAATTATCCCCAGAACTTACAAGTCATTTAAAGAAATTCATTAATTGCACAAAATTATTTATATGTACGAGAATTAAGGACTGTAAGCCACTGTCACGTATTCTAGCTAGACGTTATGCATATACATTTACTAGTATAAAATGCTCGAAAACCATGTACTCCATTAATTTCTTGATAACTAAGCTAGCTTTAGCAGCCATAACCTTACATCTGCAGATGCATGGTGCTAAAAATATTGCGAATTACATCAACTCGTATTTATAATTTTCAGGCAGGCGTACTCGAAGGGTGTTGAGATTAACAAGGGAAATATAAAATTCAAGTCCATGATGGGACGACTTGCAAATACTTCATGATCATCGGGAAGTACGTGGGTATAGAAGCTATATTTATGATGAATTATAACTAGGGTATGGACAGAACATGCCCTCAGGCCTCAACTACAGTATTATAGTGGAATGTGATATAATAGGATACAAGAAAAAAAAAAATAAGAGGACGTTTACAGGGTTACTAACCCTGGTTATGTAATTCCTCCGGGGACTAGCTTTTCCTTTAATTAAAAAAAAAGTATTAAGATACAAGAAAAAGTCTTGGATATCAATGTTTTCTTTTCTTTGTTTCATTTCTTTTTGTGAAAACCATTAGTATTTTTTTCTATAAATATTAGAGAATTAATCTAAATAAATAGATAGATAAAAAAATTACTGGTATCACTACTAAAAAATAGGGCTATTAGCAACTATTTATTTAATCCATTGCAAATAAAACTAAAATTCATTTCTAAAAACAGTTAGCAACGAAATCAACAACAAAGAATATCAAATGCAGATTTGTCGTTGTTGATTTATCATCAATGAATTTTACCGTTGTTGATATAAGAGCAACGAAAAATCCATCGCTTACAAATAACAACGGACAATCCATTGTTGATTAAATGTCAAATGTGCCAATTGTTGTGAATCAACAATGAATTTTTGATTGCTGATTTATAAATTAGTTACAATAAGCTATGAAAAATCTGTTGTTGATTATATGATTTTTTAATTAATTTATATGCTTCTTTTACCCAAATGATTTTTAATTTTTAATTAATTATTTATAGATATTTTGAAAGTTGTAGAGTGTGTGTATATATAATTCTACTCATACAACCTCTAAGTCGTACGATAGTCTGAAATCCTTTCAAACTACTATGTTATTCCAGCTTGGAAGCTCTTTTTTTCTGCATGTTTTTTAGCTTTTTTTGCGCCTCGTACCAAAAATCATGCAGCTTATATGGTACAAATTAATTATTTGTTAGTAAATGAACAATAAAATTTTAATATTTGGAGTAAAAAAATATCTTAAATTCGATTTTACCTAATTGAAGGGTGATTCTCTCAAACCTTCCTCGCAACATTATTATCAGCCATCTCCCATTCAAATTTCACCTTGAAGAAAAAAATTTCAATAATTACAATAAATGGTCCAAATTAACATAAAAAATATTTAAGTTAATACTAACCTTAAAAACCATGCATCGATGTGCGGTTTCCATTCAGGATATTTGGAAATTAACCTAGCTCTATTGAAACAATGGAATTTTCATCGACGATCTAAAGGCCAATGTTATTCACTATAACATTTAATAGTTTTACCGACGTAATTTTTTCATCGGCATAAGATTACCATTTCGTCGGTGTAAAATTTACCGACTAATTTCCCGATGGAACACGTTTGTTAGAATAACGTTCATCGGTAATTCGATGATCTGTCGCTAATTCTGTCGGTAAAAAAAATAAAAACTGATTGTTTTACAAATGGAAAATACGCACCAAAAAAAATTTTCGCGGGAAATATGCCGACGGAATAATTTCATCGGTATATTTCCATCAGTGATAGTGGCGTAAGCAATAATTTTTTCCAGACTCTCTAGAATATACCGACAGAATGATTCCATCTGTATTGCTATCGGTAAATCACCGACGGAATAATTTCATTGGTGATTGTGGCATATGCAGTAAATGTTTTACAACTCTCTGAAAAATACTGACGGCATAAGTCCGTTTGTAAATCCATCGATGATGTGCACAGTGCATGACAAATTGTGTTTGTATTGCCTATCTATTCTCCCTGCAAACACTTAAATTGAAAATTGCCCGCACAACACAATAACAACAATAAACATAACAATTATAAAATAAATATTTCTTGATACAAAATTTCATCCATAATATTATATTATAAAAAATTCCTTTACACTTTCGTGTTCTAATACTTAGTCAGAATTTTCTTTTTCTTCTTCTTCAATTGAATCGTCATCAGCTTCATTGCAATCTTCAATGTTTATATCATCATCATCACCTTCATCGACTTGTGCTTGTCCGCTGGAGCTTAGAACAACATTCAACTCATCTGCGTCAACATCAATAAGACTATCATTGAAGACGCGAAAATTTGAATTTTCTTCTAAGTCAATCGATGGAGCAACTCGATATGGTTCAACCAACTCACTATTGAAAGACATCATCTCTCACACTTGTGTTTTCGTTCTCATCCTGAACAACCTTGACATGACCTCTAGGTTTCATTTTTAAAACGAATAATCAATCAACTCTTGATCGGTCCTTTCTAAAGGAAGGAGTATATGTGTAATAAACTTGTTGGCATTACTTTGCGAAAATAAAGACATCGTTTACGTTGTGGAGTCTAGCTTTTGAGTTAATTTCAACCAGACCGTAGTGGGTATGTACTCTGATTCCTCTGTCAATGGTGTCATACCAATAACATTTGAATAAAAACACTCTATTATGCTCGCTATAATATTGCAATTCGACGGCCTCTTCTAATTTATCATAATAATCAACTTCAAACTCACTACAAGTCGATCCCTTAACACAAATACCACTGTTATGTCTTTTTTCCATGCTCGTATTATTTAGTATGAAACACACATTATCCATTGATAAAATACTCATTGTAGCTCTTAACTTTTCTTTCAGGGCCCAGGCTTAGTAAAGACAATGAAACATTAGCACTCATTCCCATTTGATAAACCTTATATATCAAGTACAACAATGAATAGTAAATGAGAATTCTGTAATGAAATATAGTAACTTGCAAGAGATAATGAGTTTATGATGTTACAACATATAAATAGTACGTTTATAACGAAGTTTAAATAGTACATATACTTACTGAATAAAAGGTCTCAGCTCATCACAGTTAAATAAAACATAATTGTGTGCTTGTTTGAACTCTATTTCAGATAAATATCTTCCCCTTACGACATTTTTAGGAGAATATTGATAAGTTCCCACTGAAAGGCACTTCACCACCATCATCATGTCGTTGAACGCGATTGATTCTCGTTCTTAAATGAGGTTTGAAATAGTATTAGATAAATGTTGAGATCTCCTCAACAATATAGGCCTCACATATCGAGGCCTCAACATGCATCTTGTTCTTAACCTTTTTTTAAAGATTGAACAAATACCTGCATGGAATTAAATAAATATTTTTAATTAAGAAAACAATGAAAATACTTTATGAATTACATTGCATTTGTAATATCTAACCTCTTGAATGGATACATTCATCTATACTGGACTGGTCCTCCAACTTTTGCCTCATATGGTAACTGTATGGGTAGATGCTCTATCGAGTCAAAAAATAATGAATGGAATATCATCTCAAGTTTGCATATTATCTAGACGAAATTTGTTTCAAGCCTCTCCATGTATTGTGTCTGCAACTTGTTAGAACACATATATCTACAGAAATCCCAGTAATTTGTTTCAAGCCTCTCCACTTGTCTAGACGATCTTCGTGAGTGCATCTCATATCCTCTTTAGCAATAAATCCTGGTAAGCTAATGAAATGAGTGTTTGCATAAATATATAGCAGTCATGACTCTTCATTCTATATAATCTGCAATCCTTCAAATTCACCAACCTTGATATGTTCGAGGCATGTCCATCGGGAAAATACAGACTTTTAAGCCATTGATAGACTAATAGTAGTGTATTTCTTTAACACAAAGCTCGCTCTTGGTTTTACGAACCATGACCCATCAAAAACCAACTCTATATTTTTACGGTTACAGAATAATGTTATACTCATTCTAGCATTGATGTTGTCCTTTGTCTTCCCCTCCACATCCATGACGGTGTTGAAAATGTTCTCAAACACGTTCTTTTCTATGTGCATGACATCAAGGTTATGGCGGAGGAGATTGGTCTTCCAATAAGGAAGCTCCCAGAAAATACTTTGTTGTACCCAGTTATGGGTCAAACCAAAACTAGAAAACTTCTGCTTACCAGATTGGAGACTAAACACAATGTCACTGTACTCTGATACATAGTCATGCAATTCTTCACCAGAAAGACGCAAGGGTGCAACATCCTTTTTAATTCTACCAACAAATAAATCCTTTATGTTTTTTTATGTACCTGTGATTCGTTGGCAAGAAACGTCGGTGGCAGTAAAAAAAGAAGCTTTACCTTCGTTTGTTAGCGTGAATACCTTGTTGTTTTCCATGTAATATGGACATACTAGTTTTCCATGTGTGCTCCAACAGAAACCATTCCATAAGCTGGAAAATCATTGATAGTCCACATCAATGACGCCCTCATAAGCAAGTTCTATTTTCTCGATATATCATAAGTCAAAACCCTTGAGGACCACAACTGCGTCAACTCTTCAATCAACGATCGAAGATAAACATCTATATTCCGGCTCGAACTGTTTGGATCGGGTATTACCATAGATAAAAACATGAACTCTTGCCTCATACTCATCTCCGGTGGCAAGTTGTAAACTGTGAGTATAATTGGTCAACAAGAATAAGGAGTAGCAAATGACCCGAATAGGTTAAATCCTTCTATACACAACTCAAAATGCGCATTCCTTGATTCAGCAGAAAAGTGAGGATGCACATTGTTAAAGTATTTTCATGCTTCGTCGTCAGAAGGGTGCACCATCACTCCATCAACCACATCATATGATTGGTGTCATGTCATGTGCCCAATAATTTTTGGTGACATGAATAACCTCTGCAATCTAGGCGTGATTGAGAAGTATCTAAGTTTTTTATATGCCACGAAAGTCTTTCTCATGCCAGTTTTGAGTTTGTAACGGGAATGCCCACATGTCATGCACTCGGTCAGCTAAGCATTTCAAGGTAGTACAACATGCAGAAGTTAGGTCACATACCAATTTTCATGACTGATCAGTGACAAGATATTAGGGACTTTCATGGAAAAATTAGGATATAAACGTTTAATTTCATGGAAATATGGTTGTAAAGGGGATGTTCTTTTCCATTTTTAAAAATTCTCATGCCATTTGGAGGTCTAGAACTCCAGAATGAGCTCTAGAAATATGTCAACCTGATCATCATGAACTGCCAATGAAAAAAATGAACGACATGTTGTCTGGGTTAAAACCCTAAAAATTAGGGTTTTTAATTTGGGATTTGGCAAAGTTATAATTTAGTTATTGTTCTTCTAATTGTGGCACATACACCCATAATTGACATAAAAAAAACTTTTTAATTGCATGCAATTTAACCCCTGCCAAACTCAAATGTCAACACTTAAGTTGTTCGTCTTTTCATTTTGGTCATTGGTTCTGAATTTGTATATTTTGACCCTCAATTGACCAACAAACTTTTAATTTTTTCAATTTAACCCCTGATTTGGTTAATTTCAGCTTATATATTCACGTGTCTTTTCCAGTTTGATTCTTGGTTTTTGATTTCTTTAATCAAGTCCTTATTTGTCCATCAAACTTTAATAATTATGTAATTAATCCCCCGATTTAATCAAATTAACTCGTAAAAATTACAATTCAACCCCCATACTTTAATTTCTTTCAATTAAAACTTAAATTTACTTTTAAAAATCAATTTTTCTTGCAATTAAGCCCTCAATAAATTCAAATAAACCTTGAAAAATTATAATTAAATCCTTAAATATTAAATTTTGAGTTTTCCTCAAATTAAGTTTTCTTTGTTAATAAGGCCTTCATCGGTCGAAAATACGTTGTCATAAAAATTTTAATCATGTATATTTGATCTCCCTCAGCCAGTCTTCAACAATTTCTTTGGCATTCTAATATACTCTTCTCACTGATATATCTTTTTTATTTTCTTCCAATATTTTTTTGATTTGTTTTTTGGATTTTCTCATCAATTGTTTTTATTTTTTGTTTATGTGGGGTCCCAAAAATGAGTAACAACATTCATACAACTCCTTAGCGTCAACATCAATGAAAATATTCTCGGCGATGATAAAATTTGAATTTTCTTCTAAGTCATTAGATGAAGCAACTTAATATAGATCAACTAACTCACCAAGTTGAAAGACATCATCTGAGTTAATTAATTGTTGTCATCCTAAACAACCTTGACACCACCTCTAAGTTTAGTTTTCACTACGAATAACCAATCAACTCTTGAACAATCCTTTCTAAAGAAAAGATTGTATGTGTAATAAACTTACTAACATTACTTGGCAAAAACAAAGACATCGTCGACATTGCGGAGTCTAGCTTTTAAACTAATTTTGACCAAACCATGATGGGGATCTACTTTGATTCCTCTGTCAATGGTGTCATATCAATAACATTTGAATAAAAATACTTTATTCTGCTCGTTATGATATTGCAATTCAATGGCCTCTTTCAACTTTCCATAGTAGTCAACTTCAAATTTATTAGAAGTCGATCCCTTAACACAAATTTCATGGTTATATGTCTTTCTATCATGCCTATATTTTTCAATATGAAATACGTGTCCATTGACGAAATACTCATACTTAGTAAAGGCAAAGTAACACTAGCATTCCCTTTTGATTGATAAACTTGATACATGAAGTGCAACTATGAACAATTAACGAGAAATTTGTAATGAAATTAAGTATTCCAAGAGATAAGAATAATTAAACAATATTTACATGTAATCTAAACCACGTGGAAAATTGTTCATCTTGTAATCGAAAGATTTAGGATTCAATCAGCTGTGAGTTTTATGACGATAAATATTGACGATGTCGCCTACAAGGAATTCAATAATATATCAGTTTATGATATTATAAGAGATAAATTATTTGAAAATAACAACATATTAAGTAGTATACTTATTAAATAAAAGGTCTTAGTTTATCGCAGTTAAATAACATATAATTATGTGCTTGTCTGAATTTTATTTCTAATAAATATATTCCCCTCATAGTATTTTTTTGTACGGATCGTCCAAAATGGGAGAATATTGTCAAGTTTCCCCTCGAAAGCACTTCCCCACCATCATCATATCTTGAAACGTGGTTGATTCTTGTTCTCAATTGAGGCTTGAAATAGTATGAGATAGATGTTGAGATCTCTTCAACAATATAAGCCTCGCATATCGAAGCCTCAACATATGCCTTATTGTTTACTTTTCTTTTAAGGTTGAATAAGTACCTATATAGAATTAAATGAATTTTTTGAAATATTCAAAGAGAGACAATAAAATTTTAATTATGATACATGTGTAAACCCTAACCTCTTAAATGGATACATTCATCTATATTGGACTGAGCCTCCAACTTTTTTCTTAAATGATAAATGTATGGGTACATACTCCATCGAGTCAAAAAACAATGAAGGGAATATCATCTCAAGTATGTATATTGTCTAGACGATATTTGTTTCAAGCCTCTCTATGTGTTGTGTCTGCAACTTGTTAGAACACATATATCTAAAGAAATGACTGATCTTCGTGAGTGCATCTCATATCCTCTTTAGCAATAAATCCCGGTAAGCTAATGAAATGAGTGTTCGCATAAATATATAGCAGTCATGACTCTTCATTCTATATAATCTGCAATCCTTCAAATTCACCAACCTTAATATGTTTGAGGCATGTCCATCAGGAAAACATAGACTTTTAAGTCATTGGTAGATAAGTAACCGTGCGTTCTTGTCTAAGGTAAAACTGACTTTGGATATTGCGATCCGTGACCCAACATAAACCAACTCTATTTTTTTAAAATGACAAAACAAAGTTATATCCATTCTAGCCTTAATGTTGTCCTGTCTTCCCCTTCATGTCTATAACTATGTTAAAAATATTCTCAAACACGTCTTATTCTATATACATGGCATCAAAGTTATGGCAGAGGAGATTGGTCTTTCAATAAAGAAGCTCCCAAAAAATATTTTATTTTACCCAATTGTAGGTCAAACCAAAACTAGAAAACTTCTGCTTACTGGATTGAAAATCAAACACAATGTCACCGTACTGACACCACATTATACAATTCTTCACCTAAAAGAAATGGTAGTGCAACATCTCTTTAAACTCTGATACTCAAAAAGTTATTTCTGAACTTGTGATCCATTAGCAAGAACCACAGGTGACAATAAAAAATAAGACATTTTATCGTTGTTTGTTAGGGTAAATGCCTTGTTATTTTCAATATAATATGGACATGCTAGTTTTCCATGCGTGCTCCAACCATAAACCATTCTATAAGCTGGAAAATCATCGATAATCCACATCAAAACTATCTTTATCAGAAAATTTTATTTACTTGATATATCATAAGTTAAAGTCTGAAATGACCATAACTGTTTTAACTCATCAATCAATGGTCAAAGACAAACGTCTATATTCTAACCTAGACTATTAGGATCGGGTATGATCGCAGATAAAAATATAAACTTTAACCTCATATATATCCTTGGTGGCAAGTTGTAAACAGTAAGTATCACCGGCCACCAAAAATAAGGAGCAACAAATGACCCGAATAGATTAGATTATTTATACATAACCCAAGATGCATGTTCTTTGTATCCACTAAAAACTAGGAATGCACACTATTAAAGTGTTTCTAGACTTCACCATCGGAAGGGTGCATCATCACTCCATCCATCGCATCATGTGATTGGTGTCATGTCATATGCTCATCAATCTTTGGTTACATGAATAAACTTTGTAGTCTAGGTGTGATTGGAAAGTATTTAAGTTTTTTGTGTGCGACAAGAGTCCTTTCCTTACCAAACATGATTTATAACAAGAATGCCCACATGTTCTCCACTCGATCAACTCTGTATTTTCAAAGTAATACAACATGCAAAAGATTAAAGACATGCTAATTTTTTGGTATCCTAAACCGAGAGGTTTCATCATGGATTTGGCAGCATAAAAGTTCTCTTTCAGCTTGTTCCCTACATGTAAAATGTTTCTCGTCCATTCAACAATTCTATCATAACCGACCTCACTTAACCCATTACACTTAACCCATTATCTGACTTGATGTTGAACATCCGTGTAACAATCAATAATTAACTATGATTTGTGTAATCATCCCATAATGGTTTGTCAGAATCTTTCAAAAGATCAAAAAACATGGTCACATCTGCATTAAGTTCTTTATCTACGATTGGACATTAAACGACATAACCCTGATTCATTCTCATCGTATCCATAACTATATTTCTATAAGGATTACTATTATCATCTACAACTCTATGCACGTTGCTAGAACTAGAAGTTGACCCAACCATCCTTTCTACCATAGTATCGTGAGGAACATATAGTTCTCCGTGTGCATACCAACATAAGTATTTCTCCATAAACCTTTTTTTATAGAACATGCATTGTTACAACATCTGGATTGAGAAACTTTTTATTTTTACACCTCTTGCATAGACATCTAATACCCCATCCACTAATATTTCTCGGATTAGATAGTGCATAATTAATAAAACCCCGAACCCCATTACAATAATCCATCATCCGCAACCCTTAGGGTGAATCTCTATACATCCATGAACGATCATCCATTACTTATATCAAACCTATATAAAATAATGATGACAACATGTATTAATAAATTACATTAACTAAATAATTTGCAAAAATATTGATTTAGCTCAAACTTATTCAATCTATTTTAATAGTACTTTTAATTCATTATCAATTATCTATATAAATTCAAATTTCTATATATTTACCAAAAATTTCAACTCAACAATAAAATTGACAAAATATAAAACGGACTCGTTAAATAAGTCATTATTTATTTTATCACAAAACATCTAAGTCAAAAATTCAACATAAATTTCATCAATTTACAAAAAAATACAAATTTATAAAATCTAAAACCACCCTAACCTGTACAAATCATAAATCTATACAACAAATTTGTATGAGAAAAAACTATAAAACAAGTAAACACATAAACAAAATACATATAGTACAAAAAAATATGCAAAAATAATCAACATTTTAAAATTGAGTTCAAATAAAAAAGAAGGTAGATTTACTTACTTAAAGTGGAGAATCCTCAATAAAATTTGAATCATAACACGGATGCTGATAAACTGAGTGTTGTGGTGGCTGAATTTATTGTAAGAGGTTGAGTTGTCCTGAGATTGGGGATGTTTGTTTGTTGCATAAAAAATGAGAAATGGGGGAGGGGGGTCGGTCGTCCAGGTTATAAATTAAATATCACTGACAACATTACCAATTGAATTATCTTATCCGTAACTTTGTCGGTCATTCTGTCGGTAAAAATATCACACACACACATTAACAATAAACCATTCAATTTCAGATAATATTTTAGATAAAACAAAAATCCAACTAGTTTTTTCATTAGTCAAATATTCAATTGGTTAAGATCAATCAACTTGTGAAAATAGGATCAAATATTAATGTCTATTCAAGTATTATGTATTACATAAAAAGAGCTCCATAAAAAACTTAAACTGTTTTTGACAAACGGATTTTTTCAATAAATGCAAGAAAAAAATAGAATACCTTTAGAGTTTCTGTAAGAAATAAAAATAAACAAACACATCAACAGAATATTGGCAACATCTACACAAAATAATAAATCACAAGACCTACACTAAAATAATCACGAAATTGTTAAGAGGGAAAGAGAAAAGGAATAAAAAAAAAGTACCCTTTTCTTAACCGGAGAATGTCTTTATGATACGGTGGTGATTCTTTGAGAGAGAAATAGGAAGAGAAAGAGAATCGTGCAAAAAACAAAATTGAGACAATATTAATGTCGCCGGCGCCGAGGGTGATGGTTTTGAAAGAGAGAGAGAGAGAGAGAGGTGGGGATGGGAGTATATAAGATATGCAGCAAACATAAAAACTGAATTATAATTGTCTTCAATGAGGTTTTCTAGAGAAATTTTGGGTGATTTTTTGAAATTTTTATGGAATATTAGTTCTCTTGAATGGAAATTTTGGATTTCTCACATAATTTTTTCGAATAAGAAATCTAATTTTTTCTTTATAACTAAATGCATGCCAATAATTTAGTTTTCTTAAGTTCATGTAATATAAATGTCATTTAATAATAATAAATAAACAATTCAACATTATATTAGCATGTTTCTTTCTTCTTTTTTTAAAGTGAAAGTATCATCAAGTCAATTTACATATTAATTAAAACTATTTGTTTTTTCAAACGACCTTAAAAATACTCCCCTTTCATATCAATATGATGAATTTAAAAGAATTTAAATTCAAAAACATTAAGAAAAATGAGCATACCTCATTAATAAGCATGCCAACCCTTAGCTAGCGTCACATGTTTCTTTATATGATTTCTAAATACAAAATAGATTTTAAATAATTCATGTTTATTAACCACTAATTAATTTTGACATATCTCTATTATTTAAAATATATTTAATTTAATTTCACAATTTTAAACGTGACTTATTATGCCAAATCTCTGCACTAATTTTCTTGGACGGACGTAATTTTGTGATCTCTGCACCGAGCATCGGAACGACGGAAAGGGTTCTCCACCAGACCCTATCCAAACCAAAGAGGAGGAGGTTGGTGATGACAGATGAGTATACGAGTGATGGGTTTGGTTGAAAATTTATAGAAAAACTCGCTAGTCAATCTTATCAGAGAGCAAGCTAGATCAACATTCAAGTGAATTGGTGTCCTGGCGACAGAACATGCATCGATCCAATATCATTAAACACCTTGAAAACCTTAAGTTTCTTATAGTCAGTCAGTCTTTCACAACTTGCAGTGAATCTCATTCCCGAGAGCATCTACCTTAAATGGACATGAGATCTAAACCCAACCCAAACCCTAAAAGAGAAACAATTTTATTCTTTTTCCAGTTTATACAAGTCTCGATCATTCAAAGGGTGTCTTTGCCCACATGTAATGCCTTGGAACCTTTCTTTCATGGAAACCTTTGCTTTCTATGTTGACCTGAAACTTTTCAAACAGAAAGTCATGCATCCACTTCAGTGGCATAAAATACTACAAAAGTCAAGTGTCACAGAAGTCTTTACAGCGCGTTCAAAATGACCCCAAAAGGCTATTTCATAAATTTTAGATGTAGTTGTAACTTGGAGAAATTAGCTAGCTAGAAAGTGACTAGATTTGGAATAGTGATTCAAAAACTGAACTGTTTTTCCTCTTGTGTGTGTGTGTGTGTGTGTGTGTATTAACAATTATTAGCAACCTAATAAAAATTTCCCTGAGCCATGCATGTTCTGCACAATATTTTCATTCCTAGAAAGAAAAAACATTCCACGTATAATGCTACTCTAGCTATATACCTCAGCTGCATCAGAGGACCATGTGCTGTTCTCCTCTTCCAAGCCAATGCTCTCTCCATCACCTTTGTAGTGGACATGGGGGCAATGGGCCCACTGAAAAGAGTTAAACATGACAATTTGAATTAAAATACAATATGTTACTTTAAATCAGTTGAGTTATTTAACGAAATTTACTAGCTCGTTTTCATTTCCCTCGATTTGGTTCTGTGCATGATTGAGTCTCAGAAATCTACCTAGCTAGCTAATTATTGGTTACTCCAGAAAATGAACTTACATTTTTTGCAGCTGTACTGAAGGCTTCTTTGTGAGCCATGTTTGGATTTTCAGTTTTGAGCCTTCTAATCTCTTCTCTGCTAAATATATTTTTGTAAGAACATAGTAATATCAAGGCCAAATCGATCATGTACTAATTAATATAATATCTTAACTAATATTTCTTACTTGATGAAGCAGTTATAAGCAGATGGTGCTCTCTGTCTTTTCTCCGGGGCTGTAGAGATAAATAGTTCAATTGATTAGCTAATAATTAAGTAGAAAAAAATTAACAAGAAATTTACTATAATATGGCTCGATAAATTTGTTAAACTTACGTTTATTAATGACACGATTCACTGGATTAACTTTATCAATATCTTCATCATTGTCAGAAGAGATTGCAATGAATGAACTTTGCGTGTCTAAGCCTTTTTGAGCATTGACTGCGTCTGGACTAAGCAGTTCTTTTTGCTGGAGGGGAAAATAAGTTCAAAGATTTATCCACTGAACATAAAAGAACTTCAATATGCTAATAAATTAAGCTAGCTACTAACAAATTCTCAGGAAAAATAAAAAAGGGGAAGAGAAGAAAAAACTAACAACTGGGATATGTTAATTACTAGAACCTCATGAATTGATAAGTAATATACCTCTTGATCATGGCTGAGAGAAGTTAAGAGATTGAAAGGGAGAAAAGAGATTTTCGTCAAGTTGACAGAGAGGAGGCTGGAGCAGTGCCCACATATCACAGTCACCACCGTGGATGAGCTGCTGCATGGAACACTTACCTACAACATTTGAGAGAGAGAGAAAACACAAGATAATTAAAAGTTGCACGGGATATTAATATTTAGTGAAACTCTATGCAGATGCAGTGCATTACAAGTAAAATGGTGGTACAAAAACCACACTGTACATAGCAAATCTGATCCGGAGGATCAAAGAGATGGTTCAATGTTGACATTTTAGTAGGTGACTAGCTTGGTAGGTGCTTGTGGCTGTCTGTGTCTCCCTGTGCATGAGAGAGAGAGAGAGAGAGAGAGAGCGAGAGAGAGAGGAGAAGCACAGAGAAGTACGTGGGTCTTCTTATAGATTGGAAGAATTTATAGGCTTTAGACATGTTTTTAACGTATGAGTTGTGCCAATTAATGTAATGAGGTGCATAGTCTCATTATGCGTACATAATGTACTTTCCATAAGGCTGTTGCCACAGATTACAATAAATCAATGTTGTCTGTTGACCTACTTAATTAGGATAATTAGCACTTCTGTCTGATCGTTTACTTTAAAGAATTCCTATCTGATCATACTTTTCTTGATTTCAGATTAGTTTAATGCTACTAAAAACAACCCTTGGAAACTTCAACCTCAATATCTGAGGTTAAGAGAGAGTGGTCCAAATTTCTATGATGGTAAGTAAATGGAACTGACTATGCCTATTTGTTTCATGTGTTGTTTTCTTTGTTATTTACTCCACCTCTGTTGAGCAGCTCTATCATTCATGAGAGAGAGAGTGAGAGTGCATCAAGCTGTTTTACCATAACAGGAAGGAGGGTAGGTCTGTAGAAGAGTGTATGGAGATGGAAAGGAGGCATCTTAGCATTTGGCTTTGCTGAGAGAAGGTAAGAATAATTGACAAGGAGAAGGGTTCCCTCCCATTTTCTGTGCTCTCTTTGTTCATGCTACTTCCCATCCCATAATTTATTTCCTTTCAAGCTGCTCCTTCCTTAATGTCTCACATCTACTTTGCCAGTTTCCTTTCCTTTTATCCCACAATATAACTCGAACTTCCCTTTTGCTGGTGACCTGTGCATGCATGTGCTTGCATGTTAGCTCTAGCAGATGGGGTTTGAGATTTTGGAGCTGGAAGAAATAATTTTGAAAAATGTTACAGATAGAAGAAGAATGCGACAATTGTATTGCCTGCACAAATTCATTGATCGATCGTTCGATAATAAATTTGTGAAATTAAATCTTGAGTCTACAATTTTTAGCGAATAAATTAAGTCACGATACATTGAGTTATTGCAGTACAGCTATCACTGGCATTCCTAGCCTGTGCCGAGCATGTCAATATTGCTGTCATTCGGTAATCCAGCCCTTTTATCAGACTACTTGTAAAAAATTATTGAAAAAAAACAGAGGATAAATTAAGCTAATTGACACAAATTCTTAATTAAATTATGAGATAAAAACATCCTCAGGATTTACAAAAATATCACAGCCCATGAGTGAGTTGCTATAGGATCTTTTTCTCATACTGAATATGTTCCCTCCATACTTCCACATATAGGCATGTTGCAAGTAAATATATGTTCGACAAAACAACCACTTTTCAGCATAAAGATGATAGGACAATATCGGCAATATCCAGTCATTACGATATTAATATTTTCAACCATATATATATATATATATATCCGTATGCTACATTTCCATCAATAGTAGGTTTAATCAATTGCCTTGTAGGCCAAAATCATTGTGGAAAATACTTGGATATTTTTTAATTATTCGATAATAAAAAAAATATCTTAAAACTATCTTGAGACTATTTTTTTTATGAGTTTTATAGATATCAATATATATCTCAATAATTATCAAAGATTATATCACTACAATAAAGTAATCTTTATCGGCATTAATTATGTTGTTGGATTTCAACAATAGGTTTAATCAAATGATTGTGGTCCGCTCATTTTAATTTTTTCATTAATTATATATTTATAATGATAAATATCATATAAATAAAAATAAGAATAATATTTCAATATAATAACACAATATTTTATCACTTTATCTTGTAACTTACATTTCTCTTGGATTGTTTTGCTTTGACTTGCTGAAAAGAAACTTGATTTGCTGGACCTAATATCTTATTTTCTTGGGCCTACTTGCCTTGCACACTTATCTTGCCAATAAGCCTCCTCTATCTCGTAACACAATATGTAGTTTATTAACATACATAATTTGTATTTAGAATGCTTTTAAAATAATTTAACATTTTTTTTTTATGTTTTCATATTGTTTTGATAACTGATGTTAAAAATATTTTTTTTTTAAAATCATTTCGATGCGTTTCCAAGTAAAAAGCACTTTAAAAAACAACCGCTCCGCAGCACCAAATAGACTCTAAATTAAACAAGAAACTACAATGGAAGATCAAGGGGCAAAATAGTCTTTATGTGGTTCAATTGATATTATCAGATAGGATGGGGGTACGTTAGTCTTTTACCTTTGTTCATAATAAAATAACTTAATTACTCTTGAAATAAAAAAAATGAAATGAAATATAGGGGTTTTTTAGTCTTTTTTTTTTTACCTTTTCAAAACAGTAAAATGACTAAAGTATTCTTGAAAGCAAAATTTGTTAAACTGGCTTTCAAGGGGTTTTTTGTATTTTCATCATGAATTTTTTATTATATTAGGTTCATTGCGGGGTAATTTGATATTTTAATAAATATAAATATTATTAAAAATTCTCAGTTTTAGGAGAGGCATTGGAATCTCCCTAATGGCCCCTCGTTACTTGAGAGGCGCGTGTATGGAATGAACCACATGTTTGGCGCCTATAATTTGTTTTTCTCTCTCCTCCTCAATTCTTGTGTCAAGCCTTCCAATTTATTGAAGCAGCCCTTCAATTTCATTTTTATTTGGATTTGGTCCATATTCTTTTTATATCTATTTGTTTTACTAAAATAACCTATGAAATTGAAATTGTTTTCCGATTTCATCATTCTTTATTTTTTTTTTCATTTATCATATTTGATTATCATTCTTTTGATTGCTCTTTTTTCTATTACTTTCTTGATTTATTTTGTTTTTCAATTCCATCCCTTATTATACTATTTTCTTTAATTTTTATACCAAATTTGATCTTCATTCTTTTGATTGCTATTTTTTTTGTTTTTTTTTATCTTTTTCTTGATTTATGTTATTTTTTAATTTTATCCCTTGTTTTTTTTATTTAATTTTTATGCTAGATTTGATTCTCATTTTCTTTTGATTACTATTTGTTTTGTTTTTTTAATTTTGGATGATTGAAGATTTTTCTTTATGAATTTTGCAGGTTTGCTTTTTGTGGGGTAACCCAATCCATGATCTAAGTCACGGATTTCGATGATCAACCTCATTTGACTTCGATCTTTTTTATATATTTTTTTAATTATTGACATTATTGGGCCTTTGGATTCAATATTTTTGTCGCTTTTCTTTCTATGAAGTTATTCATATATTATATCCTGAGTCGCAAAATAGTTGAGTTAACTTCAGTTAACTCTGATTTGTTTTAGTGCTTTTTTTAATTGTTTTTTTTTCCAGATTTATCTTTTATTGTTTAGTTTTTTTAGGACTTGACCTTTATTGTTTTATTCTCTTTTTTTTTATGGAATTATTCCAATCTCACAAATAGACCGCTAATTTGGCATGCTAATTAGAATCAGGTTTTCTAGTCATTTTTAAAAACTGATTTTTTCTGAATTTATCCTTCAACTTTTATTTATTGGTAATTGATTTTTAGATATATTTTTTTAAGAAGTTATCTTGTTTTCATTGAATTTTTGTTTTGATATTAAATAAAATCATCAATATCTTTTAAAAATAGAGGATATTATTTTTTAATATTGAAAAATATTTATTTTTTTATTGGTTATTGTTATCTTTTTTTTGTTTTTTATTAAAATTAAAAAAATTTATAATTATATTATTAAATTTTCCAAACTTATTTAATATATTTGAACTAATGCTTCGGATACCAAATATTTTTACTCTTTAAAAAGTGATATCATCATTTTTATATTAGAAAAGACTTGAGCCGGCAAGCAACTCATTCCATGCCACCAGTCTAGTTTAAAGCTAAAAATTTTACGCAGATTCTTAATCTAAGTGTGAGGACGTACCCTTTACCATTTCATTTATACTTTGTCCATTTTCACTTGCAAGAAAATCATTGTCTACGAAGGTCGTGCTCTTGACGGAAAGTTAATTAGAGTTACAATTGATCTTTTACTTTTTTGTATGGATGAGTATTTCACTTTAAGATGTGTTTTATTCTTGCGGTTGAATATATTTTTAAAGTGTTTTTTTTTTTTATTTTTTTAATTGTTTTTAATAATTTTAATGTATTGATATAAAAAAATTTTAAAAAAATTATTTTAATATATTTTTTATAAAAATACTTCTATCTTATTGCCAAACACATATTTAGTAAAATCAATGATAACGAATTGATCATGGTTGGCAACTGTGTCTTAGGCTCTTAGCTAATCTTACTTAGGGTATGTTTGATAGTGTGATAGCGGTTGCTTTTCAAATAACGTTTCGTGTCGAAATGCATGTCAATGATGTTTTTTCATTTTTTAAAAATCATTTTTAACATCAGCACATCAAAACGATTCAAAACGTACAAACCGTATTAAATTTTAGCAAAAAAATAAAAAATTTTAAATTTTATGGGAACGCGGTTTCAACCGCGTTCCCAAACGCTTCCTAAATCCCAACACTATCAATGTCACAACATATAAAGCATGAATAGAAAAAATGGCAAGTATAAAATTTTAAAACTTAACTTATATACATCAAGTTCAAGCCTCACAGAATTTTTTTTTTTTGTTATAATTGGGTCAATCCTTAATCGATCGAGTTAAACAGATTTGATCGCATCTCGAAATATTAATGGTTTTTATGTTTTCACCATAATAATAGTTTTAATTTTTAATCCACTAACATTAAAATAAATACACAATATTTTTATATTTTTATAATGGTACATCAAATTGAAAGCATAAGTTCATTACAGGGAGAACTTAATTACTATACAGTTAATATTATAAAAATTCAATAAAATAATTTATGGATTCTATTTTCACATTAACAAAAATAAATGTTTTTTGAACAAAGAGAAATGATTTTTGAATTAAGAGCAAGATAATAAAGATTTTTAATTCAATTTAATTTTACAGCTATTCCAAACAATATAATTAAATTTAATTAATTTTATCTGGAATTGAATTGAATTAAATTCAATCCAGTATAATTTGGTTTGTGAATTCTTTTTGGGTTTCAAGTGAATAAAAGTGATTTTTTTGTTAATTTTTCAGTAATAAAGGACAAGATTGAGAATTTAAAAAATTTATAGGAGTAAAATTAGAAAATCTTAAATCATAGGGGTGCAAATGGAATGTCGATGAAACTACAAATATGAAAATATATTTTACCTACTAATAGCCACCAAACTAAATATAAATTTGAGTGATCTTATGCACGGTTTTAAAACCCAATCTAATTCGGTTGGCTGATCTAGCATTGGATTGAGTTTTGTTAAAAATAAAAGGAGAATTTACCAGTATGACATGGTAAAAATTTGGTTAATTGGTATTTGGGTTTTGAATTATTTTTTATAAAGTGATTATCTTAGTTTTATAATCCAGATTGTAAGTTTGAAATATTATCTAGGTCATGAATTTGACATGTTAATCTTTGTTGATTAATGTTGTTTTTGGATTTTTTTTCATTGTTTTTTTTCAAATTCATTATTCAATATTGAGTTTATTGGAAATTGAATTTCATAATTTGTTTTGATTTACTTTCTATAAAGTTATCTTATTTTATAACTTGGTTTGTGAGTTTGGTATGTTAACCTGAGTTGACTTGTGTCTTTTTTTATTTTTTTTAATGAATTATGCTTTAAATTTGTTTTGATTTCCAATCTTTTTTTGTCCATTTTGATTGCACGGGGGTTATTATAATCTCGTGATTGACATCATAGTTTTGACAAATTAACCCGAGTCGATCTAATATGTTATCGTTTTAATATTTTAACAACAAAAATCATTTTGAATTTTTCTTTAATCAAATTGTATTTTTAATGATTATTTGATTTGCATCATTATACTATATAAAAAAGGAATGAGAGAAGCTCCGGTAGAAATATATTGGAAAGGAAAAAAAAACTTGAAAGATGCATCTGTTCTCGTGCAATAGTCAGGAATTCATGACAATATCAAGCTGGAACAACTTATTCTTTTTATTATTTTTAAATCTATTAAATCAATTAGGTGATATTATTAAATCAATCAATACCTTATTTGACTTTTTTCCTGCTGAAAACCTTTAGTAATGTCTGGATTATTTTTTTTCTTAAAATTTTTTAATCACAGTCTTATCTATTTCTCTTTTATTCATTTTATTCTTCTTTAAATAAAAAAACAATAATTAATTGGAAAAATAAAATGAAAGGCCCAAGTTTTAAACGAATTTTTTAAATATATAAAATCTTGATATAATAATATCTTGGCTCGCTTTCTATCTTCCACTCTGCAGGTCGCAGGTCGCAGCAACAGATAACAAAACCCAAGAAAAACCTCTCCATTTCTCTGTAATCTAATCCCTTGAAGAGATAATACATGGCGATTGTGGCTTCATTGCCAACGCCAGGTCTCAACCTCTTCTCTTCGCTTCCACTCGGAAAGGACCCAACTGCTTCCTCTTCTCCTTCTCCTCCTCCTCCACCTCCCATCCCCATCCCCAAATACCCTCCTCCTCTCAAAAAATCCAAAAATTCTGCCAACCCTGCATTCAAAATCCCCCATCTTCGAACCAAGTACTACAAGCCCGTTAAAGATGGTGGTGGGGTCATCGCGTCAGACGGTGACCGCTCTGTCCTTGTTGGCGACTCCGGTGTATCCTATCTTCTCCCAGGGGCTCCATTCGAGTTCCAATTCAGCTACTCAGAGACACCTAAAGTGAAGCCATTGGCCATCCGGGAGCCGGCTTTCTTGCCCTTTGCGCCACCCACAATGCCGCGACCTTGGACTGGCAAACCCCCCTTGAAAACCAGCAAGAAGAAGATTCCGGTTTTCGATTCGTTTAATCCGCCTCCAGCAGGTAAAAAAGGGGTCAAGTATGTGGAAATGCCCGGCCCTTACCCGTTCGGGAAGTTTCCAGAGGAAGGGAAATCCAGGGAGGAGATACTCGGGGAACCTTTGAAGACTTGGGAGATTAAACTGCTTATTAAGCCTCATTTGTCTGATAATAGACAGGTTAATCTCGGTGAGTTTCTTTCTTAAAACATGATATTCATAGCATTTCTTTCTCTGTATTGCATTTGGATTGATTGATTTGAATTGGTGGGCGGGCCCCCAGGGAGGGATGGATTGACTCATAATATGTTGGAGTTAGTACACTCACATTGGAAGCGAAGGCGGGTTTGTAAAGTTCGTTGTAAGGGTGTTCCCACTGTAGATATGGATAATGTTTGCCGGCATTTGGAGGTACTTGTGTTTTTTAGTGTCAGTGTTGTTATGCTATGTAATATCAGTTTAAGCATATTGCTATGAACTTTGCAAGTCATTAGTGCCTGATACTATGCATATTGTTTTATTCTGATGCTAGGAAAAAACTGGAGGAAAGATCATTCACCGAGTTGGTGGCGTGGTTTATCTTTTTCGTGGCAGAAATTACAACTACCGAACTCGTCCGCAATACCCGGTAATGCTCTGGAAACCAGCTGCTCCGGTCTACCCAAAACTTATTCAAGAAGCTCCTGAAGGATTGACAAAAGCTCAAGCAGATGAATTTCGGAAGAAAGGGAAGAATCTTCTGCCGATATGTAAATTAGGTAAATAACCCCTTTCATCTTTCATATTGGAATGTCCTAGCTACTTTGTTGCCCTTGTTATAAATAATTATTTTCTGAATGTGTAAAATGGCAAAATAAATTTATTCTTGTTTGAAAGCAATGGTGCAATGATGGCTATGGCACTCCACTTCCCATACATATATGAATTTCTGCCTTTCTAATGTAGGATTTTTAGAAGTAAAAGTTATTATTATGTTTTTTTTTTTATCAAAAAAAGTTATTATTATGTTACTTTCTCTTAGATTTTGCATTTTTTTTTGTGTTCTGATTTCTCTTCTGAGGCATATGGTTTTCTCAAGATATCCTACATTTGCAGATACCTCATAAACACTTAACTTTTTCTGTTGTGAGGAGTATACTAATATGCATGCACCTTTTATAGACAAAGTTGATGTGTCCATCACCGAAACTCAATACCACCTCCCTTCCTCCTATTTTTTTTTTTCACTCGCAAGTAATTGTCACAAATATCTTACTTTGTTATGCAAATTGCAGCAAAAAATGGAGTGTACATTACATTGGTAAGAGATGTTAGGGCTGCTTTTGAAGGAAGTCCATTGGTGAAGGTTGACTGCAAAGGGATGGAACCTAGTGATTACAAGAAGTTGGGTGCTAAGCTTAAGGTAATCAATGAAAGCAAAAACATTGTTGCATATAAAGTTAGGGACAAGATGTATGCACTGAAAAAAAATAAAAATAAATAAATGATAAAAACTGGAAAGAGGACATTTACATGGAAACCTCCTGCAAACAAATCATATGTAAAGGGCAATCTAATATGAATCGTTGGCTGATTAATTTGGCTATGAATTAAAACAGGATCAAATTTTCTTTGATATGCCTGTTTTCTTAGCTTTTCATTGGAAGCATCTCTTTCTGCTTCGAAAGAAAAAAGTTGCTGTTTTCAAGTATTAAAATCGTTGTGAACCATTGTGTGATAGATGTGAAGTTTGTAAGATCATGTGATAGCACTCAATAATTGAACCAAGTTTTGTGAATTACTTTGCAAAATTTCATAACGAGGACCTTTTATTTTCTTTTCTTTTTTTCAGTAGGATTAATATACGGTCTTAACCTCATTGTTAGTCGTAGAGAATAGAACCTGTATGAAAGCTTCAGCCTACCCATGCCACTCAATTTGGCAAAAGCAATGATTGTTCATGGGATAAAGATCTAAGCAAATTTAAAATGAGCAGAGCCCACCGATGGCCTTGAATCAGGGTTGCAAAGCTGACAATCTTCTCATTGGTTGGAGTTGCTCATTGCATGAAAGCTTTTCTCCACTATGCTTGTCTGTTGTTGATAAATCTTGTTTTCTTAGCTTTTCAAATCTTGTTGTTCTAATGGAGTTGGCAAACCTCTTAAAGACATGGACATGGTCATATGGATGTTGAAAAATATGTTCAATATTCAACATGTAGTTGAAAAATATGTTGAATATTGAACATCGATTACTCATGTTTGATTTCCTTACTCTACAGCATGTCCTAGTTATTCTGGCCTCTGGATAATGTGGTTGAAGTTTCCTAAACCCTTTTCATCACTTGACAGGATTTGGTCCCTTGTGTGCTGTTGTCTTTTGACGATGAGCAGATACTGATGTGGAGGGGACAAGACTGGAAATCAATGTATCCAGAAGCTCGACCTTCCATTTCATTTCCTGCTGAATTAGATATTGCAAGTGGTTCTGATGATTCAGGTATGTGTTAGAGAGGAGACTGTGAGTAGCCACATTGCATTTGCATGACTTTAGAAGACAACTACTGATATTGCCTATTAACTTGAACAAGGATACTAGACTTTTCAACAGTAATTTCTCAGCCTTAAATCAATTTTTTTTTTCTTATCCTAGAGTTTTGGAACATGTGATTTACATATTACAAAAAATAAAAAATAAAATCTTGTGGTGGTTTTATTGTGGTGTTTTGAACTGTGGCTTCTCTCACATTTATGTGGATTTGAACAGGGATTTTTTTTTTTGGTCACCAAACGTTTTTTACTCAATTGCATCCTTGCATGTGCTGTTTATAGTGTTCCATGAGTCAAGAATTTATTCTCTTATCATATACTTGAGAATTTAGGGTTTTTTTTCTTCCAAATTTCAGAGCTTGATTATTGGCAAAACTTGATTAGATATAGTTTAAATTTGTAGCACAAGGACACAAATAAAAGAAAAGACACCAAACTAACAAAAAAAAAAAAAAAAACTAAAGAATTGTGGCATCTCTCACAATTCACCGTGGATTTCAAAAGTGATTTTTTTTTGGGTGTTTTGTGAGTTGAGAGTTTCTTCCCTTATTATATTCAATTTAAGGGTTTGTTTATATAGATTTCAGAGCTTGATCATAGGCAAACTTAATTAGATATTATTTGAATTTATAGCATAAAGACATAATTAAAAGAAAAGGAACCAAACTAAAAACCGTAAAACTTGTGTGGCCAATCTCAAATTTGCATAAAAATACGTTTTAGTCCACATTCTACATTGAATTTTTTATGGTTCCTTAGTTTTAGGATTTTAAGTTTTGATCAAAAAATTTATTTTAGTTACATTTCAGTCCATGAGTTTAAGAGAGGAGAGGAAAAGTTATCGAAAAATGGTGGAGGATTGAGAAATTGTTGATTGGCCACATTTCAACATCTAAAAAGCTGTTCTTGGTGTCAATGAATTCTATTTGATAAGAGGAGTTTCATTCAAGTGTTTTTTTATCACTTATCTTGCCAAAAGATAGATTGGGGCTCGAGAAATTTTTTTTATTCAGTTTAGTTTTTTGTTTTTTTGATCGATTAGGCTGATTTGGGTAGGGGTGTTCATGGATATACTTGGGTCGGGTTTGGGTGCATAATTCTTTTCAACCAAACATCTGATATTTTACAAATTGTAAACTCAATTCATTCAATTTTTTTTTTGGGACCTGAGCGAGTTGAATATATAAGGTTGGCTTAAAGTTTTTGTGGACATTACAAATATCTACGAGTTAGGCTTATATTGCTAATTGTAATGGGTCTGTATTTAGAGGCAGACCTACAACATAGATTGTAGGTGTCATGGTACCTCAATGTTAGGCCTAATTTTCATACTTTGCACCGTCGTAGTTACCTTCCCTTCCTCTCTAGCAAAGAGACATGTCATTTTTTTTTACGTTAAAGAAGTTTAATAGGAAACCACTAACAAAAACTTTGGAACCAAAACATTTATAAATAAAATAAAAATAAATGTTGAATTCATAAACTATCAAATATAAAGACAAAAAAAAAGGATATATGAGTTGGGTTGAGTTGGCTGGGTTTTAAAAACCCGACCCGTGATATCTATTTATTGGGTTTTTTAATCTGCTATCATCTGTAATATCCACATTATTTGACCTTAACAGGTTGAGTTAAGTTAAATAATCCAAGTATTACAGATTGATCAATTTTTCTGAACACTTTTAGATTTGGGACTAAAAATGGGTCTGTTGAGGTCTGTAAGGTGTTTTCAGGTCACAAATGAGTTGAAAATTGATTTTTTAGATAAAATAAATCGGAACCTAACTTTGAGGTGGTCTGAATCTGTTTAGGTAGACAATGCTTCATCTACCATAGCAGGCGACATTTTGTCTACTTTGTTTTTGTTTTTTGTTTTTTGTTTTTTGTTTTAATAAGGTGGACAATCATCCGCCCTATAAAAAAAAAAAAAGGCCAAGCATATGGGCTTGACTTGCAGGCCAAGTGCTCGACCTTAGTTTTTTGGCCTTCAATTTGTCCACTTTGTTTTTTTTTTTTTTTTATATATAAATAAGGTGGACAATCATCCGCCCTATAAAAGAAAAAAAAGGCCAAGCATATGGGCTTGACTTGCAGGCCAAACGCGTGACCTTATTTTTTTGGTCTCCAATTCATCATCATCATCTTAAATATTTTTGTTTTAAAAAAAGAAATGCGTATAATTTTTATTTATTTTATTAAAAATACCATCAACTTTTTGATTCACAATTAAATTTTTTCATGATGCTAGAAAACACATTAACAATGCTTGTCCATTCCTGTTTTTGCATTAAAAGTTAACTTTTAATCCTACCTGCAGCAGCGTAGCGGGAATAAGTTGGCTAGTTTAGACTAAAATTGGAAGCCTTAATCAATTTTCATCTCCACCAGTAGTTTTGGAACATGTGATTTGCATATTGACTGAAATTGGAAGCCTTGATTTTGACATGGTTCATGGTCCTATCTCACAGTGCAACTCTCAACTGATTCTGTTGGCTGTGCAATTGTTAGATAGGAGAACAAAATGCTGTAATGGTAGCTTTTCAGATAATTGGTACGTGGAAGTTGGGACTTATCACAGCCATGTCTGAAGATAGTGAATCTCATGAACAGTAATTGAATACTAGGATGATTTCAAGGTGTGCAATATCTAGGAAAATTCTTATGGCCACTAGAACTTGGTTAATTACAGGAAAAGCTCTGTCCAACTTGATCTGGCAGGCAATTGTTATTGAAAAATTCAAAAAGGTCCAAATCAATTGTTGTCAGAAAGCAGTTTCCTAGAAACTGCGTTCCTGAAAGCATCATATTATTGAGGGTGGAGGAGCCCACTTATGCAGTTTCTCTCCTCTTTTTGCAATCTGTTTTGTTCCCCGTTTTTACCCCTCCCCAGTTGCAAATAATGATCAGACGTGCATTTAATTATCGAGCAACCATATAATTGGTTGACTAGCCACAAACTGCTGGTGAACATTGGAATCTGGATTCACATGGTATTTTGTTTCTTCTCCACATTTTAGGAGGTCGTTTTCAACTTTTTTGTATCTTTGAAATGCATCTCAATCCTTTTTCAAGCCACAACAATCGATTGACATTGTTGCTTGATAATCTGGCTAATTGCCGTTGTCTGTTTGTTCCCCTGAACTTAATAATAGTAATCCTACATGACTAGGAGCTAATTTCACAATGTTACAGCTCTAATATCTCCTTTTTGTTTATTTCACTGTTATTTTCAGGCAAGTCTGATGATGATTGTGATAACTCTGATGCCAAAATAGTGAGCTCAAGCCCTAAAATGATGCTCCTGTGGAAGCATGCACTTGAGTCAAACAAGGCAATTTTGCTAGATGAGATTGATCTTGGTCCTGATGCTCTTTTGACAAAAGTAGAGGAGTTTGAGGGTATTTCGCAGGCCACGGAACACTCCTACCCTGCATTAGTTATGTCTAGTGAAGATGGTAGCAGCAACTCAATCTCAACATTTGAAGATGATTCTCATAGTGAAAATTTTTCTGAAGATGACATGTATAGTGATGATGAATATTATGACAGCGAATCCTTTGAAGAGCTAGAAACCTCAGCCCCTCCGGGGTCATTATCCATTGATCCATTGATCTGATAGCAGAGAAGCTCGATAAAAAATGAAAATGGAAGAAGTATCTGTCTGGTGTGCTTATCAACCTTTCTTGCTCGCAAGGGCAAGTCAATGCTATTGCATGGCAAGTGCTGTCCTCCTCCTCAGCTGAATGTCTCTTGTGTGTATTTGTAGCCTTTCCTTTTTGCTCTTAATAAATGTTCCGCTGCCCCCGATGTAAAGAGAGAAAAAAGGAATATTAGATTATTTATGATGAAAAATATTTATTAAACTATAAAAAAAAATGGAGTTTGATGCCAAAAAGGATTCTTATGGCTGTATTTATTTGTGGCTGTATTGTTTCCACGAGAACAAGAAAAAAGAAAACGTGTCAAACTAGTATCTTCCCTTACCTGCTCGTTCCCGGAGGTCCGGTGGCCGGATCCTTCTAGAATTAGAAGAGTAAATAATACATTAGTCCCTAATCTTAGAAATTATTCAATATATCAAGGATTGTACTCCCCTTTCTCGCATAATAGTGGGATTTATGAATAATTTTCATGATAAATCATCTTATCATATCTAATAATTTATGTTTCAATAATTCAAGATTTTTCCATGTAAACCAATCTATGTTTTAAGACAATGGTCTAGAAAAGAAAAGGGATTGAGTTGTAGGAGTTTTAAATAAACGAGCTAAGTTATAATTAACTTCAGATTTTAGGGACTAAAACATAATTTACTAAAATCACAACTTAAATGTGCCGGGTTTCTTTTCTCTAGAATATCTTGTTTATTATTAGAGCGAGAAAAAAATTAAATCAATCAAAATCTTGTCTCTTCCGATCACCGCCTTGCGATTCTCCATACGCTGCCCCACCCCCTGACCATTAAAAAGACAGGAGACTAGTAGCAAAGCAAAAACTACCAACTGATTTTCCTTTACGTTGCTGCTGTTTATGTCATGTCCTTACAGAAAGTGTGCAGATAGAGAATAGGAGGAGGATAAGGAGGAGAAATAAGCAAATTAAGAATCTTCTTGATTCTATCCCTCAGCTGTAAGTTTCAAAGACGCTTGTCTCTTCTGATCTAATAAAACTAAATTGCATATAAAGCAAAGAATCTCTCTTTGTTTTGTTTTTTTTTTTCATATATTGTAGTAGCATCCTTCATTCCTTGCTTGCTCGGAGTTTTTATTTTATTTTATTCCTTGCTTGGAGTCTTTATTTTCATCTACATTTGAAATCCCCACAAAAATATTTTAGCAAATTTATCTCCCTTCATTTGATTCTTGTAGTCCCTTTTTTTTTTTTACGTCGATGGTTTTCTTGCAATGGATGGGTTTAGGTTATTTTTTTTTTGTGATTTACCTGTTTAGCAAAATGTGAAATCGTATCTTAATATCTTGGAAGTTGGAACTTACAGCTTCATCTAATTTGCTTTGATTTTCAAAACTGAATCTAGTCGTAAAATATGATGATCAGTGGAGCAAGTTTGAGTAATTTGTTGAGTTTCTTATCAGGATCCTCAAAGCATACGCATACTTGGCAGCCAATCATGACTGCTGATACAACCTTACCGGGTTACTGGTTGAACTGGAGATTCTTCCTATGCGCTCTCTTTATTTTAATATCTATGGTTTTAGCAGCAATTCTAATATGGAAAAATGAAGGGTCTAAGGAATCGGAGAGGAGAGAAAATCAGCAAGAAAGACCAGGGTTTCTGTACAAAGATGAAGCTTGGAATACTTGTGTGAAAACAATCCATCCGGCTTGGCTGCTTGCGTTTAGGATTATCGCCTTTTTTGTTCTTTTATCATTGATCACAGCAAATGTGGTCACTGATGGAGGGGGCATTTTTTACTTTTATACTCAGTAAGTCACTGACCGTTATAGCATTCATCTTAATTTTACTCAGATATTTCAATACAAGTTGAATAGGGGAACCATTTTGAAGATTTCTCTAAAATGCGGGTATGATGGTTATCTGTACAGAATGTTGTTTAAGTGTTCTGTAAATTGTATGGAGCACAGGTTGAACATATGGATTTCCAATTATCTGCTAGAACATACTCTATTGGTCATCTAACTCTTTGAGTCTTTTCCTTTAGGTGGGGTTGAAAGCCTCCCTAGATGTACGAACAGTTGTGGCAACAATGGTGTTGCTGTTTATCCTTATAAGCAACTAAGAAAAAGAAAAGAAGTTGTCATTGTTTCTCATTTTGCATATCTGATTTTTTTCCTTTCTCTTCTTCCTTTCACTGTGCAGGTGGACATTTGCTTTGGTGACAATCTATTTTGCGGTATTTCTCTTGTAGATCTGTTTATACATTTTGATGATGTCCAAGGAATAGTTTCTTTTCAGTTAACCCTGAAGAAACATACGAGTGTCAGTATAACTGTATAAGAGCCATTTATATATCAATGTTTCCCAAAATTCATTAGGTTTTGGATAAAGGGTGGCTACTCGAAGATTAATTTGATCGATCTCAGTTTGCATTAGTTACTGATGCTCTGAAATTCAATTTGCAGATGGGATCTTCGGTTTCCATTTATGGGTGCTGCTACTATCGCCGTGTATTGGGTGGTGATCGGGTGAATCATGAGACTTTAGATGCAGAACGAGGCACTTACATAGCTCCAACACCTGGAGAAGAAATTGTGAATATATCCACCTCAGACAAAAGTTTAGATACCAGCCAAGAACCTCGCACTCGCCAAATTGCAAGTTCGTGGGGCTATGTTTTTCAAATTGCTTTTCAGGTAAGTTCTTGTTTAACAATCAGCTTCCTTAGTTTCAATTGAACAATGAACATTTGATTTTCTATTTTTTGGCTCTCGTGTTTCTTTTATTCTTTCCATGAGGAGGTAATTTGCCTTGATTCTCTTTATATGTTTCTGTTGAAAGTCTCAACTTGAAAATGAGGAATATATATGTAGATAGATAGATAGATAGATAGATAAGTATATAGATATGTATGTATGTACGGAGAGGGATAGTAGTAGTATTGTATGATGATCTTTATGAGTTGTTTATCAAGATCTAAAGCATCACCAAAAGGGTCAGGTTCTGACACTTGTTCAACAGAACCATGGAAAGATAGAAAGTGTATGGCTTAAGGGATTTTGAGTTTGTTGGGCAAAGACCATGTTGTTGAAAATTCACAAAGATAGCTTTCAGACCATTTATATTTCTTGGTCTGGAATGCTCTGGTAATTAAGTGACAGCACTTGCGCAGTCATTTTGTGAAAGAATGGTGAGTAATTTCTCACAAAAATAGATAGAAGGTAAATAATAAATGTTGTTTTATTGACATGTTTGACGCACATGCAGAAGAGGCATACTGGCCACCATTGAACTTGATCCATCTCTTCAAGTGGAGAGATCCAATTATTGATGGTGGATATTAGGAAAGGAAATTTGGTAGGAATGCTGTGGTTGGTGCTGTACTTCCATACCTACTACCAGCCAATAGACAACTTTTTTCAACCATGAGTAATCTTAATCTGTAAGGTGTTGGCTCAATCCATACTAGAAGTTTCATAGCTAATTATATTTTCTCCAAGGCAAAGAGAAGTTAGAATAGGATTACTTTGCTTCCGGTTGATTATTTTTTAGAATTGCTAGGCTTAGTTTAGACTTATAAGAACCAGGAACTCATGCCTGTAAACAGTAAAAGTTATACTAAGATTCATTTGTGGATATATAACACAAGTACTTGGTATTTGGTGAACCCATAAGTCTCTCTGATTTGAATTATGCAAAGATATATACCCTTGATGGTGCGTGCTGATGATTAAGTGCCTATGATCTGTTAACCCTGCTCACAGGTCAGAAATCCACCGGTTTGGATTAAGTTGTGCACATCATCATACCCTTTTTGTCTTTATTCTGGATGTTTATTATGTTTACTCTTATCTTTATTCTGGATGGTTATTATGTTTGCTCTAATGCAACTTTAGTGCTCCATTATTTTCCCATTTTCTTTTGACTAATTTTTTAATTTTCTGCCTCCTTCTGTAAGTGTCTTAAATAGATTTTAAACGGTGTTGCCTCATGTATGAAAGGTAAGCTGATGAAATGCCTTGCTTATTCTTTTCTTTTCTATCTATGAACAGATGTGTGCAGGTGCTGTTGTGCTCACTGATTGTGTGTTCTGGTTCATTATTTATCCATTTCTATCAGCCAAAGATTTCAGTCTTGATTTTGTAAGTATCCATACCACTCCACTTGGTTTTTTGCTTCTGTTAGAGTTGTACATATGGTGGTAGGGTGGGAGGTTTGGGCGAAGAAGGGGAGGGAGCAAGTATGGGTGATATGAAAAATAACCTAAGATGGCAAGTTAATTTTCTTCATTGGCTGAAAATTAATCTGCTTTTCATTTCTTTGTTGGAAAACTTACTACAACACCACCTGACTTTTGCTTTTGTGCTTGTATATGCATAGAAGAACGGGGCCAATAGAAGTGAACCTTTCTAAATGCACATGATTTACTTTGCTTATGAATTCAAAGAATTTATGGTTGTTTTTTTTTTTTTTTCAAAGTCTGATAGTTTTCTGACCTTCCCTTGATTTTTGTCTCTGAACAATGGGAAAAGAAGTGTTCTGGCATAACAACAATTTTCTTTGATACATAATAAAAAATTCTTTAATTGTTTAGTTTTTTCTAAACGACGAAGTTGTTTTTAGTTTTCTACATGTTCAAGAAATTAACATAACATGAGTCCTGTGTTGCAGTTTTTATAAAATTTGAAGTCTCGATTATAGATTAAGCTAGTCAAGTGCGCTCCATAATCAAAGCATGTGTTGAGGAAATATATGCTGCAATTCATTGCAACTGTATTGTAAAACAAGTATATTTTCCTTTCATTTGAAAAGTGTCTACTTTTGTAACTGCAGCTGAATGTTTGCATGCACTCAGTCAATGCTTTTTTTCTCCTCGGTGACACAGTCTTGAATTGCATGGTAACCCTGTCCTTTGTAACATTGGTGGTTTTTATATTCTAATTCCTTAATGGTCAATTACAAATTCACAATTATCCTTTTCTTCCAGCGGTTCCCCATGTTTCGGATCGCATATTTTGTTTTATGGACATCCATATTTGTCGTTTCTCAGTGGATCATCCATGCTTGTGTTTCAATGTGGTAAGGCCTTGTGTCATTTTGCCTTTTTTAGTTATTTACATATGATCCTTTTTGTTTTTCTGCATGATGACTATACCTTTCTTACAGGTGGCCGTACCCCTTTCTTGATTTGTCATCGCCATATGCCCCCGTATGGTATGTAATAATGTACTCATCATTTTTGTTATTACCATGTGGCAAAGCTTATACGTCCAACATCTAACCTGATACAAGCTAGTTTAAGATGCTGTTTCTCCAAAGAATTTACCCATGATGCCTTGACAAACTAAGAGATTTTGTTTGGGGATGTGATTTCTTGGACTTCAAACTTCTTAACTAGCAACTGGAAGCGACAATTTTGGTATTTGAGAAAAAAAGAATAAACATCCTTTTTTACTTTTAAGTCATATGAACCTTCAGGTTCATTGGCTCTAGTTGACTTTATTTCAAGTAGGCGAGCTATTGTGATTGTTGGCAAATGGGCAATCATGGTATTTTACTCTGCAGAACTGTTTTAGGTTTACTTAGATAACTACAGGGTTCCGGAAGGTTAGCACAGCAGCACTCTCATTTCTGCAGGTCCAGAGCTGACTGTTGCGACTAACAATTAAAGATTTGCTTGGTTCTGCCAGCGTATAACATTGATGCTGATGAACTTACCCATCCATGCTGCTGCTATTTACTTGTACAGGTACATGGCCGTGGGGTTGATGCATGTTCCATGCTACGGCATCTTTGCTTTGATAATTAAGCTGAAGCACATTTGGCTGTCAAGATCATTTCCAGATTCCTATCAAGGTTTGAAGTGAGAATTAGGACGGTACATAATGCCCACGACGTTATCATTGCTGCTATTAGCAACACAATGGGTTTTTTTGGAGTAATCAATCAGGCTCCTCGCTTGGTACATAGTATAGTTGTTGTTTTTGAACGAGAAGCTGTGGATTTGACATCATAGCATCCAGCACCAGTACGGGTTTGTTTTTTTTTTTGCTCAAAATAGTAAGATTTTTTAGAGAAAAAAAATGTAAAAATTGTCAAGCACCTACCATTTTTTTGCATCTCTTGAAAGAGATGTACTAAACAAAACGTGCTTGGATGAATTCATCAAGGAAACGATATGGCACTACGCCACTAATTTACTGCAGCCATGTAGATATCTTTTCCTTTACGAATTCATCATAATCCTATTATTTTTTGTTTTGTTTTTCTTTTATGGTGCAGCATGTTATGACATTTTTTAGGGATTTTTGCACTCAGTAAACCTACTTTAATGCCTTTGTAATCAACTACCCCGTTTTGAGTTCTTCAATACCCTTTTTTTCTCCCCTTAGGCGGGTTCGCATAGCACCTTGTTCCTCTTTCATGTGCCCCAAATCACCTATGAATTTGGTGCCCTTCCCTCACGCTTACGTGATTTTCATTACAATCTCATATGCATCTTGTTTGATGATTTCCATTACCCTCTCATGGTGTTTTTGTGTTAATGCTATCTTGTTTGAGCACAGGATCATGTATATGTTGATTTTTTAAAAATAAAACAAATTGAAACTATATTATTTTAATTGACTTGAGTCAGATGTGACTTGAGAATGGTTTGTTTGAATGTTTTTCCTATTGTGCTATGAGTCTCCCTTCTCATTTACATCCACAAACAAGAACGTAAGTCGTCAGGAAAATATTATGGCATAAGATACAAAACACGAAACAATATTTTAATATTTTTATTTTTTTAAAAAATCATCAAAGCTTGTTTTTAGGGATCATAGCATTATCAAATTGATTAGTGATAAATTGGAGGTGATATCATTTTTTTCATGGGATCCATTGAACATTACTAAATTGATTAGTGACAAAATGGTTTGTACATTTTTTCTAACACAATGAAATGACTTAATTGCTCTTAAAAACAAAATAGATTAAAACAGACTTCAAGGGCTTCTTTGTAATTTTATTATGGCTTTTTAGTTATAAGAAAAGTGAATAGGGTAAATTAGTATTTTAGAAAATATATAAATAATTTGAAAAACAAAAGTGGCTAGTGTTTGTGCTCTTTGGACAATACGTATGGTGCCTCCCGTTGCTCAAAAGCCACCTTCTACGATGTTGTTGGAAGCGTCACGTCGTTCTCTTCATGATTATTTTTTTGTTTTTTTTTTCCGTGGGGTTATCTCGATCTCATTTCTCATGTTGTAAGTTTGTCGAGTGAACTTGGTTTGACTAGAGTTTATTTTACATATTTTTAATTGATTTGTTTTTCAGTTTTGTCTTTCATCATTTAATTTGCTTGAGGTTGACCTCCATTGTTTTATTTCATTTCTTCTGTATATAGTTATTTCGGTCTCATAACTAGGCCACAAATTTGGCATGTTAATTTGAGTCAAGTTTGTTTTTATTCTTTTTTAAATTGATTTTTTTTCAATTCATCCTTAAACGTTTGATTTACTAATAATTAAGTTTTGAATGTTTCTTATTTTTCTCTTTATGAGATTATTCTATTCTTATTCAATTTTTACTTTGTTATCACATAAAATTGTTGAGACCTTTTCAGAATATTTAAATGGTATCTTTTTATAATATTGGTAAATGTTCATTATTTTTTATTGGCCATTGACCTTTATAGATTTTTTTTATTATCATTTATTTTTCTAATTATTTTATTAAATTAACTAAAATTATTGAATTCATTTAAATAAATGATCGACTCATGAATTTTTCTTGCTTTTTTTTAATATTAGCATCATTTTAATGCGGCGCACACCATTTTCTTACGTCATATCGACACTACCTACCTTACAAAAATTACACACAAATACCCTTCCTTTTGAACTTAGAAAAGCCTCGTTGGTATATTGCCAAGGAACTAAGGCTTTGTTTGTTTGTTGGAAAGTAGTTTTTTTTTGGAAAGTTAATTCTGGAAAAGTGAATTTCAGGAAAATGAATTATTTTTCGATGTTTGGTAGTGTAATGGAAAATAAGTTGGAAAACACTTTCCAGTATTTGGTTATGTCATGGAAAATGAGCTGGAAAATAACTTATTAATATTTTATTTTTTTCAAGTTTATTAAAATAATAAGGAACAAATCTTACAAATTAAAAAGTTGAATGGGAATGAAATTGGAAAAAAAAATATAATTTCATAAATTATCTCAAATAAAATAAATATTAATCAAAATAATAAAGATCAAATCTAAAAAATAAAAAAATTGAAAGATGAAGAAATTAAAATAATAATAATTAACATTTCATAAATTATTTCAAATAAAATAAGTAACAATAAAAAGAATGAGGACTAAATTT
>Ga0307518_10000148_pt1 | contig 51491 bp, 60 predicted proteins | sample 25_EM_MG_FD_203889 | JGI IMG/M metagenome (GOLD analysis project Ga0307518, IMG submission 203889) | Populus trichocarpa ectomycorrhiza microbial communities from riparian zone in the Pacific Northwest, United States - 25_EM | ecosystem: Host-associated > Plants > Roots > Unclassified | place... | reverse complement strand
TCGTTCCTTTGAGGTTCTTTGTGCGGGGACTGTTGCCACATACTGCATGCCAATGCAATTGCAGCTTGATCAACAGCATACCACGTTCGACCCATGCGCATGTTGCGTTGTGATGGCAGTCTCCATGAACACTTTTTTTTTTTTTTTTTTTGCCTTCCATTTTTCGTTTCAAAATCTGCTTCCGTTGCGTCATGCAAAGTTTCTTTCTGCCCTGGCTGTTTCAGTATGGTTCTTTTTGCATGATGCAGCTTTGCCCGATTAGGCGTTCCTTTTCCGCACACACGACGGCCTGATAACGATGACCATGACTGACCTCCTGCACAGGGGTGCCTCCTCTGCTGATTTCTCACTCAAGTATAATGTGATGCCTTATGTAGGTATGCTGACGTATGGCGAAGCTGCACGGACAGAGGCACACGAGATTCCAGAGACAAGGGATGCGATAGCATGAAAGTTGTTGAGCGGGTACACACGTCGGGTGCGTGGTGTGTGGATGGTATGTTGGATGGTCGAATTCGCATATTCTTTGTTCCTAGACCTGGTATCTCTGTGATCACGTACATATATATGGGCGGCGGTGGCTTTGGCTCTTGGGTCCATGTCCAGGCACGACGCATGGTGCACGTCCTAATATGTAAATATAGGTCGGAGCTCGAGCAATGGGCCAGGCCTGTCAGGCTGCTGGATGCGATTGGCTGATTTGGCAGGCGCAGAGAACACCCAGCGTTGGTGTCGTCGTCGTCGTGAGCGGGGGGAAGGTGGATGGTACTCAAGGCAGCTGATAGGTGTGCTGATCGTACTTGGGGGTGGACAAGGCGAGGCCAGGGATTGGCCCTCAAAGCGGAAATGGCAACGGATATGGATGGCCTATCAAGGAATAGCACCAGTTGGCGATTTTGGTCCTAGCAGCGGAGGCAATAATAAATTTGGGGGAGGGGGCCAGTGAGTAAACGATCGCATTCAGTGGTACTGCGGACCGTAGCAAACACATGTCCTGATACAAGCGGTGGAGTGACCCTTGGCCATTACCATTCCCTTGCCTTTTCTTTTTTTTTTTTTCGTCTGGCTGGTTGGGCGGGTATAGAAATGGGGAGGGTATGGCGGGAAATGAAAAGAAGGGCAATGCACGGATGATGATGATTTGGACGTGGAGAAGTCAAGTCCTATGAAAGAGGCAACGAGGAGACGCCAGAGGTGTCCTTTGAGTTTTCATGAAGTGAGATCGTTATCTCGCGATCTGAAGCCTGTTTCCTCAAGCGAACTCACGTCACCTCGACCTGGGCAAGCTACTACTAGCGCTGCCCTCGGCTGGTGAGTGGTGCGGCTGCGGTGCCCCAGCGATGGACTTGTTTCTGTGCTTTGGAGCAGGCTGGCAGGAGGGCATCTAGCCAGATATGGAAGGGACACCAGAAGGACGAGATAGAGTTTGAGAGGGTTACGACACGTGCGGATTGGTGTTGTGACTGTCACACCAGGTATGTGACCGTGACACACGTCCATTTCTGCCCCATACTGCATCCCTTTTTCGCGTATGAAGGTGTCCCTTGTTATTATAAAATCTTGACGCCTACCTCTTTCCCTTGCCCCCCCCCCCACCCACGATCAGCCGTCCCGCCATGCAGCAGCCCCCGCTCCTCCTCCATGACGTCGGCCACGAAGCCCCCCTCCACGAAACACCGTACGCTCCCGACTACGAGGCGCGTTTCCAAGTCAAGGTGACCATCCCCACCCTCATCTCGCCTGCCCTCCTGACCCCCCACAAGCCCAGAGTAAGGAGATCGTTCTCTTTCGAAGAGCTCCAGTCCGGATCGTGTTTCCAGTCCATGGACGAGTATGACCTCCAGTTTTACCGCATCTATGGCCAGCCCGTCTACATCCCTCCTGCCGATGATGCCCTCGATGGGGCCCTAGGCGCACTCGCCTCACTGCACTATCCGTACCAACAGCAACAGGCGTCTTCCGGCTCCTCGCATCGTCCACCACCCTACAAGTCGTACGCCTTGGCTGGTTCGCTCGGCGACCCTATCGTACACACCTCTACCCACGCCGCAAATCCCTCCAATCCCACTCATTCATATGGCCACGGCTCCCAACAACCTGGCACAGTGAGTCCAGTCGCTCCGATGACCTATAACATTACTCATTCTCTTTTGTCATAGCCATCATCGGTACATATGGCTTATTCATCCAATTTTGCGTCCGATCATCTTGCCGGCGGTACAGCTCCCGCTTTTGGTCCTCTGTCCGTATCTCAGTATACGCCCATCAACGCCTCTTATGTCCCCGACAGCAATAGCACTCCAGTCCCACCGACGGTCAATGGCACCGATCCCCTGATGGACCACCTCACGTTCCTACCCTCTCCTATGCAATGTGCGTCACCAGCCCAGGAGGAACCCGGCCAGTCGACGCCTTTCGGACATTCACCTCCATTGCAACAACCGCCACAGCCCTTACGCACATCCTCGGCTTCCGTATCGAACGGGTGGATGGACACTGCCCCCCAATCACATATGACTGTCCCTAGTCAGGCCTACCCCGACCATCCCATTCAGGATATCTCCAAGAGCGACTATGCACAGACATCTCGCCATCAGACCAAATCGCCATCTCCCCGGACTCAACAAGCACGGGGGCCAATGATCAGCCAACAACACCAGCACCACGGTAAGGGCAGGTCCCTTGATAAGAAACCAGCCCTCGCCTGTTTGTTCTGTCGTGGGCGCAAGATTGCGTGTGGTCCTCCACTTCCAGGCAGCAAAGACAAGACGTGCAAGTGAGTTCTTGTAACCCATCTCTTTCTTTCTTCGCTTCCTTCGATGACTGGTCGTATATCGGCTCGGGTCATTCACTTTTCCTTTCCTGTCCACACTCGCACGATGTGCAGTTTGGCTCGTGTCCTTTTAGGTTTGAGTTTTGGATTTCCTTGGATGGGTGTGGCAGTCTGACGTGTTAACGTCGTTGGATGATGGCTTGGACTGTTATCTCAATCTGTTTCCCATGCCCATTCTAAGAACATTGGGGAGGGCACCTGTGGGATGTCCGAGGGGATCCGTGCATCCGATCCGGTCACCGGATGTCTGCCGTAAAATTATCCTTTGATTTTCGTCATAGCTGGTTTTTTATCTTCTGGTTTTGGCGCGGGCGTCTGCTATTGCCCTCTCATCACCATCTGCGCTCGCTGATCTCCGAGTGATGGGTGGACCTGATTCGTCTCGCCAACATATACTGACCGATCCCCTTTTTCAGTCAATGTGCACGGCGTCACCTGAAATGTGAATATCCACTCGAGAGCCGGCGTGGGATGCGGAAACGCAGGTCGGTTGTGCCCCGCGCTGGGTCTGCCACTCCCCCATCTCCGCCGAGCGCGCCTGCAACGAATGCGACCAGTGGTCCAAAGCGAGAGAAGAGCCCTGAGGGACTGCCACCTGCGAAATACAAGGGGCGGAAACGGTCTTTGGAAAAGCGGGCTTAGACGGCTCAGACCATTTGGTGCCATCCAGTTTCAGCGCTCGCTTCCCCTTCTGCATCGCTTTTTGTTCATCTTTGGTCATCAAAAGGTCTCTTCTGCATTTTGACGTGGACGTCCCCCCGTACTGGCACCACTATTCGTTCCACATAGGTTATACGGTTTTTTTTTCCATGGCTATGTCTCGCTTGCATTTGCTTTCTTTCACGCCTCTCGTTTAATGAAGTCAACGAAATTTAGGAGTTCAAGTCTAACAAGTCGGATCTAATATGTTTATGACCATGTTTATACCTATACGTACGGTCCTACTTCTCCATACCCTTGTCCCCGATGTTGTTTTGTGGTCCAGGGTACTGTGTACGCTGGCCAGCATGGCATGGTACATACCTATCTTTTCCCTGCTTATCGTATGCTTTGCATGAATGCATAGAATGGATTTACGGAGTTCGTGGTGGAGGTCTAATTACCGGGTATGACTCGTGCAAACGTTCAAATCGACTGGAAGGCGTTTGGTCATTTGCATCCATCGCCGAAGCCTTTCTCAGCGATGGCCACTTCCGAATTTGCTGTACCAGGGCTGGATCGACAGCGAGTCTTCGCGAATGGCTTCACAATATTCCCTAATGAGTGGGTCGATCATTCGTGTGCCATCCACATCCCGCCATATCTGTTCAGCATATAAGTATACCAGAAAACTGCGTGGTCTTCGTGATTAGCATGCTTCTTCTTGCAGTATGTATGTAACCAGAGACGCTTCGATGCAGGGTCTGGCAGCACCCGCTGCCCTTCGACATAGCTCTGCAATCGATCACGGTATCGTCCGTTGTGATATCGTTCACAGCCCGCAGCGGCTGCAGAACGGCTAACACGTAACATCACCTATGGGTGGCTTGACTCTGTCCTTGAGATCGACACGCCAAATGAGCCTGTGGTCAGACGCACGAGGACAGCCCGAATGGAAGATCGCGGGGCTGGGATGTCGGAATTACTTACCTGCTCGGGATCTGCACGAGTATGTAACCCCCCCTCCCTTCGGAGCTAGCTGATGCACTTTAACGGAAGCAAGGCAGAACTTGAGCAGGGTTACGCATTCGGACTCGGGCCCGACTGCTGGTCAGGTGGGCAACGAAGGCGAGGCTTGGAACTCGTGGGCGATCCTGACTTGCAGAAAAAAAAAATTGGTGGGGCATTGTAAACCCGTATGGGATCTCCATACTCCATCCGAGCTCAGGCCTCAGGTCAGGGTTCCCTCCATTCGGGCCAGCACACACCGATGGATATACGGTACAATCGATGCGGCTGGCCAGAAAATTCAGGTCCCATATTTGATCCATTGGTTAAATGGTATTATATATACGTATGAAAACAAGCAGGATACCATGTGCCCGCAGAGACAGTATATCGGTGGATGCAAGACCTCAGACGTAAAGATGGAAATATGACAAAAAAAAAACAAATAGCGAGATAAGGTGTAAACCGGAACGAGGGTGTGTAGTTGGGATACAGCAGAATGGGTGGAAAGGAACGAGGGTGGGATGGGATGGTCAGGAGAGTGGAAAACAAATGCATCTCAGAGAGCAGAGAAAAGGGCGAGGTGAAGACAAGAGTGGACATTAGGACGAAATATAGGAAGTGGGAGTGGGAGGAACAAGGGTCGGAGAGCGTCGATATGTTAGAATACAAACGGATAGAAACCAAGACAGGGGTCACAATACAGAGGAGTGCATGGAAAAGATGAGAGCGGAATGCCCGTATGCGTAGATTTTGCACTGACGCACGTCACGTCGCATGATAGAGGTCATCGAAGGGGCGAGGGGGCGAGGATGGGTCGGTGAAGGAAGTTCATATCCTGCGCGGCATCTTGGCAGGCGAATGGCGAGATGACCGCCTTGGCTTTGGGGGCGCAACCTCTCCCTCATCCCCGTGTTCCTCCTCCACCACCATCCCTGCGGCGGCATCGTGAAGACGAGACCTGCCCACACCGCCGCGTGCTTTACCCCTCGTCGCTCGAGTACCTCTCCCGCCACGACCAGGCGTCATCGACACTCCACTTGAATCCGGCTGCTTGGTCCCTCCGTTCGTGTGCCCGTTCGCGTTCCCGTTCGCAGCAGTCCCATGAACAATACTCCAACCATCATCCGCTTTACAACCTTCCATGATGACGCTCAGATCTGGCTCACCCTCATCACTTGGGCTACCCTCCCCCAGTTTGCGCTTGGCAGCACGCAACGGCGGCAGTGCACCAACTGCATTCAGCATCTGCCACGATGGCTTGGGCAGCTCCTGCTCCTGCTCGGCAGCCGCTGCAAGGACTTGGCTTCGTCGCTGGAGTGCATGTTGTCCATTCCGCTGTTGTTGGTTTAGTCGGAGCTTCTCCAGCTTCGTCTGCATCCCACCCGGACCATCACCATCACCATCAATATCGTCGTCGTGGATCACATCGTCCATCAAGGCCATGTCTTCATCAGGGAGAGACGTCAGGGATGAGCCAACAGGTCCGAAGGAAGCAACGGACGAATCAACCTGGATCTCACGGGGCGCATAATGCGATCCGTAGTTCTGGTTGAGCCAAGGATGCCCCCGCGCGGCAGTGAGCGAAAGACGCTTAAGTGGATCATATTCAAGGAGCTGGCGAACAAAATCCTTCGCTGTTGGGGGAGGGAGGAACAGTCAGGCGTGTTTGCTACAACGTAGGCACGAGAGGCTGACCTAAATCGCTGACCCCTGCGGAGTCAAGCGCGCCCCAATCGATAACACGTTCGGCGATACGGACCTTCATATCACGTTGCGCCTCATCCTCGATGAAGGGAGTAGAACTTGTCAACCTAGACAAGAGCAAGAAACAAACGTGTTTGATCGGGAGTGGTGCAACACACAAATAGAACTCACATGCAAAAAACAATAACGCCAACGCTCCAGCTGTCGACGAGATGACTATACCCTTCCTCGTTATTCTGAGTGACAACTTCAGGGGCAAGATAGCTTGGTGTGCCACACATTGTCTGGGAGAGAAGGTCAGAGGGCCGAGATAACGAGAAACAAGGTAATGACCTTAAGAAAGGTGAGACTATCAACTACTTTTGCGAGACCAAAATCTGCGACCTTGACGATGGGTGGATTATCTGAAGTTAAGAGCACGTTCTGGATGCGCAATAATATCAAGATGACTGGGCTTGAAAGTGGTATATGTGACGTACCTCGGGTTTGAGATCTCGATGTGCAATGCCTTTGCCATGGATATACTACCAGGGTCGCAAAGTTCAGATTGTGGCTTATTGAAAGAAGGGAAGATTCGGACTCACTGCAAGAGCCTCGCAGATCTGCCGGGTGATATGAGTGGCCATAGGCTCATCTGTAAGGAGGCGATTAGATGTTTTAGGAATTGACACCAACATGTTTGCTTACCGAGCCCATTATTTTTTAGGATGAACTCTAGTAGATCGCCTCCGTCTACGTACTCGAGGACTAGATCTAAAAAGATGGCAAATTCAACCTTTATTTAGGATTCGGGGTAACATACACTTACCGATATTGTCACCTTCCCGGAATACTTCCTTGAGTTGACAGATATTCACGTGATCGAGCGTCTCGAGAATGCTGATCTCCCGAATGAATGCACTATCCTTCTGCTCCTTGTCTGTATTCCGAGAGTGATCCTGAGCAGCGACGCGCCGAATTCTACTCTCCTGGATCATCTTGATTGCATACCACTGGCCCGTCGCACGCGAGATGGCTTTCATCACTGTGGCAAAGGAACCCTTGCCCAACTCATGACTAATGTCGTAGAAGGCATGGATACCCTTCTTTGGGGGACCCGCCGCGGTATGACGGTATATAAATCCTGTAGGGTCGCAGGCATGCAGATGACGCGCAACGGGATGTCAAGTAGTGAGAGACCGAGGAACGGTAACGACACGCACGATAGTCTTCGAGGCTGCCAGGCTGAGGCTGTGGCGTCCCGAACGCGATTTCATTTCCTTCCTTCAGGATGGCGGTCTTATCTTTGCCGATCCTGACGCCGTTGATCTACGCCACAGACGCGACGAGTGAATAGAGGTCATACAACTGAAATACAACACGCACCCATGTACCGTTACTTGAGTAGTCGGCGACAATCACGGCTGACTTTTCGTCTTCCTTGCCATCCCAGATAATGCGGCAATGTCTATTACCTACCGAATGCCAGTAGTAATTTTAAAAAAAAAACACGTCAACCGAGTCCCCAGTTACGGTCCGCTCTCAAACGCGTGTGGCATGACACGTACTAACTCTAACGCCTGGTAACACGACTTCGTTGCCCTCAGGGTTACGCCCGATACCGACGGTAGGCACGATCTTGAAGAAGTCGATCCGGCGGAGCTGAGTTCCACATGGTTGAAGAAAACCCCAGAGGTGGGAGTTGGCGTCGGCAAGGCTGGAATTCTGCTGAGAGGAGTTCTGCGTGGACTGAGTCGCCTGCTGAGTCTCCTCCATAGATTCCTCGGGGTTGTAATCGAAACGGGGTGTTTGGAAGGGCAGGGCCATCGTGACGTCGGAGGAGAGAGTAAGTGTGCGTGTGGATGTGTTGTTTAAGAGTGCTTTGGAGGGATTTGACTATGAAAACAACGGGATTAAGAGTGCGGTTGTTCACTGGTGGGGTGACGATGGGAGTAGGGATGCGGGGGCTGTTTGCTGTAGCTCTGGCACCAGATGTGGAACGTCACCCTGATTTTATATTGAACGGAAGAAAAGAAAGGGCAAATAACGACGCTTTGAAGTCAACAAGTGCTTTGGCCGTCCTCCTGAACGAGTCGAACCAGTGGAATGCAATTTCCTTTTGTAATCACGCGTTGACCTTTGTAGAGTCCACACGGCAATCAATGGCAGTTGTGGTCAGCCTATCCAAGAATAGCCAATCATCAAAGCGCATCCTCTGCATCCCATCTAGATATCCTGTCCAATGGCCTCCAATAGTACTGCTTGTACTTCTTCGTCTCACTCCTCTTCTGTCTGGGCGCGAGTGTGCTGATCAAACCTGCCCTCTCCTTATCCTCGTCTCTCTCTGGTACATAGAACCACCGTCCATGTCCATTTCCCTCATCTCCACCATCCTCGCACGCTACTTCCCCGCTACTCTGCACCCTCTCAAACATCCCACACCGCGCACGCCCATCCTCAAGCACTGTCCCAATGTGCTTCAAAAGGTCTTTCCTTGGTCGTTCCGTCTTGAGCGCGGGGTGTGCACGTGTGAGCGCAAGGTACAGCGCCGCCGTGTCCATAGACGTAGCTCGAGATGTCGCAAGTGTTTCAACAAGCATGCCCGTCAGCTCTACATGCTTTTCTGCTGAGCTTTCGTGGGCAGAGGGACAACTCGCATGGACATAGGGCTCGGACCGTGATAGGGTCCACTGTTCATCTTCTGTCCCTGACGGTGCAAGGCGGATTGGACACGCCTCTGTACGTTGGCCATCCAGGGGATGCAATGGCAATGACTTCTTCCCCGAACCTCTCTCTCTCTTCTGTTTTTTTCCAGCATGCTGGCAGGACCGCAACGGCTCCCGATTCTCCATACTTCCACGTCTGCTATCTGATGTCTTACATTTCTTCGCTGGACGCTCTGAAGGTGGATTCGAATTCCGTTTCGCCCTTGACTTGGATGCTTTGTTCGCTTCTAAACTGGCAAGGGCCAATTTAGCATCGCCCTTTTTTCGACCATCTGAGCACAGTTTCTTCGAGATTTCCTCGTCATTTGTTACCGTCGAAGCTCCAGAGGTCAACGGAAGCGAATCAGGTCCGGTATTTGAACATGATATGACATTGTCTGCCACATCTGAATGCACAGCTGGTTTGAGTTGGAAGCCGCCAGGGGAGCTGTGGTCTCGCGCGGGAGACCGCGAACGATGGCGATCGGGACTATTCTTTGAAGAACTCGGGAGTACGGGATCCAGTATGCTGCGCTGGGTATCATCTCCATAGGAGCTTGCATTTGCGCATATACTAGAACCTGGCTGTTCCAAGGGAAGCACACGTGACGAATCACGTGATACGTGATGATGACAGTGGTCTAGGTCTGACGATCTCGGAGATCGATCAGCCATGAGCTGCAAACCTCGATAAGACACTGTGAGTGCCGGGGTGCGGTTGGACTTACAAGTGGAGATAATGGTGTCTGGACCATCATGTCATCGCTGCCAGCAGGGCAATCTTCTGGAAGGGAAAGTGCGAATGACACGGGCGAAGTTGGCGGGGAAGATGAAGGAAGAGGAGAGAACCTTGACCCATCTCTGTCTTCACCATTCATTCCAACGGACGACGATGAAATATCGGTGTAGGCTATACTGTTGGTTGATTGCCTGCGTCGTCGTGTTTGCCAGCTGAATGTCCCCGTCACGGTCACAGGGGTAGAACAGATTCTGGTGGGACTGGATGCAAACATTTGCATTCGGGTACGAGGGACGATAGGGCTGCTCTTCCAGCGGCCGCGTTCTGCCGATATTTCAAAATACGACTCACGCAGATGGACATCCATGCCCTCGAGGTCATACTCTTCACATTGGTCATCTGCTGCGTTATCGACCTCGGAGGAGTGATCGGAAGATGGGAGGATGTCATCTGACGGCGGGAGTATGAATGGGTCCTCATCGTAGGACGAGAAGGTTGTTGGATATGCTTTGGTATTATGCGCCCAGTGATGCAGGTATTCCGAGCGGAAATTTTCACTACCAAACAGGCACTTCTTTATGTCACCCAACCTCTGCGTTTCTTCTTCCAAGTGCTGGAATCGAACACAGACCGAACTGGGAGAGGGCCGTATAGACGAGGTTCTGTGTCTCTGGTAGCACGCAAACTCCTCCAAAGTTTCGGGCTCGGATAGCGAGCTTTTTCTTCTGAATTTCACAGGGATGACGCGGGGAGAGGATGTCGGCGAGGAGTATGACATGGCGGTCGGTGGTGAAGGCGATATGAGTCACGTGCAGCGCGTCATGGATCACTCAACGCGTTTGTTTTGGCGCGGAGATTCAATTGTATGGACCTTTCCGATTCGGGTGCCTTGATGGTGGCGACTTACCCACAGCATCCCCAGTTCCCTACGACTTCAGCTGCAGACGTTGTATCAAAGTAGTGTATCGATGAGTAGTACATAGTGACGTGGCACTATGCACTCCGAATGAGAAACAATATTGGAAGAACGTGAACAGGAACCGAAGAAGAGCTTGAAAATCCATTTATAGCTGCATTCTCCAAAAAAAAAAAAACATTTGACAGAACCGACAAGTATTAGCCTGAATTCATGAAAATGACTGGTTCTCTCTTACCACCATCATCCTGCACAGCTGCAAGTTCGACCGCACCGTCATGCTCGTCGTGCGCAGCCCTCGGTTCACAATATGTGTCCTTTTGTTGATATTCATGACTTTTATTTTCTTCTTCCGTTCAGACAAACACCCTTCATCTATCCTATTACCATTCTCCAACCGTGCTCTGCAGGAGAAGCTAAGGCTAGAAGAGTACCACTATAACATGATGCTCGATGGGAGGGCGAAACTCATCGAGAAATGGGGTCCCACTCCTCATAGAATCCATCCGTGAGGCCTGCTGACACTACTGTCTCTCAAATTGACCGCCTCCTTCCAGATTTCCCTCCGACGGAGAGTTCTACACCATCTGTGCGTCAGTACTCTTCGTGCCTAACTGCAGTGCTCATTTGTCTACAGGGGACTTCTTCCTCCCATCCTTCAACTGTCCGCACCGCGTACAACGCGTGGGTGTTATGGGTGATGGTGGAAAATGGGTTTGCGGTCTAGAACGCATCATTCCAAAGAAGAAGTGCACCATGTACTCCTTTGGTGAGCATCATTCGTCATGCCACTCAATAGGAAATGCATTTACTTCACTCAGGCATCAACGGGGAGTCATCCTTCGAAGCCGATATCATGAAGGTTGCTCCAGGTTGCGAGTTGTATGGATACGATTTCAGCGTTAAATCGGTGAGCACAAGCCCTCTTTGATACTGACCCTTCCCTTCCAAAGGGGACTCACGGATTCAACTCCACCCCACTAGTTCGGACCCGAAATTGAAGAGGACTCCGAACTCAAGAGGCGTTCACACTTCTTTGCGTTCGCACTTGGCCCGAAAGATGCACACACCCCTACAGACGACCCAAAGATGTACACTTTGCGCACACTCATGGAGCGCAACGGGCATGACTTTATTGACGTCCTTAAAATTGACATAGAGGGGAATGAGTACGATTCGCTGGGGGCGTTCATCGACAGCTTTGCCGCACAACCACTTCCATTCGGCCAGCTTCAGATTGAAATACATGTATACGAGGACCAACCATGGAACGACTTTGCAAAAGTGTTGAAGTGGTGGCAGAAGCTTGAGGCCGCTGGGCTGAGACCATTCTATTCCGAGTCAAATCTCGTCTATACGAACCTTGTCAGGGGGGCAGCTCCGGGACTTATAGAGGTGCGTTCTTGTTGCTTCAATGATGGTAGAATACCTACCTGGATCACAGTACTCTTTCATTAATATCCGAGGCAATCACGAATTGATATCGAACCATCAATATTCCTTCGCACATTAACAAAACCGAACGCTCTCTCTTCTGTGAATCACAGGCGACAGCGATAGCCCACACCACACCTCACTATCCGTATCCCAATCCACACACCTACACGTAGTATGTTTCGCGACCCACCTGGTACATACCAAATATCGCCCACCTATTCTATGAAGACATCACATGTACATACTTTCTGGATCTTGGAAACTGACCTACGGACGCACTTTGTATATTCATATGTATTTCCCTCTTGATCCCTTTATCGCACTCCTTTTTCATGCAGTGTGATCATTAAATTTACAACCTCATCCGAAGTGGCAAACGCATCTTGCGTCTTCCGTTCTGAAGGGCACAATACTCTCCTTCGCAGTCTATGACCGTGGTTTCCCTGCCACGAAGACACCAACGCATACCAGTTCTACAGTGCTTGTATACTCGTATCATGGCGCCAGCGGGCAGACCTCACACAAGGATCAGGCTAGCTAGGTGCCAACTGGGTCCAGGCTTTCGAAATATTCGAGTCTACAATAATAATATGCGGGTTCTAGCAGGTATACGATATTGCTACAAATCAAAATCAGCCATGTGAAAAAGTATGATAGCGGTATATTGGGTCACTATAGTGTGACCAGACACAAACAGACACACGAGATCTCCGTTATCCACGAAGACTTCATCGACGATGCCGACGATCTGTCTGATGAGGCAAATGAGCCTTTCCGAAGCAGATTTGAAGCAGATCTCTGTACGGGAACGCTCCCATGCGCAACAACGATCGTCTCGCCATATGGCAAAATGCAATCCAAGATATATAGCTTGAGCCTATATCTCGCAGCGATCTTAAAACAACGTCAGACTTTGATACATAGCGAGAGACAGAGCGGCGTCATCACCGAGCTTGGTGTTGACATCATCATTGGGATGGACACCGTTTGTGGCATTCGCAGCCGACAATGGCAGACTGACGCCTGCTAAACCCGAAGCTTTGAAGAGCTACTACATAGTAGAAGATCAATGCCGTGCTTACGATATCGTAAGCTAGCATTTGCAACCAGTTTCCATTGGGTCTTAAACTCCCCACCTTCCCTCACGCCTGCTTACCATTCACTGACCATCATTCTCAAGGACAGACCGTCGGCCATCGTATCGTTGACATCGTGCGCTTTCGTCGCTTTGTGGGATCCGGACGAGAGCTCAGATTCGATTGACGTTGAATATTTTGAACTTCAGGTCGAGTTTCCAAGCAGCAACACATCTTTGTATCTCAGCAGAACAGGGCTGGTCTATCACTGAGGTTCATTCTGGTACGGCCGCCCCCCTCGCAGCGAATCAGCAATTACGAGCCCTACTGGTGCCTGCTGCCACCTCTCGAGCGCAGTGGCGGGGCCGCCGAGATTGATCTAGTGCCATTGACAGTAACTTCTCGGGCGCCGCCAACAGAGAGCGTTACCGTTTCTCCCAAGGAATGTTCTGCCGTAGAATGCCTCCGTTGCGTCGTCGAACGAAAACCAGGTGTATGTCCTTGTTTCCAAGGAACAATGCTTGATGAATGTTTTTTTTTCCTCCGTGCAACTCCAGATTTCGGCTTAAACAATTGCGACACCCCTTTTGTGGAAATCAAACCTGAACCTCCTACCCTGAGTGACGTGCCGCGAAAGGTTAAGGAAGTGTCACGGTTGCGATTTCGAACTAACCCACTGAGTGATGGAGTAGTATTAACTCAGCTGGGGGAGATTGTCGCATTTACATGCCGTCAATTATTATTGTCTACTTCTTCTCTCCCTCGGCCACACAAGCAGATGACGCAGGGTTATTTCTTGGATGTGGACATCAGGTGACCCCCTGTGGCAGTCCATGTCCTTCCTGACACAACACATGCCGCTGGGAATCCTTGCACTTCGATTTGTTTTCGCATCTCCCGCCGCAGTGATGTTAACCATCCACGCAGTCGCGGAGAACTTTTATTGGCTGCACCATAGCCCCCGTCCATGGACCTCGTCACCCTGTAGCGGCAGTATGTCCGCATTGAGTGCGTGGGCGAAACGGCCACGAGGCTTTCCGGTCCTCGGACTCCCCATGTGGGTCGCAGGCACGAGTTATCTCCGGCCCATTGTTTCAACAGGGACGTCCATTTGACTCTCTCGGCATGCTATTGTGACATCTCATAGGATAACTGACTATAAAGTGATGGTAGCTCCGATAATGTCTGAAACTTGTTCGTCAGAAGGTATCAAAGGTAAACTCCACATTCCATGCACCGAGGTTCCTCGGAATATCGTTGGCACCTATCAGAGACACCAGACTTCATGATCCCGACACACACGCAGTGTTACTTCATTCTGATCTGGAGTCTGGGAATAGGCCTTAAGTGCATCAGTATGTACGTATTCTAACTTGTGTAAGCAGGGCTGGTAAAGGGTGTCGCTCACACTACCGAAGATAGGCCGAGGCAACACGTACATATGATGTCGTTGGGAAGGACTGAATGAGAAGTGAACCAAAGACCTCGATCCAAAACACTGGTTGGCCTTGAACCATTCCCTAAGAAGATACAATAGCACCCGTTATCTATGGCCTTCTTAATTACAAGAAGTGAGCGACATCAGTGACTGCTAAAATCATAAAGGATACCTGTGCTCCGCATCTCGCAGGCCGTGACTTCGTACGGGCTGTGTGAAAGCCACTTGACGCAAACAAGAGTCGACACCATGGGTCACCCAACATGGAATGTACGGTGATTGATAGGACGGGTGTCACAGATCCCAGCTGAATTGATACTCGAAATGCCGCCTACGTCGGAAGGATAGTTTCCTGATGGTTTTGCTGGGTATCATATGGAACACTCGCTGACCACTCGTAGTGAGGACCTGTCAAACAGTTCCATTAAACTTACTCGTGGATCAGATGGCTGATGGTTTTCGAAGAGTCTCTGTCAGGTACACCCGTTGTCGAGATATTCCTTGGCTCGCGTGGCCACTGTCGTTCGGCTTCAAACAACATTATAGCACAATCATTTAAAATTGCGATAGTTATTTTGGTGGGAAACACCAGTAAAATCAATGAAGCTCCGCAATTGAAGGACACGTGAAGAGGGACCGCGGGGACACGGAGAAAGGAACTGCCATACAATTGATGTTGAAATACGTTAGAAGTCAATGAACTCAAGGCGGCCGATGTCATTATGGATCAACGCCTCAGTAAAATGTAGCGTGGGAATGCTCTGGCTTGCAAGCTGCAGCGCCAACACCACCGTACATAGTTTATAGTACAACTTGATATCGACAAATCTTCTCTCGGGTCGGCGCCAATCGATAAAAGACCAACCCCACAATCCTCACACTTTAGGAGGCTCCTCCGAAATAATCGTGCGGATCAGTGGTCATCGCTGATGCCGTATGGCCCGCTGGCATTTCCCTGCATGCTGCAAATGAGAGATCTAAACGCTGACATATACATCCGTACGAATCTGTGTTGCCCAATAAACGACACGGATCGGTGAGTTCCCTTGACCCGAGCACAATCTGAGGATTCTACATCATCCCAACGCCGTGCACGTGTCAAACCATTAGAAGAAGGCATCGCCATGTTCAGGGTCAAGTGATCGTGTCAGCAGCCTTCCGCGCTTGTCGGGAAAAAAAACCTGAACGAACCCTAAGATCGGCAGCGAATGGAAATGCTTCGAATATCGAAAGTTGTCCAAGAAGTTCAGTCTTCAAACTCCTATCAGCCAACTTGGTTGGGCATGTGCATCAAAGAAGCAACCTCAATGCGATATGACCGTGACTTGGGGATTACAATGTTGCATCCTTGTGAAGGAAAGGCGACACGGTCAATATTACAGTGGTATGATTTCCGCCGGGACGACCAGCAGGCTTGGAAGTTTTCGACCTATCGTTGCTTCGTTTTGCAGGGTGACGTATGGGGCGCTCAGAGGGTGGCAATATGATCCTGGCACCATTTAAAGATATCTGACCAGATAACCATCTATACGACTTCAAGAAACTCACCTCACCATCGGGTGACCAAGGAGGAGGAGAATGAAACCTAGGATCATGGGGGATGTTACTGCAAACTTGCCGACGGATGGAAAATTGAATAGGGACGCAATTACTCAGCCTATGGCGGGACCCTGGACAGAAGCAGTGGATGTATTTACATTACGTTTTCTTGTCGGCTTATAATCGCTGATACGAGCACCATAGCTGGTGATCTCTGCTTGCGAGGTTGATTCCAGAAGGTTACATAAGACTGTGGAGTCGAAGCATGGAAGTCAAGCTGAATCGTAGGGTCGTTCATGGCCAGTCTCGCGCTCGGATCCTTCGCCAGAATTGGGAGTGTGTTGCTATCAACTGGAAGGGACGGTAAAGATGGCTTGAAAATTTTCATGCAAGTGCGGCGGGCATGAACCTCGTGAAGTTGGACTGGTACCTTTGCCAAAGACGTGGCATTGCAAAAATGATTTGGAGAACAAAATTGTTCCACTAAGAGAGAAAACAGACATACTGGGCAACTGAATTTTCGCAACGAAATGTGGGGAGAGCCGCCGGCAGGGTTAATCTCGACCAAGATCGACAGATCTGAATGACACGTATACAGTTCAACTGCGTCACGATGCCCTTGACCACATGAACTGGTTGGAAGTGCATCCCACAGCAATAAGCATGGCAACGCCTACGATGCGACCTTCGCATGAATTGGAGTTGACTCTCGACCAAATATCCAACGACCTTTCTGCTTGAGATCAGCATAGGAAAGTGGGTCCCGAATGATCTGTTCCAACGGACTGCCATTTGCAAGAGGCGGGTCCGTCTGCACGGAGGGCAGTGGCCGTTGTGGGAGAACGAACCTGATCCAACGGCGGACGATGAGACCGTCGCAAGTAAGAGGGGGACGCCGAGAACCTCGGGAATTGCCTTTGGGATCCTTTGGAATCTGATCCGAGATCGACTTACGTTCTGCCCTGATTGTTTGATCCCACACCCTGATCAGCTTCCACTACGAGCAGAGCCCTCGATGGCCCAATAAATATTTCACTGGATTGGACCATCCACCCTACAGGCCTTGGCCTCGTATTCCACCACTCGTCCCTTTCATGCCCATCTCTTTCCACACACTCTGCTAGTCTTGTCTGGTCCGTTCCTCTCAAGTTTCGCGTTATATAGTATGTTGCCATTCCGTTTCACCTCGCGGAGTCCCCTCAGGTCCCCCCCGCATCAGGTTCCCCACCCATTCGTGTATGTTTAACATCATCCTATAATGGCTACCAAACCTTTCGAGATGCCCCTGCCCGCACTCCAACGCGGTAAAGCTTGCCTACGATGCAGGTAAGTCCACTTCTCCCTGGGGTGTTCCTCACTGGCTCACGGCTGGTCCCTGCGCCTTGACCAGGAAACGCAAGATGGTAAGTCCCATCAAGGGTAACGCGGCTGTGTATCATCTCAGATGGCTATGCAGCGATGTGATGGCGTGAAGCCTACATGCCAGCAGTGCGTCCGTGCCAAGAAACCCGAACTATGTCAGTACGACGATGGCAAGACAAAGACAAAGACGCAGATGTTACGGGAGAACATCGAACGTCTTGAGCAGCGGATAAGGGAACTAGAAGATCCGGAGTACGCACCACCCGCGGTAGCGCTGCAATATCCCCAATTTCATCGGAGATCAGAGAGCTCTTCCTCGTCATCAACTGGGTCACCAGATAGCTCTGGGTTCTCTGCCCCCCATTCGCCCTTTTCGCCGTCTGGTATGCTGTTCCCTCTCGAGCGCATTCGTTCCACCCGACTTACTAGCTATCACTTAGTGACGAGCTCTCCCCAAGAGACCTGGATTCATTGTCACACCTCACCGCCACCTACCCCCGCCAATGAGGCATGTCAGATGGGCCAGCAACCCTCTGTAGAGTATGCTCAAATGCTGTCAGTCACCCTTGTCCCCTCATCCGGTCTGTGCTCATGATCAAATCGCAGGGTTGACACTTTTGCACCGCATCGCCATCAGTGCCTCCTCGGTCTTCATATGGGCCGACTCCGGGAATCTTTCACGAAACCGCCATCCGAGCAACATCACCCTGTACTCACCAACTCAATATTCTTGTGGGCTTGTTATCTTTCTCGCCCGACGCCGCTGAGCGGGCACGAGCATCACTATCTCAGTCGGGCGCTCGAGGCACTCCCTGATGCCCTTCAGCACGAGCACCGCGTGCTCGATCTCATTCAAGCATCCTGTTTGCTGTCCCTCTACTTCCTATCCAATGGGCGAGCACTGGAGGGTGGCTACCATGCAACCGCTGCAGCATCGTTGACTATCCAATGCGGACTGCATGGTGTAATGGCAGGTCGGACAATGTTCGAACCATCCGGCGCAAAGTCGTCCTTCGCGCTCGATCCACCCAGGGACGTTATTGAGCAGGGTGAAAGGATACTGACATTCTGGCAAGTGTTTGCACTCGATAGATGCTGGTCAGCAGTCCTTCAGAAGCCTGTCATCATCCCCGACGGTCCTGAGGGAAGTTTGTCTGTGATAATGCCCTGGCCTCAAGATATGGGAGAGTATGAATTGGTAATGAGTTTCATCGATTGTCTGAGTAACTGGCTCAACCGCAACTTGATTAGGGACAAATAAACGGCTATCATGTCTTCTCGACCACTTTGAGTTATCTCGAAGATGACATATCCAAAGTGGGCTGTGGCTTTTCACCCTTGACTCTCAGGATCAGAGCCTGTGTTCTTTTCCACCATGCGCATCAATTAGCGTCGTGTTGGGAGCAGCGTAGACGCTTGGATCATACCGACTATTTCTCAGCGTCTGACGACTACGCAGGCCTATCACTTCCAAGCGGGTTTACAGATGAATTCCAAGCCCTCGAACAGACAATCACGCGATTCTTATCTTCACAAATTCCAATCCACCAGTTGGAAACTGCTATGCCTGAAGATAGACAAGCTTGCATCACAGCATACACACTTGCGAACGCCGCGATGATTCATCTCAGCTCCTTGTTCGGTGACAGAGACCCCACTGCTTACGAGAAGTGCCTCCGAGCTGCGAGGTGCTGTGTTTCCGTCGTTAAGTACATTACCGAAGCGGATTACGAGTTCCTTGATCCTGTTCTCGGAGTGAGTATCCACATCCTATTTCAGCCCTGCCCCTAATGCATCAATTACAGCCGTGCTGGACATACGTTGTGGACTCGCTGATCCGAGATCTGTATGCTGTTGAAACTTCGTGGGCTCTGGTTGACGCAGACGGAGTTCGTCAGGAAATCGGTATCATTCTTTTTGCCATGAACAACCTTGGGAAACGCTTTCCGTCTGTTGCCTATTCCCTTTCCAGAGTGCAGAAAAGGTTGTCCGGAATTTAAGCTCCTTCAGTAATCGTCTGCGTATCCCGCTGGACGGCAGGCAACAGGATCGATCGCTCGAAGTTCCCCTTGTATCAAATTCTTTGCTAGACGATCGGACGCTGAACGTTAAACACCTCGGACCCTTGTTTCGAACTATAATGCCCTTTGAAACGCGCGAGCGGACATTCCTCGTAGACAGACTGGACTATAACTAATCTTGGACACTTGTATACGGACACTACCTAATGTTTGCTAACGGACTTCCAGAAGACTGTAAACTACGGACAACCTTTTCCTCAGACGATCTTCGCTTCAGCTTGACTATTACCTCCTACGTACTCCGATGATTATTGACGCTTTTCGAGACGCATACTCTATAGACGCTACACGTACTCTTCGACGATTACGGACTCTACCTTGTTACTTGTTATGTTGACTGATTAGTAGGTGGAATCAAGGAGTATCAGTACTCTTCCTGTTTACCGGCGAATCCTGAATTCAAGCTGGATGCTATTGGCTTAATGGACCCTAACTTGATGTTTACCCCTCTTTACATGAGAGACCACCAAACTGAGAAACTTACTCCAAGTTTTCTTGTAGCATTCAAGTTTTCGTCTGTCGGTGGGACAATGTCGTCTCGTGCGGAGACGGCCAATGAGGACTCCTCACCAGTCTCGACTCACAGCAAATCGGCTCTTCTTTCATCGTCGTTCTTTGTGGGTTCACCAGACGCGCTTGATACCCAGAATGAGGGGGAACCGAGGACGCCTCGAGCGATGGCGTCACGGTCGCTTGGAAGTATACCTCGTCCTCGTCCCGCCATCGAACGAAGCCTTTCTCATCATTATCAAAGGCGAACTAGCTCCTCTACCACTGGCCAGCTTTCTCCACGTCCTGGAGGTCTTTCAATACCGACACCCAGTGGGTCTAGTATAGATCGTCACCAGTGGTCGCTCTTTGGGCAACTTATGGAAAACGAAGGGCAACTCACGAGCCCTGGTTCGTATACTCCAAGACGTAGTAGGTTTTCCCGACAACCTTCATGGTCGTCTTCAGCCTTCCAGTCGTCCATACGTGCCAGAACTTCGGAACCATTGGTTGTGGACAACGCCTCTGATACCGAACCAGAGGACATAGATACTCCTACGATTCACACTACTCAGACAAATTCACCATTGCCTACACTTCCCGTACTGTGGAAGAGTATCCTGAAGTGCTCTGTTGCGTACTTCTTCGCATCCCTTTTCACGCTTCATCCGTATTTGTCCAACTTCTTTGGCGATCTGACTTCGTATGGGTCGGGTGAAAGCGGTCCATCGCCCTCGGGGCACATGATCGCGACAATGTAGCTACTGCAGTCTTCTTGACCCTTTATTTCGTTGTCACTAATTATTCCTTCCAGTTCAGTCTATTATAACCCTGCAAAGACCATCGGTGGAATGATCGAAGCTGATACCTTCTGCTTCATTGCGTGGCTATATTCTGCATTTGTATGCCTCACTGGTATGTCCCTGTTTTGGTGGTTAAATGACCAGCCAGGGTCGGCTGGGATTCAGCATTTCGTGCTCATCTTATGGGTTGGGCTTTCAATGTGGGGGCTATCATGGATGAAGGTTTGGTTGTCGAAACCTACGTTCAACTCAGGTTTGTTACTTGACTGTCGTTTCTCTATCTGATTGATGTCTCTCGATAGCGTGTAACATGGCGGCCACGGTCCTCTTCGTCGTGTAGGTCCTTTCTTCCTTCCCTCCAACATGCATTCGAACACTTTTTGTAGCATTGTAAAGGAAGGTGGCTTGGAAACCTTCCTTCAAGTGTCTTCCATCGTCCTGGTTGGAACGGTCATCTCAAATCTGGTCTGTTTCTCCTTGTGGCCTCAGAGTGCGACCGACAATCTTCAAGCAAACATGACAAGGACACTGGACTCTTTCTCCACACTTCTTGGAATCACTACCAGCATTTTCCTTCTCGAGGAGCCTATCCACAAACCGAGCCAGGGAAAGATGCAGCGGGCGGTCGAGAACCACCAATCGAGTTTCACGGGGCTGAAGAAAGCCCTTTCTGAGGCGCAATCAGAGCGGTTCATGATGCTGGAAGATGCCAGCAGTAGGCTTGCGAAACGGGCATACGAGGACGCAGTGGACAGTCTGACGAGGTTGGCCCAGCATCTGAGTGGCCTTCGGACTGGAACAAAGCTACAGTACGATTTGACGAAGGCTCAGAGTGAGGGAAGACTTGTGCTGGGAAACGAGCATGGTCCAGACGATCACAGCGCTTCAAATGGGAAAGTAACGGCGAGTGCATTGCAAGGCGATGATACGGAGGAGGGACTTTTACAAGCTGCTGCAGACATGTTCGGCGTTCTTGTGGATGACATTGGACCACCTTTAAAGGCGCTCTCAGTGCGTAAATAAAGCTTGCCTGGTGATTGGTACTAATGCCCCTATAGTCCACTTGCACCCTATGTCTCAAGCGGCTCAGAGAAGCATTTGTGCATAGTCAAGGAAAACAAGGAGAGATGATGCAACCTCAAGATTTCCATGTAATCACCGATAACATCGAACGTGCATTATTCACATTTGAAAGCACTGCCAACCATGCACTGTTACGAATATACAGACACAGTAACTTTGCACCCTCGTCTAGGAATTCAGTCAGTTCAGCACCAGACGATAATCAGGCATTGGCAAATAATGAACAGGAAAACGTATTCATTGTTTTCTTGTCAGTGCAGTCTTTCGGTGGTGGTGATGATTCTGAAGCTATTTTATATAGCTTCATCTTCACTCTGCAAGAATTCGCTGGAGAGCTCATGTGTCTTACGGACGCCATGCGAAGGATATACGCTGTGGAGTTAAATAGATACTCGGAGCGAAATTGGTGGCGACGATACTTGGTGGACGGTTCGAAATCAATCTTCTCGTTTCTCCGATCCTTCCGACGGGGATCAATTGCTGAGAAGCATGGGCGAACTGGCCTTCGGCGTCTCTGTAAGAAAAGCTGTTCATGTGGCCCAAAAGATGAGTTCATATCTGGCACAGCAATGTATTTCGGTGCACATCGGCATCCCAAGGTATCATTCCCGAAGGTGCGGCCTCATGCACCAAACACTGTGCAAACGCCAGACCGCTCCAACCTTGGCTTCATTGGACGGCTCAAACGACTGATATGGGACCTGGGAGACAAGTTGAAGGACTATAACATCAAGTACGCGTTCAAGGTCGGCATGTCGACTGCAATGCTTGCGGCGCCAGCGTTCGCTGATGCCACTCGGCATATATTCACGGAGTACAGGGGAGAGTGGGCTCTGGTCTCCGTAAGTTTTTCATTTCGGCTTTGTGTGGCTTGAACACTAATGCTTTTGGCTCCGAGTTCTTCGTGGTGATGTCCCCCACCATAGGGGCAGTGAGTTCACGTTTCTCCACACAGCTATCAGAGTTCTGACCATGATTATTTAGACCAATTTTTTGAGTGTACACCGCGTGCTCGGTACTTTGTGGGTTTCACATTTTTTTCTACCCCATGATGCAAGGCTGATTGCAACAAGGATTGGAGCGGTTGTAGCAGCAGGCATTTACACACTTTTCCCTGAAAACCCTGTCATATTGGCTATTTTTGGATTCTTTTTCTCCATTCCTTGCTTCTACATCATCGTCGCTAAACCGGATTATGCAACGTCGGGACGTTTTGTGCTACTGACGTACAACTTAACTTGCCTCTTCTCGTGCGTCATCCTTTCAACATGCCGAAGTGCATACTAACTTTAGAGATATACAAGATATAATTTACGACGGGATGATGCTTCTGTCCTTGAGATTGCTTACCACAGATCGGCAGCGGTGACTGTCGGTGTGCTATGGGCAGTCTTCGTATCACGTTTTTGGTGGCCGTCGGAAGCAAGAAGGGAGCTGAGCAAGGGTCTGGGAGAGTAAGTAGTGATGGCGCATTAAGGACCCCCATTTCCACTAACAATTGGTGTCTTGATAGGTTTTGTCTCAATATAGGGTGGCTATACACGCGCTTGGTTGCGTCCAACTCGGGTCTGGATCAATTGGGCGACACAGATACTTGTGATAGCACAGATCGCGGAAGCATCCCCTGTGAAGGCACACCGCTGTTGTCCAAGTCAGCCAGCGCGATGCTTAATAGTTCTATTCATGAATTCATGGCTATGTGCGCGCTTTCGATATATGTACTGATCACATTCCTACGACCGCTTTCAGGGAACTGCATCTTCAGATCAAATTGATCCAACTCCAAAATCTCTTAGCTCAGACTCAGCACGAACCGCGCTTGAAAGGACCTTTCCCCGTTTTGCTTTACCGCTCCATATTAACGAGTCTGCAGACAATTCTTGATAAGCTGCATAGCATGCGTTGCGTGACAACACGGGAGGAATGGTATGGATCTCTTATAGTCTACGCTGCACCCGGCTGTATTCATTGCGCCCCTTGACAGGTTCACAGCAAGTCCAGTGGTTGCTATTCGGTTTCTTTTCCATCTGATCGCTTTTTGTAGGGTGTAAGAAAAGACTTCATTCTTCCGGTCAACAAAGAGCGGCGGGAGATGGCCGGCAACATCATTCTATACTTTTCGGTTTTGGCATCCGCGTTTCGCTTGAAGGCCCCCCTACCGCCATACCTGCCACCAGCAGAGGAGGCCCGGGAACGCTTGGTAGGCTACGCAAAATCTGTGGAATGAATTTTTTTAACAAAAAACTATCTAATCACAGGTTAGTGCAATACGACAGCTCGATATTGTGAAGAATAGGGATGTCAAGGCTTCCAAGCAGTTACTTTTTTTCGCCTATGCCCTCACAATGAAGGGTGTTACACAAGAATTAGATTTCCTCGGTCGTACACTCCAGGATGCCTTTGGTGTCATAGGACAGACTGCGGAAGAGTTCGATAGCTTGTTTTTGGAAATGGACCTGGAGAGGAACGATTACAATACGCTTAGTTGAGTACGTTGCATGAGTACGTTGACATTTGTACATTATCGGTCCTCATTGATCACGACGCGTCTGTCCTTGCATTTCCAGCGTGTCCTCCGGTAAGCCAACTCGCCAAGTCCGATTGGCATCGAGGTACGCGTTCGATAAGGCTGCACCCAACAAACTGTGCTGTTCAGCCCGTTCCGAAGTGGTCAGTCAAGTTTCCGCCGCCTGTGCATTTATACTGAAAACAAAGTGACCAACATAGCTCAGTTATACAGCCCCAAGGTTGGCGAAAGGCGCTGCCGTCTTTCGGCTGGATCATGAAACACGCCAAGGCTGTGTCAGTATCCAGCTTGCTGCCCTGGGCGCTTGATACACATTCGTGACGACTTCGAACCTTGCGGAAACAGCGAGGCACTTTCATATCCTCAATTCGGACGGAAGGTCCCTTTCGTTTCTCGCTTACATACTTAAGGGCAGTGCGGGATATTGTTCACAATTCAAAGGCCAGGATCAGTGGCGGCGTAACCCGGCGAATCGATTCTGCGGTCTGACTGATGGACTAGGGTTGCAAGGGTTATCCATCATGACAAACAGGTCACTCGTGCATACGGGTCTTATGGCGCTTGTTACACAGTGACTCCTATACACTGCGGGAAACGTAGACGAAATGCCAAACACACGTTCCTTACCTCGCACTACTCGAGCCCATGGTCTCACAACTATAAACGATCGGTTATTGCGCGGCACAGTGAGAGGCTTTGCGCCCCGATTGAATTTTATTTTGAATATAAATATATCGTAGTGTATGTTGACTGGCCGCTGAGAGGGTACGTGTATTTGAACCCCGTTTGCCTCCCCTCACTGCCCTCCAAGAAAGTGATATGGCATCCAGTGCTACAAAGTCAAACCAAGAGAGCAAGGTGGTGTCGGTCCAAGTCTCAGGCAAGTTAGTCATACCTTTTATTGGTACCCCCATGACGGTGACCGTGCACTCTCCTCGCAACGTCTTGGACCGATGAAACCACTGAATTGCGATTAAAACTGTTGAAATCAGACATCAGAGCTACAGGACTCCCGGCCAAAGTTGGTTTCTTTCACGGGTTCTTTTATGTCCGCTTCAGTAGCGATGGGGTCGCGAAGAGAACCAAGGCGACCAGGTATGTTAGTGGTGGAGATTTTGCGGCAGTATGGCAGGAAAACCTTACATTGTAAGTTTCCCCACCGGGTGTGCATCTGAACATAGGTCTCTGTAGCTGACGGGAAAGCTGTAACGCGTTTGGTTGCTGCCGTCCGGGCCTGCGGTTCCTTGGTATACTATTGTCGTGCCTACTATGGGATTGCCAATCTGACACGGCGGGTATCAACACCCATAGTACTGCACCGGAGTCATCGAAAGTGCAGATTGACGTTTTTGCGCGCCGGTTCTTCTTTAGCTACAAGGTAATTAAAAGGACGGAGTGCAAGGAGAGCGTCGCTGATTTACTAGTGCACGCTGATACTCGTACGTCCGGTTTCCTCTCACATATTTCTTCGCTTCCTCCCGTGAACTGACGTAAGGAATGTTGACTCGATACTTTGTGTCCCGTTTTGCCATCACGAAATCAGCTGTTGAGCTTGAGCTGCTGGAAGAAGGTCACCCAGCAGGTCGACTCGTTTTCCAGATCCGCAAGAACAATACCAACGCCAACGTGAATATCTCCGCCTCCGCCCCGGCATCTCCTGTAGTACCTTCACCAAGCTCCCCCATTGTACCATATTGAGACAACTAATCATTCGGTATTTGGAATTTCTATCAATCCGTGTATGTATTTCGTATACATGTTGTAGATTTGAGAATATTACTCAGGATAGCTTCGTGCTTGAGTTTGGCTGCTCAAGCTGCTCATCAATCTCCTTCGCATTCAGCGGACCTCTTGTCATGCACGTGGTGGTGATGTGTTATCCAAAAACACAATCATTACACACTCGCCACATAATCCACGTATTCTACGTAGTGAGCCTTTCAGACAAAGTAACGGATGCAGGTGCGCATGAATAGAGACAACGTCCCATGGTACGCAGCCTAAACAAGCCAAAACGGTATCCTACCGATAGCAGATGGACGGATGTCATGATGCCAAATATATCACTTCCCGAGTCCAAAGATACCTGGTGACCATTGCGATCCTGAATGAACCACTGTTCCATAATCATTGATTTGTGGAATATGACGTACCAGTCGGGTTAATGGGTCAGTTAGTTGGGATGCAGAGTGGGGACATGCATGCAAACAGGGCCCAGAGGGTAAGGTCACGGTGATGGGGGCAATGCGGTGACATGACCAAGCAAAGCAATGATAATGTACGATACAATAGCAAATGACGTGTGGAGTGAAGGATAAATGGATGATGGATGTCCGGAGTGCAATGCAAGATTCGCGTGATCAAAGAAATAAAGAGCGATAAAAACAAGAAAAAGTGAACCAACACGAGAGATAGACCGTTTTAAATGGGAGAGGATGAGGACGACATGGTGCTTGTCAGCCATGCATCGACAATTCAAACAGCTGGCTGTCGTTACCCCCGATGAGAATGTGAAAGAGTTGTCGGTGCCTCGATGTCACCACCCTTCTCGGACGAGGACCCATTCTTCATAGCATCGGCGGCAGTCGCAGCGGCAGTCGCAGCAGATGGGTCACCGATACCCGCACGGGTGCCCCAGGCTGTTTCGTGGAGGGTGAAGAGCGCGTATATCTTCATGATGGCGAAGTAGTAACCAAAAATGATAAACGCCGGGACGTATATGATATGTTCGGGTTGGTACCAGAGGTGCGGAAGTAGTTTGGCCGTACGCGTTGCAAGCAACCAAACCATGTAACTAGCCACGATGTTCCTACAGAGCGGAGATGAAACGAGCAGGGTGAATAAGAAGTAAAGAAGCGTACCACCACGGTAAGTGGTAGCCACCTTGTTCGATGGGGATGGTACTCTTATAAATGAGATAGGACACTAATGTTGGGCCGACCAAAAGCGTTAACGGGTTGAAGAGTTTGTCCACCTAATGATCGGAATGGACAGGGCGTCAGTGGCCACTCTCGGAGAACAGAAATAAAGAAGGGAGACAGGAAAGTTCTACGACGAAACACACTCACCATTGTATATGCCACGTAAGGGTGCGAAGACCAAATATGTCTCTCCATAAACAAAGAGCGCAAATCTGATCTCCAGGTGTTGCGTGTCCACCGTAAGACTTGCTTGAGGAATCGCCAGTTGGGTTTCATCGTGCTGAGTAACTCAGCTTCTTTGCAACATTGTACGTACGTGCTCCATCCATGGCTGACCATCCACCGCGTTAGGAACTTGTCATCCCCCGAGTTCAGCTGGTATTTTCCCAGCCAATAGTCGTGCGTGAATCCGTGCAAGAACTCTGGGTCCTTGAGGATAATTGTACGATACGCAGCAGTACGCCCTGATAAGCAGGGTATGCCACCGTCGATGTGGGTTGAAGACGCAATTTCGATGTTGCGAATGGAGAGTCGGAAGGCGGCCAAGACCTCCCACACTGTCATCTTTTTCCCTACAGGCTGTACGCGCTGCGAGGTGCCCACACCGCCGACCTTTTGGTCCTCGAAGCAGGCAAGAATGTATGGTAACATTGTCGGAGGCCATATCGCGTCGTCATCTGCAAACACGATAATGTCAGTTGAGGTGTTGCGGATACCGTGCGCCATTTGGAGACGTTTGTTGGCAAAAGGAACAGTGAGGACGCGAATGCGCTCTGGGTCCACTTGATTGGCGAGTTCTTCGAGAGGGCCCTTCATTTTCTCCTCAGTAATGATGAGAATCTCCTTGGGCTTTCCAATGAGCCAAGTATTCGCTGCCTCCTTGAACTCTTCACCAGCATCGATTGTGGGCACTATTATTGTGACATCCTCGGAGGCTATGTAGGTTGGGTTTTCGGGTAGCGGAACAGGTCGATAGGTGAAGGACGCGGCAACACGAATTAAGTACCAGAGGTATCGATAAAACCTGTGTAGTAGGGATGAATGGTTTGGTCGCTTCGGAGTGGGGAAATGTACCCAATCACACCGAATGGTACAACTGCGGGAAGCAGAATTAAACAAGCTCAGTGCGCAATGAACAGACGACTTACAGACTGGAAAGTCATCTGACGTGAGGTAGAGCATGGGCAGAGTGGGTGGGAGAGAAACGAGTGGTGGTGGTCGACGCGTCCGCGACGAAAAAGAATGAAAGACGGCTCCAGCAAATGGAGGAGGCAGGAAAGCGGGATTCTAATTTTATCAGGAAGACCGCGGATAAAAATCCTTTGCCGAGCGGGCCCGTTTATGTATTAGCAATGTGAGTGTACAAGTATGTACTACACAAAGGCGGTATAAGATTGCAAGGTGACAACGCGATAGCAAGTGCGAAAGAAAGACAGTCTATTCAAACCCCTCCACGGGAACATTCCAATGCCATCGGCCCTCCAAGAAACCTTGGGCTGTGTCATCTAACATAATCTCATTCCGCTTTGCCACGTATACCTGGACATCCCATCAGCCATTCCACAGCAGTCAGTATAACAGACAACTCACCGTCTTATCTGTTACCTTCTGCCGGAGGGACGGAATTATTTCTGGTTCGATCTGGGATTCTAGCAGCTCAGACAAATCCTCCACCGCCCTCTCCAGATCCCTATGTAAGCCAACGTCCCGTCAGCTCACTCTGTGTCCCAAGCGCGATTTAACACACCTCTGGTTGTCTTCGAACAACTCCTTCTCGTTCCCCTTGTCAAGGTAGTACGCCATAGCATATGTCCACTTGAGCGTCATCCGACACTTGAAGACCTCATCCACAGCCTTCTTCATAAATTGCACCTCAATCCACGTCAAGGCCGATGTAATTTGCATCTCTTCCATCTTCTTCTCCGTCTTGGCGTACAATTCCACAGAGAGCTTGGCTGACTGCTCGTGGTTTGCCCAACGGTTGTAATACTGCATACCGTCATATCGGCCAAGAGCGTCCGAAAAATCATCGTGATGACTCACGTGCAGGTAGCGTTCCAGGGAGGCTCGACTCTTCGACTGAGCGTCCCGAGCCTCCACGCCAGCTTTCTCATCGTAACGATTGCACGAGTACCAGGCGGTACCATGTTCTGACCATGGCCCTGATGAAGTTCGTAGTTAGTAGGGACACTTTGCCTACGATCAAGATCATACCCATGCAGACCCAACAGAATTCATGCTTACACTTCTTACATGTCATATGGCTGAAAAACAGGGCCAGTTAGTCCGCAGACGTCCAACAAGATAATAACACGCACTTGCAACCACCATTCTTCTCAATCGTACTTTGGCAATGACTGCACTCCTTGGTATTGCTCTTGATCCAGTTTGCGGTCTCACTATCATCCCGGCACTTCCTCAACCACATCTTCGCGACAGAGCAGATCACCGGTCGATGGTCACTTTCTATCGGACACCCAAAACAGAACTTATGCAAAGGGTCTGCACCACACATGACAGTTGGCACGATCGTGGTCAGGGCGCTCTTGGATGCTGCAGCAGGACACGAGACCGTGTGCGTGCAGGACGGGTAAGGACAGTACTTGAGATTTGGATTCGAAGCTACGAAATGACGAACGAGGAGCTCGTTAAACCTCTGCCATGTCTGCTCGTCCTCTGTGAGCGCCACATGCACAAACTTGTCGTGTGACACGAGGGCGCAACCCTCGGCCATACATCGGATTGAGTGCTCGCCCTCCTCGCGGATCTTACTCGTGATGTAAGCACTCCAGCACCCGGAGCAGAATGTGTGATCGCATGGAAGTGCCGCAAAGTTCGTTTGGGTGTCGTCGAAGCAAATCGGACAAACGAAAGGCTGAGGTCTCTGCCGTTGTAGAGCTACCAGGATGTAAGCGTGCAACATCAAGGGGGACGAGGGTAAAGGGGAATACCTGGTGCTTGGCGTGTGGGCCGGCGCAGGCCACTGCTTCGGGCGCTTGATAAACCTTGGGATCGCTCCGGACCGGCTGCAGAGGGTGAGAGCGGGATTTTGGAAGGGGGAGCAATTCCTGAAGCGACTGAGACTGCAGAAGCGTTATCCATGTACTTCTCAATGAGCCGTTCTTTGTTCCAATCCATGTGCCGCAACAGAAGTGCTGCCGTGCTTGTCTATGAGAATGATAGCCACCAATGCAGCCGTTAGCAAGCATTGAAAACAATGATAAGTACGTACATCGACGCCAAATATTCCACTTATGTGTTCGATGTCATTGGCCATGAGTTTCTCGACGGCAGACTGGGAAAGGGATTCGTGGTCGATCTCATATGCCTTACGGATGATGCGCTGGGGGACCTTAAAATCGTCGCCGAATGCATCCATGTCCATGTCATCGTCGGACGACGCAGAGTCTGTTGAAGACGGTCAGCGAGTCTCGTGCTGTGGCTGGTGGGCCAGGGGGTGTGGAGTGTGCACACCTTCATCCTCCTGTGGGCTCAACATATCTTCATCCTCGTCATAGTAGTCTAAATCGTCGTCTGAGTAGTCGTAGTCTGAAGACATGCTCGCGGTTGTCGCGTGTGTTCTGCTGTCGCTGGTAGAGCAAAGCTGACATCGATTAGGGCTTACGTGACGGAGGGCTCACGTGATCCACCATGACTCTGACTCGAATAGGAAATTCCATTAAAAAAGCCTGAATGCTCGTTCTGCGATGCATCAGACAACACACTCGTCGGATACCCAAACCACACAGAACACTCTCCACGCCGAGAATAATGTCTGCAGAGACAGCTGCTGCTAACCTTCACAAGGACCCCATCACAGGGGAGATGATATCCAAGACGTGCGTGTGCTTCACCTTCCAATCGTGACCAACTGACTCGATCAGGCGCGGTACAGCGAGCTCAAGCGTCGCGAAAAACAACGCGAAAAGGAGGCAAGAAAGGCAGAGAGGGCCACAACTGCCCCGCAGGCACCATCCAAACCTACTGGTCCTAACGAGGACGACCTCAATCCAAACGTGAGCCATACCGTCCGTAGCCGTGCCATCCTCTTACGGCTCCCCTCTCTCTAGCAATACTTCGAGCTGCGCTCCCGAGCAATTCAAAAGCTGAAGGAAATACAGTCGCCAAACCCTTACCCTCACAAGTTTGAAGTCACTAAGTCCATCACAGCCTTCATCGAAGAATACGGTAAAGAGGGACTGATTGATGCCGGTAAGAAGCTCGATGGCGTCACCGTCGCCCTCGCCGGGCGTATCCGCACAGTCCGGAATAGCGGACCCAAGCTGAGGTTCTACGATCTTCACGGCGAAGGCAAACGGGTCCAGATCCTAGCCAACGCCAAGTGGGTCTCCACTGCCCTTTCAATGCATCTCACTCATCCACATTTCTAGGGATGCTGATGACGAGGGTGAATTCATCGAAACGCACAACATCTTCCGCCGAGGTGACATCGTCGGCGTCATCGGCACCCCGTCTCGCAGTCAAAAGGGAGAGCTCTCTATCTCACCATCCAAGATGATCCTCCTCGCGCCAAATTTACATCAGCTGCCATCGGGCCACTTTGGCCTCAAGGACCAAGAAACCCGTTATCGCAAGCGCTACCTCGATCTTATCATATCCGAGGACACTCGCCGGATTTTCCTCACTCGCGCTCGTGTGATCAATTACATCCGAAACTACCTCAACAACCTTGGTTTCCTTGAGGTTGAGACACCCATGATGAGCATGATTGCGGGCGGGGCAACTGCGAAGCCATTCATTACCCACCATAATGACCTCGACCTCGACCTCTACCTTCGTGTCGCCCCAGAGCTCTATTTGAAGGAGTTGACCGTCGGCGGGTTCGATCGTGTGTTTGAAATAGGACGAGTCTTCAGAAATGAGGGCATCGACCTTACCCATAACCCGGAGTTCACAATCTGCGAATTTTATATGGCCTACGCCGATATGTATGATCTAATGGACATCACAGAAAACATGCTCGAGGGCATGGTTAAGTACCTCAATCTGGGAAGCACCCTAGTAAAATTCCACCCTGAAGGCAAGGATGGCAAGGAATACGTCATGGATTTCAAGACGCCCTGGCCCAGATATGACATGATCACGACACTGGAGGAAAAGACTGGCGTCAAGTTCCCGCCTGCCGATACCCTCCATACAGATGAGGCAAACAGGTTCCTTCGCGATCTCTGCCAGAAGGTACGGGCTCACATCGGGTACAACGGGGGATGAATATGTTGACATGACATCAGCACAATGTGGAATGCAGCGAGCCACGCACTTGCTCTCGGTTGCTTGACAAAGTAGGTTTACTTTGTCAATATGAACTTGTCCTGAGCATCTCCCTCCCAGCTTGTTGGGGAATTTATTGAGCCACTTTGTATATCTCCAGCATTTATTGGTACATCCGTCCTTCTGATCCTTTCCATTCATACTCACGCAACGCCAATCTTCCCAGTTGGCCATCCCCAAGTCATGTCCCCCCTCGCCAAGTGGCATCGCTCGCGTCCTGGCCTCTGCGAGCGCTTCGAGGGTTTCATGTGTGGCAAGGAATTCTGCAACGCCTATACGGAGCTCAACGACCCTTTCGAGCAACGCCTTCGTTTCGAGGAGCAAGCCAGGCAGAAGGAGCAGGGTGACGACGAGGCACAAGCTATCGACGAAACATTCATCAATGCGTGAGTGTATATTTCCTTTCCGTTGTATCTGACACGACTCTTTCATTCTTTCGTAGGCTCGAACATGGCCTTCCACCGACCGGTGGATGGGGAATGGGTATCGACCGTCTTGTGATGTTCCTCACTGACTCTCCCAGTACATCATGCTCCAGCATTCACGTTCCTCTAGCGCTGATCTTTTATTTCTATAGACATCAAGGAAGTTCTGCTTTTCCCCGCGATGAAGCCCACCGAGAATGCACCAAGTGCCTCTGCTGCTGTAGCTGCACCAGCACTAGCGGTTTCTTGCCAAAATTGAGGGGTTTGATGGATAGAAAGAACAAATTCGGAGTGTAGATCGGTAGCCAAAAAATGTGTAGTACTTGCCCTAAAACTTTACCGATGAGAACCAACCTCCTTGCGAGACGCAAGTTTGAGTAGCACTATGATATTGTTGTACTAAGTAGGTCTACACGTTCTATCACACTACGGGTGGAGAGTAATGCTGTACGATCGTAACTAATGGTAATGATCAGAAAACAAAATGGTGGATTTAGTCAACATCCATCTCCAGTGGAGCACCCTCGTCGGCCTTTGGTGGAGCCTCGCCCTGTGGCTGTTGCTGAGCACCCGGATCAGGGGTCTGGGCACCGCTCTGCGGTGTCTGGCCGCCGTTGGGAGTCCCAGTGGGTGTCGGCTCCACTTTGACAGGCTTGGGCTTGGGCTTGGTGAGGATGGGAATAGAGAAGTAGATGAGCTCCTCCCTCTTCTTCAGAATATCGGCTGTCTTCAGTACGGGGTCCTCATTCTTAGGACGCTCTGCCTGTTTAGCGATCTGGTCGTCAAGCCATTTCTGGGTCGTCACGCATTTTTCAATAACAGACTGTTTGTCCTTCTCGTCGATATGCGCGTACTTCTCATCCTGCGACGTGGCTTGAGCGAGATACTCGTTGATCGTCTGACGCAGCTGGGAAATGGCCCTAGGATGCTCCTCAGCTTCACGGTAGCGTGCCACGATGAGGTCACCGATAGCTTTGAGGGCATCGAGCTTGGCGACGTATGCAGATTTTGTGGCGTCCTCTCCCTCTTCGCTGTACAGCCAGTCCTCGGCATCTTGGAGCATATGCAAGAGTTTCTCCTTCTCCTCAGGCTTCACATAAGATGCATAGCGGTCCTCTAGCTTGCTACGCATGTCATACACATATTCCTCGAGAGCATTTTTGCGGTCCTGTCATGCGACGATCGTCAGCTCTATCGTTTACAAAGCGGTGAGTACGAAGGAAAAGTTACCTCAGTGTCCTGTACAAGTTTATCTGCAGCGTGCATCTGCGCCTCTAGTTCCCTCAATTTCTCGATCATGCTAGGGTCGAAAGATGTGGAGCCGAGAATGAACGGCACGTCAATCTTCTTGATGGCACGCTTCTTCTTCGGTACAGTATTTTCAACTGCTTCCCCATCAACTTCCATTGACGGTGGCTCCTCGCGCTCCTCGATCGCTTCTACATAAGCTGCTTCGAAGCCCATGATGCCATGCAGATTCAGCCGCGTCTTGATCTTCACGCAAGTAAAATCACCAGATGGGTCGGGGGGAACAGACTTGGCAGTGAAGCGTGCAATCCAGGGGTTGATACCGCCTGGCAAATTCTCTGGTTCCGCATACTCTGCGCGGAGCTCGAAGCCCTCTTTGCGGTAGAACGTAAGGACTTTGGTCGACGGCACAGAATTTCCCCGAGGGAAGACAACAAGTTCGGTGTCCTCGTCGGGGTCACCAGGTGTCCGGTCCCAGGACACCTTGATGGGGTAATGGTTGATGTCTTTGACGGAGAACTCCCGCACACGGAAAGTTGGGGAGAAGAAGGCACAAGCGAATGTTGCACCCCGTGCACAAGCCTCATCTTGGTTGACAGTCGTCAACAAGGCTTTACCGTTAAGAGCTGCCTGGATACGAGCACGAACGGCAGGGACTCGAGTTGTACCACCGACGAGCTCGACCAAGTCTATTTGATTGATTGTCAGTCCAGACTCGGCAAGCGCTTGCTGGAGAGGTACGGCGATTCGGTCCAGAACTGGTGCGATGAGTGCTTCGTAATGGTCACGCGAGAGCTTCGACGAAGCATCGATATCATTCATGATCGACTCGACGTTCAACGGTGCCTCAGAGTTCGCGGAGAGAATCTTCTTCAGACGCTCACATCCGACAGCCAAGCGGAAGGTGGCCTTTGGGCTTGACAAAACGTCGATCCTATATTTCTCCTTGAATTCTGCAGCGAAATGCTGGAGCAACGCATAGTCGATATTACGACCGCCGAGATGGCGGTCATACCCCGTACCCTTGACGACAAGCTGACCTTTCGAGAAGGCGACAACGGAAACAGACATGGATGAATGACCGACGTCGACGAACATGACATGGCGTGGATTATCGGCATCAGGAAGGTCGGTCTTTGTAATACCGTATCCGAGGGCAACAGCAGTACTATCATTGATGACACGAAGAGTGTTCGCGCCGGCAATCGCAGCAGCATCTTGAATTGCTCTCCGTTGTACGTCGGTATACCACCCTGGGACGGTGACGACGAAATCGGAGACGGGAGCCTTGAGCTCATTGGCGGTGATGTCGCGCAATTTCCCAAAGTACATCGCCACCAACTGTGTGGCGGAAAACTTTTGCTTCTGTCCAAGATATGTTACCTGGCATTGATGGGGTCAATGTTTGACAAAAGAGTCGCGATCAAATAGGAGATATACCTCTGCCCCGACTGTGCCATTGACATCTACAAGGGTAGCATTGAGGAATTTTTTCTCAATCTCCAACTCTGGATCATTTGCTGAACGGCCAATGAGACGTTTCAGGCTCCCGATGGTGTTTTTGAAGTTGGAAGTTTCCTGTGTTTTTGCAGCCTCCCCAATGGCACGCTGTTTGGGGCCGAAGGCAACAAGAGACCTGTAGTGGAATGAAAAAAACGAAAGATCAGATGATGGTGCGGAATGAAGACATACGGAGTGGAGCGGTTAGAGACCTCATTGACGATGATATCGATTCCCCGATTTCTCGCAACACCAATCTGTAGGGCGGGGATGAGGCCATGATCTAAGCGGTATGCGGCGACAGACCTTGCTGTGGAGGGTGCCAAAGTCGACACCAACGACGGACATGCTGGAATAAAATTCGTATCAGATATTCGTGATCGTAGCAAGAGGGAGAGAGAGGAGAGAATCGCGTTTTATGTGCTCGAGGACGGCTGGGTTTTTCTGTTTTCGGCAGTGTCAAATTCCTGATCGTTCTACTACATTCCAAGACTAACTACTACGCATCAACGACAGTCTCACTGTCCCAGTCCTCGTAAATCTGCTCGACGACTGCAATGATCCTCTGCCACTACCTTCAGCTGTGCTACCCGTGTCCTCGAGAAGACCTATGATGTAGTGATCGCAAGAGGCAGGATCATCCATCGGCAAAGTGATTCCGAATTGTCCTGTACCATCGCCGATACAGAGACTCGACCTCCCTCATCCTGTCATAATGGTACTTAGGCAAGATGGAGCGTTGTACCGTCGTGTCCCAAGCCCTGCAAGGTGTATGTCTTGGCTTGCCATCTCCAGCGAATCCTGGAGCCTCGTCAGAATCTTGGTGTGGCACGCATCGCACTCTTCGAGGTCCGTGCTTAGTAGCTCTAGTCTAGCGGCGAGGTCAGACATATAACCGGCCTCGGAGATCTCAGGTGATAGGAAAGCCTGACGAAACCAGCTTCGAACTCGTTGTCTGTGTGGCACAAAGCATCACACGGGACCGTCAAGCGATTTTCTTGCCGTATCTGAAGTGCTAGTTTCCTATGTAGGTTCTCTCCTCAGCTCGAAATCACGCCGTGAATGATGTCTGTATCGATCACCCCTGAGCATCTGATGCCTCGAAGTTGGATTCGCGGATCCGCTGCCTCAGTGCTACTACGTCGCAATCTCTGGTGAAAAGACCTGGCAAGTGACTTGACTTGTTCACAACTGACTAGACTGGATGAGGAATTGATCTCGGGCAGCATTTGGTACATGATGTAACTGGATATGCTGGGACCATAGTATCATTTTCACCGCACACCATGGAGGGTCAGAGTAGTTCCCCGTCTTTCTGCTCCCCTTCCTAAGTACAAGTACTGTACTTCAATCAACACCATCACGTGAGTTTGGGGAATGTGTCGCCTACCTATTAGTATCTTATGTACTAGTGATATGTGATTTATTTGCGCGTTCGTTGTCTTCAGGGTTGAAAACCGTTCACTCTAAGATTTCCTTCAAAGACCTAGAGTCATAGAAGCGATGGGGCCCATGCCAGAAGTCGACGAAGATGTATTCACGCAATCCCCCGTCGTTGACATCGAGGTATTGGAAGCTGCCAAAGAAAACATTCAACCTCTCGCGTCTGGGCGCCGTGTTACAACGTTGTCTGCTATCCTGTCTACGCCCCATGCGCAACGTGAAGCACAGCTCCTTTCTACACGAAAGCGCCATCGTCTTAATGTTGAGATCGCCTTGCAAGATGAAGGCGATGACCCTCTAGAGGCATATGTTCGCTTCGTCAACTGGATCCTTGACAATTATCCGCAGGGACAGAGCTCCGAGTCAGGACTCCTTGAATTGCTAGAGGAGGCAACTAGGGTCCTAAAGGATGACCGCGGTGGCATCTGGAAGGGCGAGCTCAAGTATTTGAAGCTCTGGCTCCTCTATGCCAGTTTTGTCGAGAAACCGGCGCTGATTTTCAAGTTCTTGCTTGCCAATGATATTGGTACAAATCACGCTGTTCTGTACGAAGAATACGCGTCAGCGTTAGAGCGTTCAGGGCGGTATGACTTCTGACCTTGTTTGATGGGTCCTATGTTGAGTTTCATATTTGTTTCTTTGCAACAGTCGAAGTGAAGCAGATACTACGTTCTTGCTTGGTATCGCGAGACAGGCGAAGCCCCTCGAGCACTTACAAGGCAAGCACGCAGAGTTTCAAAAACGGATGATGTCGGGCATCGCAGTACCTATTGTCCACGAACAGACGACCTTGGGTTCTCGCAGAGCAGCACTTAGTTTGACTGCGTCTTCTTCGGCATCGTCCTCCCAGGGCGATGTATTCGGCTCTAATCAATCGTCGAGGCCTGCCACCAATTCTCGCCTCCAGATTTTCATGGACCCGATGGGCGGCGAGCCACAGGGTGAAACAAGGACTGCGTTCCCAGATATCGGGACTCGCAAGTCTCGGGTCAAGGAAAATGTTCCTGAAGTGCGTCAAGCAGCTGGAACTAACCTCAAACGCGCTGGACGCTCGCACCGAGTCGTGTCTAGCTCGTCGAGTATCTCAAAAATAGTCCCATACAAAGACCCCGATCCGGAACAGAGTGTGGAATCAGAGGCGATGCCCCCTCCTCCACTCCCATCCAGAACACAGCCGAAGACCCCCGCCAGAATACCTCAAGATCTTGGCTTCAAAGCGGGGGAGCCTTCAACTCCTAGGTTTACACCGTTCCGAGATGAGGTGAGGGTTTTAAACTGCACACGCTTTCCTTGCTTAGCTTGAAACGTCTAGCCTGATACGCCTAGTATCTCGACGCCAGCTGTTCCCGATACTGTTATGAAACCCAAAATTGCAGATGGCAGGAGCCCTGCAGTCTTATCTGAAGCGGAAGCATTGAAAAAGGATCCTTTGAAAAACTATACGGTTGATGAATGCTCTTTGATAGATGACTGAATACGGTCTATTGGCCCTGACTTCTCGCTCTCATAACTTACGATTCCCCGTGCTCTATTGTTTCGCAATGATGTGACTGCTCGGATTACTATTCCTTGTATTTTACTATGTCTCTCCCAACGCTTGGTTCCATGTCAGGTAGTTATTGCATATCCTGAAGACGCACTCTTGTATTGGACAACATTGTAGTGTGCTCATTACACCACCATTATAATACAACCTAGATCCACAAAAAATACACAATAACAATCCATCTATTCATAGTTGTCGCACTCCCATCTCAAATCCAATGTACAGCATTGCAGCGAAACGGGGAAAGGTTTAGAAATTTTCTACAGGTTCTTTTTAATGGGTATAATATGACCTTCCATTGTGCACACACCTTTTCCATAGAAAAACCGGGTTCCTTTTGGATTGGAATACTTGTTACACATTTGGTGGAGTTGTTTGGACAGGGATGGCGGGCCACAAAAGAACTAAGTTTGACTTAGAAAAAGAGACGTCGACATCAGATTGCGCTACTTACGACGCCAACGTCGGTTTCGGGATGTTTGTCGACTAGCGACGAAAATACTCTGTCCCATTGAGGCCTACCGTAGTGAGTAGGTGCCTTAAGCGATGTTATCGCATCCCTCTCTGCCCCGACATCCTGAACCTAGATTGGCAGATTGGACCACAATAAAACAGTGATAATTGTAAGCACGTACAATGATGTTCGTCACATCATCCTCCTTGACTTTTGCAGTGAGGTAGATGTTGATTTCAATCCTATTTTGGATATCCTGCTCCTCAATGGCTTTCAAGAGTGAATGGAACCACTCCGCGCTGCCGAAATCACGAATAACCCATGTAAAATAAACCTTCGAAAGGCGCGTGGGCTTGGAATTATTAATGTTGTTTATCCGGTACCATATGGACTTGAGAATCCTGCGAGCAGATGACAGATTAGTATCCGGAGAGAAAAGCGAGTCGACCTACGAGGCAAAAGGAGTAACCCCAATACCGGCTCCAACAAGTAACACTGTTTCATAGTTCAGGAAGTCCTCGGAGGCGCTGCCGAATGGGCCATCAATCATGATACGGGGAAGTACGCGGTTGAGCGGTGGGTTGATATTCGTACCCACTACCTTGCCGCCAGCCACATCGACTTCCTTGGACTTGTCCGAATCAAACTCACAACCGACAGTCTTGGCAAGTGCAGTAGTGAAATCACCGACGACACGAATATGCACCGAGATATAGTCCTCTTCGGGGGCACTAGCACTTAGATGAGCAAACAGGACACGTGACAACTTGAAAGACATTACCTGGTAAGAGTGAAAGGATGCCACTGGAAGTAGGATATCGCAGGACAGCAGATGAAGATATATTGCCCCGCTCGGATTGATATCTTCTCCTTCTTGATCTGAAGTTCGACCACCTTGGATGGGTGCTGGATAACCTTGGATATATAAGTTTTGTGCCGGGATCTCACTTCGCGCAGGATGCGCTCGAACGACCAGATGAGCCCGCCAACAAGCCAGTAGCGCTGAAAGTGTGGTATGAATAACTTCCAGGGATAAAGTTCGCAGTGACGACACGTACCCAGAATACACCAATCGAGTTCCACGAGCAGTAGGGTTCCCTGTCGGGCTTTATCATACACCACATTCCATGGAGTTGCCATGCAAGAAAGAATATAACAAATAGGTGGTGAGAATACCAGAACTTCTCGAAGCTTGCACGGCGTCGTTTCTCCATAGCGAACCACACAATGCTTCCAAGACAAGCGGTCATAATCCAGCCTGTTACACCTGGTCCAGTAGTAAAATTTGCTTCGAGAAACACGAGAATGCGTTGACCTGTCGTTGTCGCGTTAGGGTCTGATGAAGCAAGTATTTGGAAATTGCGCATATGGGCAGCGATGTGAACGACTGTGAACACGACGATGGACCAAGCGGTGGCCTTGTGAAAGGTGATATTTTTATCAAAAGGAATGAACTGGTTAAGAGGTGTCTGACGAAGTAACGAGATGAGGTTGCGGCAGACGGGCAACAGGATGAAAATGACATCTGTGTGCAGCACGAGAGCAGCCGCACGAGCGATTGCTGTGGAAGTGATGAGCTGTCTTCTCTCTTTTGAAAGCTAAATCAATGGATGAACGCACGATATGTTATACCGAAGGTAGCTCGTGCATTCATCAAGTCATCACTCAAGTAGTAATTGAGGAAGCCAAACACGATGACGAGACAGTGGAACAGTATCCATGTGAAGAAAAAAAGGCGTTTGCCCCCTTCGTTGATCATCCAGAGGTCAAATTTCTGTCCGAGAGTCTGTGACTGTCCCCGGGCCTTTGGGAGTTCGTTTTTTGCCCAATTTTGTTGAATGCCTTGCAGCCTCCCTCGTTCCGACTTGTTTCTGTAAAGTGGAGGCTGCACAGAAGCCCCCGCATGGTCATAGTCCGGTGGATCAATGAATGGATTCGGATCGGCGAAAGGATTGCGGTCTTGAAAGTCGAGACCCGAAGAAGGTGTATCTGTCCTGGTATAAGTCGATTCCTTGGTCTTGCGTCTAGTGTCGACCGCCATTAGAAGAGTGAAGAGTAGGGCCTGCCCTGAGAAGAAAGTAGTATATGAAGGATTGCTAACTAACAGAAGATCTCAGTGTCGTGAGACAAGTAGTATTCGCTAGCTACCTAACGGGATATCTGCAGTAGTGCAGTCAGTCTGGAGTACCGTGAGAGCGAACGAAAAACATACCTCGGTGTCGAGAGACAAGGCCATCTGAGGTGTAAATAAAGGTAACCTTGATATGGATAGAGCCTCTTTGTAATATGGTTGGCATACTAACGTCGCCATGCCAGCTTCTCATTGCCTCGACTTAAGTAGTGTGCATTTTCACTGTCACTGGAACTCCAAGAATGATTTCAATTCTCCAATATTAATGTCCGTGGGTGATATTCCAACCCATAATAACTTAGTCCAGATATGATTGGGCATAGCAATACGTCGCTGGCCTTCCTGCGCGTAGTCTCTTATAACACCACTGGCTGGACTCATCCCAAAGTATGTGAACGTCAGTCAAAAATATTCAAACGATTGCATTACAATTCTCCGACTAGGACGTCGTACAAGCCATGTATGATTTTGGAGGAATGACTTATCTTCCTCTTTTGGCTTTAGGAGACTCGCTGGTCGTAAACTTTTGCACGGAGCTAACTTCAGGTGGAAGATCAACAAGAAGATATCAAGCAAGTCATTCACCGTCGGAACTCGCGACACTACTGGCATCCTCTCGCTCCCGTTCTCGCATCTCCACGTCGCCATCGGCCTTTGATGAACTTGCACCAACCATACCAGTGCTCGCTGCAATAAAACCTGACAGTGTCCCCGATCCACCTGTCTTTTTTGCTTGGGCTGCTTTCCAGGCATGAGCCATTTGCAGAAATTTATATGACGTTGGGTTTGCTTCGCGCTCGTCATCGGCGAATACAAGTTCCCAGTCTACAAAGGAAATGAGCACGGAAGTGACACGGGCAATGGGAGACCATACCCTCCACAACTTGCCCAGTCTCCTTGTCGACGTGTTGTTTCCTCCCAACTATAGGCATCATGCCCTGTACCTTTGCCACGTCCGTTTCCGTGCCGTTAGCTTGTTCGAATGCCTTCCATGCCTCCAGTAATGCAACACGCTGAAAATGGTCGGTGTCAGTGTACATAATGTCACTGAGTTTCAACATCAAGACGTACCTCAGCTTTGAGCTCTTTGTTCCTGAGGTCCTTGTAACCCCGCTCGAAGACCTGTCGCGCCAGCTCTGGGTTCCCAGGCACCATCTTCTTCTCGCCGTCTTCTTCTTCCTCCTCTTCCTCTCGCAATGCACGCGGCAGAGGAATAGATGAGCCCTCAAATTCAGCGTACGAGATCCATACTTTGTGGTGGCCACTGAGGCCGATAAGGCGTTCGTATATCGAACGTGCTTTCTCGCGGTCACCTTGCTCGTCCACCTCAAAGTCGATATACGCCTTCCATAGCAACTCAGGCATCGCGAGTGCAGACTGGGACACCCCAAGTTCAAATATGGCCTCTGCTCGTGAAAAGTCCTCAAGGGCAGTTTCGAGTTCAGCGTACTTGATCCACCCAGTAGAGTTTGTCGGGTCATACTGGAATACAGTGGTATGCATGACGCGCAGTTGAAAACAACAAATTTTACGTACTTCGATGTATTTTTCGTATAGCGTTCGTACACGATCGAATTCGCGTAGCTGAGCAAGTATTAGATCAAAAATGGTAGATAGTCCAAGGACGTACATCCATTTCCACCTGGATGTAACCCTTGAATAGCGCTTCCTTCGGGCACATCCCAATCGCAGTTCCCAGAATCTTCCGCGCGGCAGCAAGACCTAATCTTCGTATCTCAAACTGAGCAGCCATGATCCAAAGTTTCGCAAAAGTGAATCGTTTGTGGGGAACGAGGTTGAGAACAGTACGATAGACCTGACGGGCGCGTTCGTAGTCCTGAAACGAGATCAAATGGTCTGCTTTAGCATCGTAGAGAGTAAACACTCGCCTTGGTCTCGATTTCTTCAAACAGGGCATAATCGAGCCAGAGGAAAATGTACCGTCGCCAATGACGCTTTTCTTGTCCTGGAGGAACATGTGCCACGGCTCGTTCATATATATCACGCACGCGTTCTATTGCGGCATTTTCTTCATCCTCTGTACTACCCTCCTCGCGGAGAGTTCGCAATGCACCTTCCTCCAGCCGTGCGTAATCAAACCATGCATCGTAATTGCGTCCATCGTGGGCCACTTCATCCTCATACTGTATACGTCGTTTCCCTAGTACGGTGCTCTCGAGAATCAATCGAGCACCATGCTGCTTTTCAAATCTGGTATATGCAGCATAAAGGTTGCTTGATCTTGAACGAGGAAGGCGATCAAGAGCAAACTTAGGCAAATATAAGATATATGAAAACAAAACACGAGATCAAGAACATGCCTTGTAAATCACACGAGCACGATCGTACTCTTTTAAGCGAACCTCCATCTTGGCGAATGCATTAAAGACAGCCTGCGCTTTCTCGATTTGCTCTTCCTCATCACCAAAGAATTGCAGTGCGGTCTGGAACACCTCGCGTGCCTTGTCATACTTGCCCCGTTCCTCCTCAAATTTGGCCCATTTTACCCAGACTCTTGGTTCCGGACGTACGGCTATCCAGCGTTCATATATTACGCTGGCTCTGTCCAGCTCATTATAGCGCTCCTCCATCTTGATGTAAGCCTGCCATGCTTTGTCGTCCGGTTCCCATTGCATCCAACGTTCAAAGACCTGGCGGGCGCCAGGGACGTTTTGAAGGAGTTCCTCAAGATAGACATACTTATACCAAAGTTGGTCCACGCGAGGAAGGAGAGTAACAGCACGGTCGAACAGGTTACGAGCATGTTGAACATTACGATTCTTGAGCTCCATTTCCGTATAACTCAACCATAGTGGCACGGAACGCGGATCGACGTCAAGTGCACGTTCGAAAACAGACCTCGATCGATCAAATTCACCTTGGCTGGCCTATTGAAGAGGTTAGGTACGAAGGCGACGGCGCAGAAAGGCGTGGAGCTACTGACTTCCCAGCTAGCATATTGGGTCCATTCCTTACTATGAAATGTCAGTGGTTGAGCAAAGAGAATATGCAGTCATTACTTACATACTGCCTCTGTTCCGCCGTATTCGGTCTTCAAACTCTTTGCGTTTCCTTCCACGGTACTCATGAAGCTCCTCGAAATCCTCGACACGCTGTTTTGGTGCACGAAAGGTTGATTCTTGGCGTTCTTGGGCCTGTGCATAGGATAGCAATGATTAACCTAATGTCTCGCCTAGCTCTTGACCGAGCATACCTCTCGAAGAAGTTGTTCAGCTGTGATCTGTGATGAAGCAAATGTCAGTTCTGATCGAATCGGTTACAAATAAGAATCAAGACGAACCTGCACCGGCGCTGGAGCGCGGTTGCGTATTCTAGGAGACAACTATAGTCGGTATTCCGCACATCCAATCACGATTTTGCCTTACCGTGGTGCTCTACCGTCTTGCATTTGTTGAGCTGAGCCGCCTCCAAGAGTTGGTCGGAGTCAAGTTAGTCTTCGGGGTCCTTCATGATCGGCGTCGGCATTCGGAATAAATATCTTTTACAACCCAACGTCGACATGGACGATGCAACCGTTGGCTCAGGGAGGTCCATTGACATCGAGCTCGGTGGGCAAGAAGTCATAACTATCGACCTCGGCGACCTAGACCCTAACCCGGAAGATGTCCTGGACCTTTTGAAGGAGGGTCAGTGCAAGGTTTCTGTTTGGACACGCCTTGCCAGCGAGTACTGGCGTAGGGATTTCCTTGCAGCTGCAGAGACAATCGCACGTGCTGCGATTGAATGTATGTGCTATGAATGCGACGCTAGAGGAGACTAACCTTTACAATCCGTTCAGCACTGACGACCAATGGCTCAACTGCTTCATCTCCCCCCATTTATGCCCTCCTCGCGAACATACAACTAGCGCATGCCAGGAAGGCTCCGAAATTAGTGCTCTCGGATGCTAGTATGCCATGTGTTGCTCAGGTATTACTTGATGCTGAATTTCTTGCAGGGGAAGATAGACTCCTCGGTGAACGTACAAAAGAGGGCTACTATCGTGAAGCAGCGCAATTCCTCAACGCCGGTGAACGTGCCGCAGCAGAGGGTGGAGAAGGTGTAGGCGGGACTCTTGCGTTTTTGACTAGAGGTGCGTCTTACCTCCGTTGTCGCATGAATACGCGTTTACCCTATGAAGGAATTCACCAACTGGCCACCCGTTCCATGGATGATGCTTTGCGTTCATTCGAAGGAGTTCTTTCCGAAAAACCCACCAATATTGTTGCATTGCTGGGCAAGGTTCGAACTAGCCTGTCTGGCTTGCCCTACATTTCTCACATAACTCACGCAGGCCCGTATTCTATATGCAAGACGAAACTATTCACAAGCTTTAAAGTTGTTTCAACAAGTACTTCAGCTGAACCCGACTTGCATCCCTGATCCTCGGATAGGCATCGGTCTATGTTTCTGGGCCATGGACCATAAAGGTAAGGCCAAAGCGGCCTGGCAGCGCAGTTTGGAGGTGGTACGTGCCCTATATATAGTGTTGCACCCAACTTCTGAGTATGGATAGAATCCATCCGAGTGGTCTACGCAACTCTTATTGGGCCTCGAGTCAATAAATGCCAGTAAAACTGGGAACCTCGCTGAAGCTGAGTGCGTGCAAGCTTTTCTCGTAGGTACCAAGCACATAGAGGCAGCTTTCAAGACAAATCAGAAGAGTGCTGCAGCTGCAAATGCTCTGTGTGAGCTATTCTTGCGAAAAAGCAATCTTAAACGGGTGCGGATATTGTGCTGCTCTACCTGGGCTGACCGCATCTCATACTTGTGCGCAGGCATTGAAACTTGCAGAGCGAACGATTCAGTTCGCTGACACGCTTACTCTGTATACGGAGGGCAACCTACGCGCCGCGCGCGTGCTACATGCAGAAGGCTTGCTGAAAGAGGCGATGAAGTACTACACCACTGCTACTGAGGGTCAACCAAAACATATCGTTGGTGCAATCGGTATGGCCCAAATGCAGATGCAACATGGTAAGATTTGCGTGGGGCATGGCACTTTCTCAAGTACCAGGATGGTTTACCACATCGATAGACGAAATACCTGCGGCAATACACACGCTGGACACCTTGATTCAGCCACCCAACCCACAGAGGTCTGTCGAAGCTACGGTGATGCTAGCGTCACTACGTGCCCACCCTCGGCCAGGTGTATCAAGTGCCGATGCTGCACAGGAGAAAGTCCGTGCGCGAGAACTTTTTGATCGTGCAATAAAGATGCTTGAGCACGATGATTCGCGTCCGAATGGGAGCGCACTCGCATCAACTCGTGTGGCCGCTGCTATTGCAGATGACCAAGATATACACGTCGAAGTTGCACGGTTGTGGCAAGAGGAGAACATGGAACGGACTACACGCGCTCTTCGTGAAGCACTGCGGATCAGCGAAGGAGGTGGTCAGATTGACCCACGGCTGCTCAATAACCTTGGCGCATTACAACATATGGAAGGCAACACTGAAACAGCACAGTCAATGTATGAAACAGCATTGACGGTGGCGGCCAGCATTGGGGGCGACTCTGGCGAGGCGATGTCGACCTCAATATTGTATAATTTGGCAAGAGTATACGAGGACAACGGAGATCTGATCACTGCTAAAGAAGCTTATGAGAAGCTATTGGCCCGTCATCCTGAATATGTAGATGGTTCGTTCCCTGATTCCTGTGTTGACCTGGAGGTATATCTAACGATTGCACAGCTAAAATTCGGCAGGCTCATATGTTGGCCGATCTAAATCAAGCTAACGAAGCACATGAACTCCTCAAACAAGCGCTTACGACGCATAGTAGCAGCCTTAACCTCCGTGCATATTATACTTGCTTCCTCATCCAGAATCATCTGCCGAAGGTTGCCAAGGACTTTGTCTTTGCCACACTCAAAGACCATAATCGACACGATATCTACTCCCTGTGTGCTGTGGCTTGGATCTTGTACAGTCAGGCCCGTGAGAGCCGGGATATGAGCCCCAAGGGGATAGAAGAGCGCAAGCGCGGTTTCCAGCGTGCCGTGGAGGCATATCATAAGGCTTTGCAGCTCGATCCACTATGTGCTGTGGCCGCACAAGGCCTCGCAATTGCGATTGCTGAGGATGCTTTAGGTGTCCTCAGTGGTGTTGTTTCTTCGCCAGCGGACGGGGCCCAGCAACGGATGAAAAATGCTCGCGAAGCACTCGACGTATTTGCTAAAATTCGGGAATCCCTCAATGATGGCTGCGTTTATGTCAACGTCGGTCACAGCTATTATGCACGGGATGAATTTGACAAGGCGATTGAAAGTGTAAGTGAAGGTTCGACTGTCTTTATGTATGGTTTCCTCATTCATGAATTATAGTACGAAACTGCCTCAGTAAGATACTACGATGGTCACAATACGTCGGTGTTGTTGTACCTCTGTCGATCGTGGTACGCAAAAGCTAGCAAGGAACAATCCTTCTCCGCCATGGGTACCGCGTTGAAATATGCTCAAATGGTCAGCCTGATCGTCTGGCTCTAGCTATTCAAGAGAGAAGAGCTAACATATGACGGTCTAGGCTATTCACCTCCTACCGAGTGACAAAGCGATCCTTTATAATCTTGCGATGATACAACAAAAGGCTACGGAGCTTCTGTTTGGGTTACCCCCTGCGAAACGCATGTTAAGAGAACTCGAGCTTGCAATAGCACAGGCAAGCCATGCACAGCGGTACGCCAATTCTTTCCTTAAGGCGACGTGAACTTATTCCCCCTTATCGAGGCAGGATATTTGGTTCTCTTGCAGCTGATCCGTCTCCTACAGTGCCCTATAACCGGGATCTGGCGGACCAGCGGCGCAAGTACGGCGAGAGTATGTTAAGGCGGGGGGATGAACACCTTGCTTCACAGCGTGCGTTCGAGGCAGAGGCCCAGGCCCGACTAGATGCCGCAAGGCAACGGCGGCAAGAGGAGAAATTGCGCTTGGAGGCCGCTGAGGTGCGTGCAAACTCTTTGATTCATTGTCATTCCTGCGCCCAGCTTTGAGGCGATCTTCCTCAATAGCGTGCCAAGGTGGAGGAATTGCGGTTACAAGCCGAGCAACTTACCGAACAGCGACGTATCGCACGAGAACAGGCTCTGGAGTGGACTCGAGAAGTTCAGATGGAGAGCGATGAGGAGCGTGAACGCAAATTGAAACGTGCGTCAAAGAAGACAAAGACGGAGCCGGAAAGCGGTGACGAGGCCGCTAATGGTAACGAGCCAAAGAAGAAGCGCAAGGGTAAACTGAAAAAGGAGCCAGGGGAAGACAATGAACAGCTATTCAGCGACGGCGAAGTTGACAACAAACCTGCCAAAAAGGTACGTTGTCTTGGACACAAATGACGAGATGCCACAGCTAAGTAAATTTGGTTCCCAGCGCGGTGCAAAAAAGAGGGTGGTTCGCGACGAAGACGAACAAGAAATAAGTGGCGGCCCACGCAAGAAGCAGTTGTAAGCCCAGTCTCTCTGTGCATCTCCGCTACCTCACCAGACGTCTCTGCAGCAAAAGTAAAGAGTATATCTCTGATACGGACGATGAGATGTCTTGACCACTCTAGGTGCACTTTATACATTTATCGCTGTCGCTTGTTTTTTTATCATACTGTACTGCCTGTTGCAATATATATATAGTACATCCTGGCTGACTCTAGCTGCTAAATTATATGCGGGATGAAGATACATAGACAGGATGGTACCTCTAACATCGGAAGACCTGCAAACATTCCCTACTGGGGTAGGACCCACGAGTTTCAATAATTAGCTACCCTACGGACTCTGCGATGATAAATGGTCCATGGTTATCCTTCTCGGCCGCCGCACCACAGTACTACATACCAAGTCAAGTATATTCATGCATGAATCGTCCTATGTTAGGTACCTATCAGCTCTACAAATCATTCACTCAGGTTAGGCTTGGTTCCGGATATTTAGTGTAATACAATTGAGTCCTCCAAGTTATTCTTCTGAGGTCCGTCAGATTTTATGCAAGAATATTAGTTGCAAGGTCTGTTGCGTTTACATTACGCCAAGGTGTTCCCAGATTCTCCAGTAGAGAATCCTACCAAGAGTTCGAACGAGCGACGATGTATCGTATATGTGTAGATCTGTACCATCAATATACAGTATCAGGAAGATATGCATATATATAAGTAGATGAGCAGTAGCGTCAGTGTGTTCGGGAATAGAACGTCAGAGGGGGTCAGCCCAAGGATAGCATCAAGCGCCCTTGGCCGAAATAAAGAAAAGCGTGCAGCAAGCATCCCTGTTTGTCGATTGCACAAACATCGGAATCCAACCTATTACCCAGCCGTGTTTCCGGGGTATCAACAACTCCAACCATAATATCAGGGTATCCGATAGGAAGATATTAGAGGAAAACGATGTATCCCATGAGAAGCGTTGCGAACGCGACCACAGAGAATGAGAGGCTCGCACGTGACGAGACCCCAGATGACCCGCTTCCATTAGTCGGGGATGGGAGGGGAATACCATTTGTACCAGTGAAAGTCGCGGTAACAACACCACCAGAACCTGTATAACACAAAGGTATTCCTATGATCAATACCACACAACTCGACGAAAAATCATAGTATTTGGTCACGCACCACTTGGGCTCGTATTATATTCACTCGCAAGTGCCGCAAATCCAACGGAAGGCGGATTAGCTCTATACACGGAATATACGTTCTTGAGGAAGGTATCTCCTACGATCCATGCAGGGGCTCCTGCTCCTGAACCAACGGTGCTGCCGATGTCGAAAATACCTCCAACGCACATCTGTACACCATTGGAGATGGTGCCAACAGCGCCGAGGTTCATGTCATCAGGACTAATTGGCCAGTCTGTACCGCCGAAGGAAATCGAGACGGAGACGGTCGTGGTGCATGCTGTAGCATCAGCCAAAACTTGGTTAGGTAAGCGAAGAGGGAGAAGATAGATACGTACGGAACGCGTACATGCCCTCGTATTGACCTGTAAGGGGTTTCGAACCAGGCACGGCAGAGTAAATCTTGGACACTAGAGCGGATGGGGCGCCGATGAGGGTAGTTCCTGTATCGATGGCTGCTAGGCCTTGATTGGTAGGGATCTGAAGGGCTTTTCCTTGCACAGTAATGGCTACGAGAAAAATGAATTGAAATTCTTCCATCGCCACTCAACGCAACGACTCACTGCTGATCTGTTGCAGCCAATAAGACGGCGTTGCCCCGCTGGGCATGTTAATGTACTCAATTTCACCTGTGTAGAAACTGGAATTGGTTCCGCCGAGAGTGAGGGTGCCTCCAGGGGCACTATTTAACAGGGTGGAATAAGTAATCCACCGCTGGAGGTAAAAGCCGAAGAGCGGCTCGGCCAGTACATTTGCATTATAGAGTGCCTGCCAGAATGGTGGCGCGTCAAGGGAAGAGATCGTTTCGAAGCCAAGACCCAATATCCCAGATACGGCGGGAGCTAGGAGGTTGTCGATAACGGAACTAGCTACGACTGATAGAATATAATATCTTAGAATGACAAAGGCGGCAGAAGACAAGAAATGGGTACGAACGAATCTTCTGGGTCGAGAGGGTGAAGCCAGCGAAGCTGACGGTGTCCGCAGCGACGGTGCCTTTGACAGAACCTGAACCATAATCGATCTTGACGGAAGAATTTGAAGCCTGAAAAGTCGACGACTTGGATGTGTCGAAAGTCGGCGTTCCTGTGCACCCTGTACACGAGGGGGAGACTACCCAGAGATCAGAAGAGCCTAAAGGTGTGACAAATGAGAAAAGTCTACTTTATGACAAGGGAATGATGAACCCACCGGTGTCGAGGATGACCTGGAACGTTTGGGGCCTGAGGAGTTGCGTGAGTGGTTTGTCGGTTGGTGTTTAATATTTATGCCTACGGAGTTCCTATACTAATTTCACCAGAGTAGCTAGAGTCATTTTGCTAGAACCCAAGTCAGGCAGGAAATCGCCAAGGAACAACCAACACACCTCGTCGGTGATAGGAATGGAAGTTGTGTATCCAGCTCTTTTTGCATTGGCGTTCGGTGATGGGGCGATGTTGTACTTTCCTTTGAGGGCAGCAAGTGCTTTTGGGAGGTCTTCTACATTAGCAGGGTTGCGTCTAGCCAAAGAAACGTGAATGGGGTCGGGAAAAGGTTGAGGCTGTGGCACGGCCAGGGCGAAAGGAAGGGC
>Ga0307518_10000147_pt1 | contig 51595 bp, 29 predicted proteins | sample 25_EM_MG_FD_203889 | JGI IMG/M metagenome (GOLD analysis project Ga0307518, IMG submission 203889) | Populus trichocarpa ectomycorrhiza microbial communities from riparian zone in the Pacific Northwest, United States - 25_EM | ecosystem: Host-associated > Plants > Roots > Unclassified | place... | reverse complement strand
TTAAACAAAAGAGGATAAAACAACTAATATATATATATATATATATATATATATATATATATATATATATATATATATTTCTTGATCTTACTTTAAATCATTTCCCTTTTATGAAATCTACTCTTCTATCTACAGTGTTAACCTTGTAGGATTCCAGCTTTAATTGTCTTCACACTACGTCTGGTGTTTTGACCATCACCTTAGAGGATGTTTTATCCTTGATTGGATGCTCTCCTATTGGGTTTGATTTGATATCAGTTGTTTCTATCATCAATTACAAGTAGATTAATGCAGAAATGAAAGAGGAATACATGCTACCAGTATCTGTGAAGTCTGAAGAGTCTTTTGAGAGGTTTTCTTTAGAGCTTATTCGAGATAATGATATTAAAGCTATGGAATTTGGGTTTTATCTAATTTGAATTTGTAGATATTTGGTAGTTTATAAAGGTGCAGTAATCAGTAACAATTACCTTGATCTAGCTATGCTTTTCTTTGATAGCAATGAACTTTTAGCTCTAGCTCTTATATTTTTTGGTATGGTGTTTAATAGTTTTCACTATGCTATCAAGGAAACTATCTCATGGTTAGTTAGTGGTGGCCCTTTATGGTTTGTTGTGCTATGGGTTGCTGTTTATTTTCCTCAGTGTTACTCTAGAGTTGCTATTTTAAACACTAGTAAGCTTCTTTCTTATGGTCACTTCTATAGCCTTACTATAACTCTTATTAATTTGTTCTTTTTTGTAATTGTAATGTCTGCATTAGTCTTTTCTAATTGAGTCCATGATGAATAAAGCCTTTTTCATGCCAAAAAGCATGGGCTTGATTGGTACAAACTTTTTTTCTTGGGTACACCTCTATGTTCTGAGGACATGAAGTACTGGACTTTTATTTTGACTAATAGACTCATTCATGTTGTAGTCTCTGGTGTTGTTAAGGTAAAACGTTATCACCTCAATTTTGTTGCCAAACATTTTAGCATGTGCCATGCCCCCCTGTCATTTTTCTTCATAACCAAATCAATTTCCCTTTACATCGTAAGGGTAATGCCAAGGTTTTGAATGTTCTTGAAATCTTGGAAAAACATGGTAAGATTATTTTTTAGTTCTCTCATTTGTCATGTCCAAAGTTTTTTCCTGCATTAATTATTACTTTACAACTTTAATGGGCTACTATTTAGGAATAAAGTTTCATTAAGAAAGGTATTGCAAAGGTTATTTTCAACTTTGGAGTTTTCTTTAACCCTCCTTAAAAAATCACACTTGGAGCTGATAACAAAGAGCATAAAGCCTCTGTTATTCCATCTTTTAGCTCACACCTTTAGGATCTCAAGAAGGTGAAAAAAGCTAAGACCAAGCCTATTGCAAAATCTATTTGAAGCCAGCCTTTTCTCAAGTTTGTGCCACCTGTGAAAGCTTCCTCTCCTTTAAATAAAGGAAAAGGATTTAAATATATCATCTGAAAATCAATTGTTCCTCCTACTAATTTATCACCTTTTATTTCAAGTCTTTTCTGAAAAATTCCCTCTTCGTTGTGTAATTAGGCCATTGACCATGTTTGCTCCTTATAAACTTGCTCCAGTTAAAGAGCTTGTTACTATAAAGCTGGCGATTCCAAAGTTTTCTTCAGATTTAGCCACCAGTATGAAACCTCAGCCTCTTCTAGAAACTCCTGTGATTGAAAAATTTATTATATCAATCCCTGATTCCTTGAGTTTAAAGGAAGATAATGAACTAACTAGTCATGGAAATTGTGTAATAATTTTTTTAACTAATTATGGTCTCTCTTAGGATATGTAGAGGAAACATTCTTAGTAACTCTTTTTTATGGATTTGTTAAAATCTTCCACCCAACCTTTGTGACAAAAACCAAGTGTCTTTATTGCTATGATCAATAATTCCAGAGTTGGTAGAGCATCCTAACCTGTCTGTATTAGCAATAATTAAGACACACCTCATATGCCTTTAAGATATGCTCTTTATTTATATTGATGCCTCTAACCTATCTGATATGAATCATAACCTTTTGGTGCTTATAGAGTCCAAAGAGTATACCCAACTGAAGCTTAAGCAACTTGAAGATATAACGCCTTTTTTGGAATCTGAGTTGGCTACTGTCAAGCAACGAGCAAGAAAAGAAGGTCTTAAGTGGGTTTTCCAAAAAGCTAACCAATTTACATGTAAAGATGGAGTTTGTCCCTGCTACCCAATTGATTAAGAATCAAATTTCTACTCTATAATTTAGCTTTGATATTTATAAGAGTTTTTTTTTTAACTTGATTATCTCTAAACTTAACTATCTTATATCCTGTGAATAATGAGTTTAAAGTGGGTTCACATGATATATATTATTTATATATTTTTGCTAGAATATTGGAAAAATTGCTCTTATATTACAGGATATTTATATTTTAATACCTCTTTATTGGCCTTCCATATGGATGATGTGTACCTTTTGAGATACTTTCCATTAATTGCTTTTGCATGTATTTCCTTATCTATGCTTTCTAACAAATATGTATTTTCAAAGTAGGTCTGTTTATTTTGAAAGGTCCTTCCCAGGTTGGGGACCATTTCCCAAATTGTATATCCTTCAATATAGGGGAAAAACTACTTTCTTGACCAGGTCCTCTTGCATGAATTCTTGTTTCTTCACTTTTCATTGTATATTTTTTGAACTTGTAACTTTTTGTGTCTGTAACTTGTTCAGAACATCAATTTTTTCTTCGTCTAAATCCCTTAACTCTTGTATCATTGTGTTTTGGTATTGAATTCTTGTTAATTAATTCTGGTATTCTACTTTTAAAGACTTAATATTCACTTCTTAAGGTAATACCACCTCATAGCCAAATGTTGTTACTCTTGTTGCAGTCTAACATGAAGTTCTATAAGTCCAAAGTACATCCAACAATAATTTATGTCACTCCTTAAAATTGTTAGTAATCATCTTTTGTAAAATTAATTTTAAATTTTGTTCATTGACTTTGCTTGTCCATTAGCTTGAGCATGGTAAGGGGTTGAATTAATCAGAGCAATACCAAATTCTTGGGTGAATCGCCTCATTTCTGCCCCTTTAAATACCATAACATTATCCATGGTTATAGACTCTGGAATTCCAAACCTTGCCATAATATTTTATTTGATAAATTTTATCACCTTGACCTAGGTTACCTTCTTTAAAGGTATGACTTCCACCCATTTTGTGAAATAATCCATGACTACTATATATATGCATGATTTTTGCTAGAATGAGAAAAAACTTTCCCAATTAAATCCATTCCCCAACCTCTAAATGGCTAAGGTTTTATTACAAAATGTAAATCTATAGTTGATACCTTAGGTAAATATTTGTGCTTCTAATAAGGTTTACACCATTTCATATAGGCATTGCAATCGTCCTTCATCTTATGCCAATAATGTGAAACCCGGTATAAGATCAAAATTTAGATATAACCAAATTATAATATGTATATACATTATGAAAGAGTAAATGCATTGTTTGTGAAAGGATTGAAATAAAAAAAATTAAAATGATAAAAGGACTTGGATTTTTTTAAAAAGAAAAAGACTACACAAAATATGAAAAAGGTTAAGAAGGAGGGGTCAATTTATAAATGCATGAAACTTAGAGTAGCATTTTATGATAAGAGGAAATATGAAAATATAAATAGTAGTAGTAGTAGTAGTAGTAGTAATACTCTCTCATTTTTCCTTCTTCCATAACCGATTGCAAGCATAAAGAAGAAGAGAAAGAAGCTAAAAAGTGGTGAGAAAACCTTACCTAAATACATTCTAAAAAGTAGAAAAAATCAAAACTTTAAGAAACTAAGAAGAGAATTGAAGGAAGAAGTTGAACAATCTCACGTGTTTTCTCTTATGTAAGTGACAAGTTGGATGGGTGAAGAAGAGTGGAAAAGAAAACTTAATTCCTTGCCTTTCTACCTTTAAATTCTTGCATATTAGTGGTAAGAATCTAGTTTTTAAGTGATTTATGTCTATTGTGAACTGATTTTTATAAGGCATTGAGGAACCCTGAATTATATAAATTTTTAACTGTGTTTAATTGAAAAATTAATGCTAGGAATGTGTTTATAGTATAGAAATGGTGATGAGTTATGGATTTAAGTTAATAATTATTAAGAAAACTTACTCTTTATGATTATGAGTTTCAACTAAGGAGAGAAAGGAGAGTGGGAAATAATTTACTAAAATGTTAGCCTAATATAGATAGGAATATTTTGTAAAATGATTAGTATCTGTGGTTCAGAAAAAATTGTATGAGAGATGTTTGATTAATTGTTAAGTCCATGAGTTCAAGTCTGGACAGTTTTGGTAATTGGGATTCCAACTGATATTAGACATGGGAAATGATAGAAATTGTTGTATCTTTCTTTATAAAAGTTGTAGAGAAATGAGTTAGCTAACAATTGGGACTGGTTTTGCATCAATTGAAGTTATAGAACTCCAGATATGGATAAAATACTGCTGAGAGGTCAAGTTATTTGTAACAAGATAAATTTCACTATCTAGCTTATAACAAATGTTAGGATAAGTGAATGATAGGCTTTTGGGCAGTTATACCATGAAAGTTGTGCTTGAGGATGTTAACTTTAATTAAAAACTGACTTCACCTAAATTGAAGCTTTAAAACTCCTGTTAAGAACTAAAAAACATAGACTAGTCATGTTGTAAATTGATGGACAAATTGTATATGTGTATAAAATGAGTAACTTTGGGTATGCTAATGGTTTATTTTGAATTAGTTTCTTCTTAATAATTAGAGATGTATATCCTAACATCTAAAAGGACCATATATAAAGGTTTGAGTGTATGTGGAACTTGAAATATTTATTTTGTTGGTTAAATGTAGAAATTGAGTTGAATGAATTTTCTGGAATGAAATTTTGACATGAACTCAAGTATTGATTGTGGAATTAAATCTTAATTGGTACAAGATGAGGTGTCGAGATATACCAATGCATAGGTGCAGATACTCATCAACAGACCACATGTAAGTGAACTAACCATTAAGTTATAAGTAATTTTATTTTGTCATTTGAATGGTAGCCAATCTTCTAATTGTTAAGAGTTATAGACAAATTAGAAGATAATAATCAGAAAGTTGAGTTAACTAATATCTGAAATAACAAAAATTAGTGGCGTCGATTTGTTCGACGACCACAAAATAAAATGGACTAAATTCTGATAAAGGAATTTAGTGGTGTCAGTTCGATTAACAACCAAGTGTTTTGTTTGACTAATTTCAAAAAGGAAATTAGTGATGTCAAATTATCAACAACCGGGATATTGGTATGACTAATTCAGAAGCTAGAATTAGTGACAACAGTATATCGACGACTAGAACATTGATGTGACTAATTTGAAAGCTAGAATTAGTGGCATCGATTTGTCAATGACCAGGATATAAGTCCGACTGATCCAAGGATGGAATTAGTGGTGTCAGATTTCCTGACGACCAGGAATTGAACTTGACTAGACTTTTAGTGGGGTAATTAGTGGCATCATAAAGTTGACGACTAAAGATAAAAGGTTATATAGTAATTTAATTTACATATCGGTGTAAAGTGTAGTATTAGAAGAAGTTGTGTTCCTATATAAATTATCGTATAAGTAGAGGCATGATTAAAACAATTAGTTTTCTTTCTGATTATTTAACTTATAGTTCTTATTAATTTAAGTGCATTTATATTACAAGTGCATCTCATCATCATATGGAGTAAACTTGCCATTAACCACCTTTTGTTATGTAATATAAATCTATCTTAATATAGTAGGATAATATGTAGGAAGAACTAGTTTTTTTATTGTAAATTTATGTTATGTTTAGAACTTGAAACGTATGATAATAGAAACTACAATGTAATAAAATGCTTATCCCTAGTCATATTGTTAGTATTATTATCTGTAAATATTTTGTCTCCTCTTTAATATATAGAAGTATGGTTTGAAACATTAAATTTGTATTTGATGAAATTATATGAATAAAATTGAGATATCAAAATATATATATATATATTAAAGTATGAAAATAGTAAGACCATAATTGTTGTGTTTGTGATGATATATTGAAATAGTTGAAGGAATAAAAGTAGAACAAAGTAGATAACTTAGTATGGATTAAATACAAAGAAAACTCTATCGAATTTATGGTAGAAAAAAAATCTCAGGGTAATTCTTTCAAACTTCATTGTTTGATTTAGGTATTAAATGTAAAACAAATCTCAAACTGTTACAAATAATATCCTCTTCTCTGTATTTTTGTACCATTTTAATCCTAGCTAAATAGGATCAACATATTCCAAAGTACACTTCTACTATAATAGTAATAACCTCCTCAACTCCAACACACTTCAACAATACTTCATACCTATCTTTCTTACACAATTCCTCATGAATTAGTGTATAATTCAATGACCTTAATTTCAAAGTCTTATATTTAGAGTATTAATGTGGGTTTTCTAGGTACTCTTTTATTGGGACTCTTCAATCTTCTTTGAGCATCGTATCCAATATGTGTACTTCATGTATATTCCTTCTTTCTGAACTCAAAGGAAGTGGGTTCTTAACATGCAAGCCATTGTCTTAAACAATTCTAGAGAATATTTATATCCTTATTCTAATTGTGTCAATTCATTTATCGTATCATTTTGCTCTCTTGAAATGTGCTTAATGATCACATCATCAAATTGATATATTAGTTCTTATACTCTTGACAAACATATTCGTAAAGAACTATTCTGAAATATGGACTTTTTTGTTCGAATATTTCAGTATCTATTGAAGGGTGGTCTGCTAGAAAATTGGTTAACCCTTTAACAAATTTCTAAGGTATATAGATTAAATCATATTCCACCAAAGCTAGACTCCACTTACTAATCCTTTTATTCAAGATTGGCTTGTTCAACATATACTTAATAACATCAATTTGTCCTAAAACATATACGAAATGTGACATCATATAATGTTTAAGCTTAGTAACAACATAATACAAGGATAAAAATTACTTTTCAATTGGAAAATATCTGCACTCATCATATGTCAAGACCCTACTCAAGTAAAATATAGCTTGCACCTGACCCCTTTCATTATCTTCGGCTAACAAACTTCCAATTGAATTTTTTTTCATCGTAATGTATAACTTTTAAGGTTTCCCACACTCTGGAGGAACTATCATTAATGGATTAATTAGATACTCTTTAATCTTGTCAATTACATCTTGATGTTCTTCTTTCTATTTAAAATCTCTTTCTGACTTAAGCTTAAGTAAAGGTATGAATACTTTGATTTTTCCTATAAGGTTAGCAATAAATCTCCCTAAATAACCTAATGACCCATAAAAGTTCAAGAATTTTTTCTTGTTTGTAAAAGGTTTTGCTTTTAGAATTGTTTGTACTTTATTTCTCTCAACTTTTATTCCTTTATTATGAATCAAGAATCATTAAAAACTCCCTGCTGAAACTCCAAAAACACATTTTAATGGATTCATCTTTAAATTAAAAGCTTTTTATAAGTCATTTATATGTTCACTCATTTGACTTAATCACCACATCATTGATGTAGACTTCCAATTATTCACCAATCAAATCATGAAACATCATATTCATAACCTTTTGATATATATATATATATATATATATATACCCCTTATGTTTTTCAACCTAAAATGCATCATTACCCATTTATAAGCTCCAACAGAGCCTGGACATCTAAAGGTAGTTTTATGAATATCCTCTTTCGTCATGGGAATTTGGTTATATCCAGCATATCCATCCATTATGGAAAATACTTTAGATTTAGCTACAACATCTATTAAAACATCTATGATATGCATAAGATACTTGTCTTTTGGCGTAGCTTTATTTAGGTCTTTAAAATTTATACAGACCCTAGTTTACCATTGTTCTTTAACATTGGGACTATATTGGAAAGCTATTCTACATACCTGGTAACTTTGATGAACTTAGCTTTGAGCAACCTCAATATTTCCTCTTTGATGCTAGGCTTAAACTCTGGAGAAATCCTCCTTTGACTCTGGATTACTTTTTCTAACGCCCATATATGTTGGGATCTTAAGTTCTACCAACTCTCTATTTAGTCCTGACATATCTTTGTAGTCCCATTCAAAACACTCTATTTTTTTAAGCACGAAAGTTAAAGCTTATTTCCCCCCGGTCTTAACTAGGTATTGATACAAGTTATCTTCTTCTCTTATTGTTCTTCAATGTTTACTTCTTCGAGCTGGCCAGACTCTACATTTCCCTTTATTTTCTCGAACACTTGAATTTCCTTAAGACTCATGTCCTACATTGTCCTCTTCTAATTATCTATATGCATTCACAAGCCCTAATTGTTGTACTATAGCCACTTGTTTTTTTATCTCTCTTTTTGTTTCTATTTTTTATTCTCTTAATACCTATTTTTCTATCTAATATGTCAATAATCTCTGGATAATCACCTTGATTTCCACTTTTCTAGAATTGTTTTCTACTGTTGATTCACTCATTAGGAGAGATCTTCATTTTCCTTCTTGGCTCTTTAATTAATAAAAGCCTTATTAAGATTTCACAAATCTTATCCTCTATTTCTTCAATTCTTACTGATGATGATGGCTGTGTAATTATAAATGTACTTTATTGTCTTCAATAAAATTGTGTTTCTAAATGATTTGCAAATGTTACAAATGGCTTGTTATCTTCACAGGTTGTAAATTATGTTCTCGGATCTTATTTGACCTGAAAATGTACCAAAATATATTTTCATATATCTAGTAGCTTCATGTAAAATTTCAGCTTCTTTCGATGTATGGTTTGAGAGATATACTCAATCTTACAAAACTGGTCAACAAATATTTTAAGACCAAATTCGGACCTCACTTGGTTCGTATCATCACACCTAAGAACATTTAACTATGAGGTTACCAAGTGTTATCATCTACATTAAAAGCTTAAGTTGATGGTGAAGGCTTAATTTTATTTCCTTATACAACGCTAAAAAGCCTTGCAATAAGGTAGTGTTTTATGTTATGATAGCAGTTGCTTTTTAAAGTGTTTTTCACTTGAAAATATATCAAAATATTTTTTATTTTTTAAAAATTTATTTTTGATATCAGCACTTCAAAATAATCTAAAAACACTAAAAAAAATAATTTTTTTAAAGCGCGGCTGGAAATAAACAGGACCTAAATGATAGGTGTCTATAAGGTGTTGCACCATAAAACTTTGACTTTGAATTATAGTTGTAGCTTCTTAAAAGCTACTAATTAGAGCTTGTGAAAATGACTGTAAAATCATACGTGGAAGGGGTTGTTATATAAGTTTTTAAATATTACCAAACACTTTGGAATTCTGGTTTTGATTAAAAAGCCATAGAAGCAAAAAACAAAATGTCAAAAGTTGGTGATTCCTAAACAAGCACTTAGTAAAGAATAAATATTGACATCCATAAGATAACAGTCACCCCCCAGCTTTAACTTGGGTAACTCTAACCTACGACCTTGTGTAATCTTATATATAATAAAACTAATGAGCAAATATTGTTTAGTTTAACAAAATAAAACCATAATAATCAAATTAGATGTCCAAGATATAATTAAAGAACATACAATTTTAGATTATAAGCTTGCAAACATATACAATATGGCAAAGATGTTTTTCATCACAAATATAGTAGAATTCTAGCATGCATACTAAACATATATTCAAACTTGCAATTGATTTCAAATCAAAGTTCTAATATGTATACTAGTAAATAAAACATCTATGTTTAAAGTTTTTTTTTTAAAGATGGGTACTTATTGAAGCACTTTAAAAAATAAAAACTTTTGTTATTATTAATGATGATTTTTTTTTCTATAAAACTTTTATTACTCCTCACTTTGTGTAAAAAAATTAACTTTAATAAGCCTCATGAGATTCCAACCACTCCTCCTTGTGTGCACTCTTAAATAAGATCCAATGAACTCAAATGAATAATACTCAATATCTATTTACAAAGTTCCAACGGTAGTTAAGAGACAACTTTATTTCCTCATACAATAAATAGCCTTGCACTAAGTGGCAAGCTCCTATAAAATGTTTCATCATTATAATGTCATAGGTTGGATGGTTAGTCTCGACTAATTATGTTATTTCGAGTAAAGGTTGAGGCCTTGTTTGACATTGTGGTCCAACTGTATTTTTGAAAAAAAATTAATGTTTTTAGCTTCAAATGATTTTTTTTGGTGTTTTTGATATGTTGATGTCAAAATAAATTTTAAAAAATGAAAAAAAATATTATTTTGATGTATTTCCAAGCGAAAAATATTTTGAAAAGCAACCTCTATTACACTCCCAAACACTCCCAGGGATAAAGATCGTATACTGACTTATCAAAGATTAATTGGCTTCGTGGTATTATTTGTATACTTAGGATTCTTATATACAATGTTATCTTTGGGTCTAAGTCTTTTTTCAATACCTTTGATTTTTAGGTACAGGGTTACCTCTATGTCAAGGTTTTATCAAACCTGATTTTCAGAACTATATGATCAAGAGGTTCACATCAATTGGTATTAGAGCTAGGCTCCAAAAATCAGCTCCGCAAGAGTCAAAGAAAGGTGAGATAAGAGGAAAAAAGTGTAGCAAGCATATTTGAGTGAAAAGCCTATATCTAAGTGAAACATAAAAAGAGTGTAAATACATGAGGAAATGGTTGAGGAATATATATTTCTTGTCAATTAATTATCTCTCAGATTCAAAGATGTTAGAGCCAAGCAACAACATGACACCACAAAGAGAAGACAATGAAATTGTAATTCAGTTATGTATTATGAATCAATAAATGGATCGAATGGCCAATGAATTTGAAGATAGGTTGGATAGGTTGGAGAGACAACATGTTAATAATCATGGTAGGGTTCAAATTAAGCCTGTGCGAAGAGAATGTAATGTTAGCAGGGTTGTTAGGCAAGTTAACACTAATATGGATGCGTTTATGGCTGATAATACGGACATAAGTGATGTTGATTTTGAAGATGTTTCCATGAGACATGGGGAAAGTTTTGGACAATAACAAAATTGTCAATTAAGTTGAAAATACCAGCCTTTTAGGGGAAGAATGATCCAGAAGTTTATTTATAATGAGAGAAAAATATGGAATGGACTTTCAAGTGTCACAATTATTCGGAGCCCAAAAAAGTCAAGCTTGTTGTGATTGCTTTTACTAACTATGCCATTGTATAATAGGATCAGTTAGTGACAAACCGTATGAGGAATTATGAGAGGCAAGTTGATACTTAGGATAAGATAAAATCCCTTATGAGAAGGAGATTTATGCCTAGCCACTTTTATAGAGAATTGTATCAAAGTTGTAGAGTTTGGGTCAAGGTACAAAGAGTGTCGATGAGTACTTAAAGGAGATGAAACTTAATATGATTCAAACTAATGTTGAGGAGGATGAGGAGGCTAATATAGCTAGATTTATAAATGGCTTTAATCACGATATAACTCATATTATGGAGTTGTATCATTATATGACATTGGAGAAGATGGTGCATATGGCCATCTTAGATAATTTATTTAAATATAACAAGGTAAATTATCTGTATTGCAATGTTAGATATCTTGATCTTTATTTTTTGTCTGGTTTTCACATTTCATTTTTGTTTATTGTTGGTAATGCTTTTTCATTGCTTTACACAATGATTATTGGGTTATTTAATTAGATGCATACACAAGTTTTTCGATTTATATCTAAGAGTTTTTTTAGTGTAAAAACAATGTTAAAGAATTCTGTATATTCATTTTTTTTTATTATGTTTTGATATTTAGGATTTGATGCTTATTTTTATAAAAGTTTAATTGTTTTTAGTTTCACCCTTCAATCTAAGTTTATAGTATATTGTTCTTTTTTTTTTTGTCATTTTGTTTGTGTTTTTATTCTTTTCAATTTAACTCTCAAATTTAAAATTAGGTGTTGCCTTTTGATTTATTTTTTATTGCAATTTTAAAATTCATTATTTTTATTGTATTTTTTTTATTTTGGATTTTTTGTATTGTTTTTTTTTTTATTTTAACCCTTAAGATTTTTTCATGCATAGTGTTTTTGGTTTTATAACCTGGATTATAGTTTAAAAAGTTAACAATAATTGAAATTTTTATCTTATTTTTTACATTCATATTTTTTTTTTAATTTTTTTCTATGAAATTATCTTATTCTCATTTAATTTTTATTTTATTAACAAATAATATCATTGAGATGTTTTTGAGAAATATTATGAAGATATATTTTTATAATACTGGTAAATATTCTTTTTTTTTGAGTTGAATCATTGTGTTTTTTAGTTTGTTTGTTGTTGATATTTTATTTTTTAATAATATTATTAAATTAAGAAAGTTTATTAAATTTAAACGAATTAATTATATAAATATTATATTGTTTTAAAATATTTTTTTATATCAAAACCAAGGTTAACCCGCGCGCGACTACCAAACATTATATTTTTCTGAAAAAAAATAACCTCGACATCACTTCCTCTTCTTCTCTTCTTTACGAGGCCGCGTCAGTTAAAAAAAAAACAGAGGGTTTATGGAAGAAGTTTGCCGCTTTTAGGGCTTTTGCAGGACAGTCTTCAATTTCTAAACTCCCCTCCCCTCCCCCCTCTCTCTCGATCGATTTTATCTTCCTTAAATCATCAAACTCTGAAAATGATTAGAGGCGGTAGAAGCTACGTGTTGTCACCACCAGCCTTCTCCAACGACGCCAAACGACTCCTCGTTTGCACTGCCAACTCCGTCACCATCTTCAGCACCGCCACCGGCTTACCGGTTACCTACTTCCTCTGTTTTTTTTTTTAATTTTTTCAATTAGTCACTTTTTTCGATTAATTGACTGTCATAGTTTCCCCCTTTTGTTTTGTAGGTATTGTCGCTTGACGGCCATACGGCGCTTGTTACGGCGGTGATAGTAGTGCCGGCGTCAACTCCAGCAAGTAAGATACTATGCTATTGTTGGACGGCGTCACTTGACGGAACTATTCGTTATTGGGATTTTTCAGTGCCAGAGTTAATTAAGATAATTAATGTTAATTTGCCGATTATCTCCATGGTAACTATAGCCAATTTTATGATGATTTTGTTAATAAAAATAAATTTATTTTTAAACGTGCAATGATTATTGTTTATATTTTTAACAATCTTCAGGTCATTCCATCTTTATTAAGTCAGACAGCTGAGACCAATGACAAATCTCCTAAAACTTTTGCTTATTTGTCTGTCGAAAACACCAAAGAACCAGAAAAGGAGTCTGGCAAGGCCTTGCGTGGTCAAATTAAAAAGTGTAACTTAACAAATTCTCGTATGGCTGGTGGAATGACATTGTCAGAGGTAAAAGAATTTCAATTTGTATTTGTTATTAATACTTTTTGTGTAGTCACGTCATGATTTGAAATAAGTAGTTAGTTTAGCCCTTATGGTTAATTTTAGTGACAATCAATTGAAATCTTAAAGAAATGGAGAGTTGTATTATATTGTGGTTACCTTTAATACAGACGAAGCAACCAGAGATTATAACTGTTAGCTCCTCGGGAAAATATTTTGGTATCCAATTTAAGCGCAAGCTTCGAATATGGAAAGTTCCGACTGCAGAGTCTGAACGTGCTGTGGTTAAGAAGATCACGCTGCATCATACAAAGAATATGAATGTTCTTGCATTCCACCCGACTCAGAGAATTGTTGCTGCAGGGGATGTGACGGGAAGAATTTTGATTTGGAGGGGATTTGGGGATAGAACATTTGCTGATGGTGATGGATTAGTGAGTAGAAAGTTGACGAATAACGAGGAAGAAAGACCTGGAGTGAGGGGCGATGATGACGCTGATTCATGCACCACATGGCATTGGCATTCTGCTGAAGTAAATGTTCTGTTTTTCTCTTCTGATGGAGCTTATTTGTATTCAGGTAAAGAAGCTGTAATATGAATGGATGCTTTGATTTGTTAGTTTATGCTTCCATGTGGCCTGACACTAGATTAGACTTAAATGAGAAAAATGGGAAGACCACCTATCACATGCTTTTGGAGTTGGTTAAAGTAACTTCAGATATATGAATAAACCAGGGTGATTGGATATGTTTTTGAGATAATTATATGGTCCTTGAATTAGTGGCATGTCTTATTTTATTAAATGCTTTTGCAGATTGGAAACTTATCTCCCAGTAGATGTATTCCGATCATGCAATTCATTTATCAAATAAAATGTCCTGGCTTTTAGCAATTACTTCAAAGGTGTTTAAGATCCAAACTTACCACTCACATCAGTTGACAATTGGCTCAGAATATCTTTTTATCGTCATGGTGTTTTCCTGAAGACTGCTGCTCTATTCACGTGCAGAGTTGTTCTGTTCATGACACATGCTTTTGTTTACATTTAGGTGGAAAGGAAGGAGTTCTTGTGGTTTGGCAACTAGACACAGGAAGGAAGAAATTTTTACCACGAATTGGATCTCCACTCTTATGGTTTACAGATTCTCCAGATCCTTCACTTTCCTCTGTAAGTGGAATATATTTCCCGGAAAATTTAATTCTAATTTAGAAAGTGAATATGTCTTTACCAATTTTACCAAAGCAAGTATCTTTAGATATCTTGTGCAGATAATCAAATTCATCTACTCAAAATGCCTTCGATGGAAATTCTGAAGTCCATCTCAGGGATCAAGGTTAGTTTTCATCAATATATTTGCATTTTGTGAACCTTGTAAGATTATCTATTTCTGCTTGGCCATTTAATTGTTTGATTGATAAATTCAGCTGATTGAAATTATAATTCAATGAGTAGGAAATTTTATATTCTTCTACAAGCCAGATAATCTTTCCATGATATTTCAACTGGTTCAAAATGATAATCCAATTAGTTACAAACTAGTTGGAATTGACCCTGTTGATCCTTTTCTTTGTAATGTTCTATTTAGGCCAAATTTTCACCTCCATAATGTTCTGTCTTGACCAAAATGTCTATGACATGTTATATTATATCATTTACCACTTCATTCAACATCATATCATCATTTCCATCCACTTCTTCTGTTTATTGCTCATACTACTTTAATTCTGTTCCCTTCACCAGTGCATCTATGTCTATATTGACTTTTGAACAGGTGTCACCTTCATTTCGTTTTGGATTCACTCTTTCAAAAACTTGTTGTATATTGTGTTTGTATGAGTCCATCTTAATTGTTATGCCAGCCATGCTTGGTTGGGACTTCTTCACTATTCTGCTCTTCCCATCACCAAGGAATGGCCAGTGTATTCATGAATTTATGGAAGTGAGAAGAGCATAGCGAGATACAGAGAGAGTCCAGTGGGGATTTTCAATTTCTTAAGCATATTGTGAAGGTTGAATCCCTCTAAGCAGAGAGCCATGCGTAGCAATAAAAAATTCTAAACACCAGGAAAATTACACAATACTAACCTTAAACTATATGGTGAGTGTTAGCAAGTCAGGTACCATTTTTTTATTAGGAAATCAAACTTAAATGCTGTGAAAGCCACCTTCTTTGAGTCTTGTACTCAATCATTGCAGCTGGTGCATCACTTGAGGGGTGTTCATAATGAAATCCTTGGTTAACATGTTTAGCCTTCAAGTTTTAGAACTGCCTTGCTTAGTTGTGAGTCTTAAAAAAAATGTTACTGTCAGGTGTAAATCACTCCATCTCATGTCCTGAGCTGTAAAGATTTGCGTGCAGCACCGTGACAATTCATTGGCATGTTTGCTTGTGGGGAATATTCCCATCTAATTTTTATTGGCCTGGTATCTATGACTTGGGTTTGCATTGAGTCAGACTTTAACAGCTTCATCAAATTTTTGTTTCAACCTTCCTGGTTTAGCTTTTTGCAGGTTTGTCTGGATAGTATGGCATACTGTTCATATACCTTCATATTTTCCAGGACTGATTCTTAAGTGAACAAAGTACTCTTGAATACTACTTTAATGCTGTTTTATATGGAAACCAGTTCTCATCTGTTGAAACAATGGTATCATATTTTTCAGCTTCCTTGCTCATTTCCAGAGATGTGCAATGGCTTACAAAGTGGGATTGCCTTTGACTGTAATGTGGGATTAGTTGCTTTGCGTACAGAAAACTATTGCATCCAATTATACAGCCTATTTGATGACCGAGGAATTTCTGAGGTAATTAGTTTTCTTTTAGATGAAAAGAATGTATTACTTGGAGTAAGTGAATGTCCAAGATGAATTTGAGCTTTGAAGAACAAGAATGATTTTCTTTCGATGTTGATTTATTCTTTACTAGTTTAGTAAGCCTATTTGAGTTTCATTTAGCTTATGGTCTTGTTTTCTCAGTCATTTCACCTGATAGGTTGTTTTCACTACCAGTGGTTGCAGCTTTGTATTCTATGCTTAAGTAAATGAGGGACCATTGTGTTTCCCTAGGAAATGTTTTTCAATTTACTGTGTAAGAATGTTGATTGCATTCATTATTAGACTTACAGAGTAGTTCTTTTTTCTTTTTTGGTTTCTTCCTGTGGGTGGGGTTTTGGTGGAGGCGGTTTGTTCAGTGCTGGATTTTTCTTGTAACTGGTTTTGTATTCAAGCAATGTAACCACTTCATCTTTGCCTTTTATTTTGTAAATCAATCCAATTTTACAACATCTGTCTGCTTGATAAGATTTGAAATTTTCAATTTGGCAATATCGGGCCTTCTGGGTATGTTATTTCACATAGTGCGCTAGACCATTTTGATGCGCACCTTCTGTGCTTTAGGTACTGGGGTATAAATATTTCATTAGAAACTTATTGACTATAAAATGCATCAAAGTGAAATTTGAATTTCTATTCCCCTCAGGTTGTAGTTTGTGAGAGAAACCATCAACCAGGCGATGAAGTCACGGTAATCAAGTTGCTTTTTTGTAATTTTTCCTGTTCAACTACATTGCTGATTATCTGTATTTTTACCATCTTTTTTTCACTAATTTGATTCTGTTACATTTACTAGTAATTGCTGAATCTTTGAATATGTTGGTTACAGGTAGTAGTGACATTAGCTGTTCTCTCCTTAGATGGCTCAATGATGAGCACTGCTGAAGTGAAGCTTCCTGAGGAGGGTTTGGGAGGATTAGTTTGTCTTAAGTTTTGGGCACTGGGATCACAAAACAAGGAGTTCAGTTTGTCTACCATTGTTTATGAGCCCCACAGGTTTGACCCTTGACTTAATTTGTTCGGACTAATGAAAATGAGATATAAGCAATTTTTGGGTAGTGCCACTCATTCTGACCCTTGTGTCACTGATTTGTTTTCAATTTTTATGAATTGGGATCAAAGAGAGAGGGAAGTCCATTGTAAGCATCACATGTAAAGTTCATACTGTCTAGTGAGCTATGTTCCTGGGCTCATTATTTGTTTATTTAGCATCTCTCAATGTGCATGCTTTTGCATGTTTTCATTGAATTGGAATGTGCGGATATAAATATGCTTCCTTTAAGAACAGGATTGGGGATCATGGTATTCCTTGTTTTATAGGGATGCAGGCATTTCAGCTATTGCTTTTCATCCTACCCGCCCTATGGCTGTCAGTTCTTCTTATGGTGGGGACTTCAAGGTAAAAGTGGAACAGAAAAACATTTAATTTTTAGTACTCTGTTTCTCTTGACTTCACATAACCTTTTGGATGCTTCAGGTTTGGGTTTGCAACAATGGGATTCAGGAGATGGATAAACCGCTCCCAAATTCTGGATGGACTTGCCATGCTGTTGGCTCATATAAGTATGATCCTGGTTTAGTGATACTATAATTCTTGCTGGATTCAATTTGTGGGATTTTAAAGAAATATTTTGCTGGTGAAAATGGAAGAAATGTAAAAAACTTCATAACATTTAGTCCTAAATATTTCAATTGTCTTTTCTATGTCTCATCTTTGTTCACTTTAATCTAAATTTTCAACACCAAAAGTGATACCTAAATTTCCCTCTTTCTTCTTCCCCTTCTAAATAATAGAACTTTGTTCATTGGATACGTGTACTTGTGTTGAAACTTAAAGCTTATGGAATCTGGTGCTTGGTAATATGCTGGTAATTTAAACTCTCAAATTTGTGGTCATTTAGATAATTTATAATTCTACTTGCAGAAAAAAACCAATGACAGCTGCCACATTTTCTTCCGATGGTTCTGTTCTTGCTGTTGCAGCTGAAACTGTTATCACACTGTGGGATGCAGACAAGAATATTCTAGTGGCTGTGATTGGGGAGACTCTGATGGTGATTTTTTGAGATCCTGGCTTACATTCTCTCTAGTACACACACGCGCGCGCCCACACACACACACACACACACACACACACACCAAGACTATGGTAATAACGGATATTGCTGGCCACCAAACCTTTGTTCTTGATCCAGAACGTAACCCTCGTTTCCTCTTAAGTTTATGTTGTGGTGCTTATCTATGCGAAGGATAAAACTGTGGGGCTGTGCAGGATTAGGTCCTTTGTTTTAATGGTTCTGTTCCCTTTTGGTGTTTTTGACACTTTAGGGTCCAGTTATGACTTTGTCATTGATTTGCTTAAAGTAACAAATAATGAACATGCCGATGCTGTTCAAGGTTGCTCTATGGAAATAAATTTGGAGCAAGAGAGCTTTGTTGCTTGTGTTCAACTGCTTAGCAATGTTTAATAGCTGAAATATTAATTAGTAGCCCAGTGGAAGCAAACAAAGCAAAAAGAGGCTGTAAGAACAAATGCTTTGGTCAGGGAATCTTTAGGTTACATGATGTATCTTTTTAGCATGGCTTCTGCATTCATGAATCTCTCCTCTCTTGTTGTGGTTCTATTTTTAATTATTTTTCCTGGAACTTCTTACAGCCTGTTGTGAACCTCGCATTTGCTGGAAAGTCAGAGTATCTTGTTTCTGCGTCTTGGGGTTCAAAACCACAGCTATCCATTTGGAGTATGTCAAAGCTGTCTGTATCTTGGTCATACATGCTTCATGTGGAAGGTGAAAAGTCATCTCTTCTCTTGAACAGATTTTTGGGCTTTGCTTGTTTGTGAATTTCCTGGAATCTTGCTCATCTTGTGATTGACATGCAGAAATTCTGCCTTTTTTAGGGAAAAATAAATAAAATTGGAGTTTAGTTTTGTCCTGATATGATTTCTCTCCTTTCCTTTTCTTTATGATGTTTTTAAATGTCAATGAGATCCTTCAAGTTATTGTATTATATGGTTTCATGGAAAGATGAAATGGCTGACCTTTAATGTTGAGAAAGCTCAGTTGGCTTTTGAAGTTTGAGGATTGATATATGCAGAAAACTGAGTGTAAAGTTCTGATATTTACTGGAAATAACTTAGGAATGCATTTATGCCTTGCAACTTTGAGTATGAACAAAATTAACATAATCAACTGGATACGGGTATGACTCTCTGATCTGACCACTGGATGAAAAGTATCATAATCCATCTTTTGTATTTTAGTCAGGGGTATTGCTAACCATGCTTGACTTTAAATAAAACATAAACAGGCTGACCTGTCTATTTTAAGAGGGAAGTTCTGTATGATTGAACTTAGCTCAATAGTTATGATCCTCAGCTGCACCATCAATAATGTAAAATGAAATTTAAGATTTTACCTTAAAAGCTACCCTTTCATTTCAGAACATGGAATATTCTGATGTGTAGCATGGTTCATTTCTTAAAAAAAATATTGTAAAAATCATGCATGTAGCGCATCCTGATGAGGAAATGTTTTATGCATTTGTTTCTCCCGTGTTGGAGGTCCACAAAATTTGTTGCATGCTGATTTGTTGCTTGTTTTTTATGTCCGAATAAGTATATTCAAACCTTTTTTTTTATTTGAAGAACCATGATATGAAAATTCAAGGCTAAAATAACTGATCTAGTGGCGTTTCTTGCTTTGGCTTTTGGTTACGATACAGTCTCCACAGCTTCAAACAGGCCATAATCGTTTTTCTTTAAATGATGCCTGAATTGCTCAAATATGATGTCTGCTTCTTCTTAACATTCATGCTTCAAACTGCTAAACTGTTGCCAACGAGTATTTTGAAACCATTTCTTTTTGAGGAACCATGATGTGAAAACTAAAGGCTACAATAATTGATTCTTGCTGTGTTTCTCTTTGGTTAGTGCTAGGATATACAGTTACCACAGCTTCAAACAAGCCCACAAGTGTTGTTTTCAATGTTGCTGCAATGCTAAAAAGCAATGCCTGCTTCCTGGAACTCTTTCATCTGTGCTTTTCATTGCATAAATCTTTAAAATTGCAATGCCCCAGCCTGCCAAATTTTATTTTTGCCTGTGCTATCAGCTACTGTCATTATAATTATTATTTCTTGTAGTGTCTGTTATTGTTTTCTTGAGTAATTCAAATGAATTTTGTTCCTTGTTTGCAACTGTTAATAAAGCGATGAAACATTTTGTCATAATCATGTGTTTGTTAACATGTTGTATGTCTTGTGCAGCTATTGCTAGCGCAGCAGACATGTCATTCTTTGCTGCTCTTGCACTTCTTCCTGAATCATCTAAATGGAATGAAACATCATTAAAAGGAAGAGATGGTGTAATCTTATTATTCAATGCATCTGATCCTGTTCCTATTTTTACCTGGTCAGTGCAAAAGGTAAAGATAAGATCTGTCCCAGTCCTAGCCATGTGTGTGGCTCAATATAATTGACCTATCATCTCAACAGGGTATCGGTCTCTGTCCCTACCATAAATGTGTGGCTGACTCCAACTAACTAGTGCCTTCATAGTACCTTTACATTAAGGCAGTATATTTGAAACCAATACTCATGACCTTATTAGACTTGTGTTTATTGTTAATGTTTGTTGTGAAAAAAATTTCTTGGTAGGATAATCTATTGATTTGTTTTATTAAAACCCTTTCAGTAAATTTGCTTAATCTGTTTCAAAATGTGAGGTTTTCTTATCAAGTCTTCCACAAAATCATTTGTATAGCCACAATTTCTGTCTATAAAATTATTACAAGATATTCTTATAGCAATGAAGTTAGGACTTTTAGTATCTTGTGTTTTTTATTAGTTATATAGTAAAATCTAGTTACATGTGTATTGTGGTGTCCCTGAAAAATGTGATGGTATGCATTTTCCAAGAGTATTAAAACAGTTCTTCTGATGGAAAATGATATTGGTGCTGTAATTATCCTCAAATGCTTGTGGGATGATCATAAAATTTAAATGGAAAAGCCATGTATGGAACCAGGTAATGTAGCTTTTGCTCACCACATATCTAGAGTCCTGTTATTTAACTGAAGCTTTGATGATAGCTAGAGAAATAAATATTGTAGCGATTCCCTTATGAATCTAGCAGAAAATGCGTAGTGTGGTTTAATACTCAACAATATCAAAATTCTGAAGTTGCAACAGCAGTTCTTCCCATCTTGTGCCCTTGAAGTTTCAAGTACTTTGAAATAGTAAATAAAGAACAAAGAAAAGAAAGAAGTTGCTATGTATTTATTTTTTGGACTCAATAAAATGAAATAATACCTGAAGTTTTTGTATCTTCTGGGTGCACTTGACCAGAATGGTTTGGTATTCTGATTCTTCTTTTTGGTACAGGCCAAGGGAGGGGCTCTTGCCTTTATTCAAGCAAATCAGTTTGCTATAGATGAAAATGAACTAGATGGGAAACCACATCAGTCATTGCTTGCATATATAAATGGTGATCATGAGTATTTACTATTTGACCCGCAAGGTAAAGAAGCAAAGGAACATAGCACAATTCGGCAAGAGGGTCTCGGTGACCTTGAAGAAGCAGGTGGGTTCCCTTAATACGATCATCCATTATTTTTCTTTTAATTAATTAAAGTGGCACATGCCGGTACATTAAAATTACATTTTTATCACAAAAGAATCTCATTTTAAAAAAATAAAGTTAAATCACTTTGCCATAGAACTTTACATTTAATTTTCTTTTTGGTTAATTCAATTATTTTTGAGTGATAATTTTTATATCCCATAACCAACCCAACTTTATTTGTTTGGAATTGAGGCTTAGTTGTTGTAGAGTTGCTGACAATATTGAAAAGTTCAAACATATTAGGAAAACTAAAAGGTTCTTAGGTAAATCAAAAGTTTAAAAAATTCATGCTTTTGCTTATTGTCAAGGCATATGTTTGTCCATATTCATTTAGTTTCTGGTAGATAAGTTTCTGGTTATAATTTATAAGGAAACTATGGCATTTCTTCTTCTCATTATTATTTTGCCCTTTCTTTGTAACAACAGCCCACTTTTTAATCTATAGCTCCTGTTCTTCTCATTATTATTTAACCCTTCTTGACAGCTTTCAATCTTTTTGATCTATTTATCGTAACATTCATGCCTGCGTTTTGCTCCTACTAAATTTTACCGAGCAATACAAATTAAACTGCATCCATCTTTTTTTATGCAGGGAAATTTGGGTATGCGTCTATCTATGGGGAGCTCCCACAGTTTGACCCAAAGAGGAAACAGGCGTCATGGGTCCCATCTGCATCATTGGAGAGGCCTTGGGAGACCGTATTTAGTGGATCATCACATAATCTTCCACCCCTAACTAAATTATGTTCAGTATTTTTGGAGTCTTTGTTGGAAAAGAGGACTGTCAATGTTGATTGACATCCAGTGAAGATGTTGGGTCCGCGTGCTGTTCATGCATGAATCTGATTGATGATTGTAGACGGTTGAAGAGGAGCAGTCCTGTTTCTTGTCCATGCAAAAAGACAGGGAAGCTTTGAAGTTGTGCTGGCATTATGTGGAGGATCCCTGTGAAAAATGGTTGAATTGAATGCTTCATACCACTTCAGCATTGATGAAATGTTACTGCTTCAGATGGAGAGGCTGGTATTTGGCTTCGGAAATTTTGGTAGGAATCATGTGTGAACGTTTTCATATTATTAAGGTAATATTTTGTGGCCTCAATAGGGAAAAGGTTAATTAGCAGACAGTTATTTCTCTCAATCTCCCGTTTTCATGGTTGCTCGTGTAGAAGAGGTGTTCTTACATGCAGAGAGTTAGGCTTAGATGACGTTGTGACATTTCTTTGGTAGAAAAAAAATGGCCATATTGATGATGATTGTATGAACTGCAATTTTACGAAACAAGATTATTAGGATTATGTGTTTTGAACTTTGCATGATTGACCTTAACATCTAACAATATTCACAAAAAGCTTTTAGGTTAAGAAGCATCAGAAAAAGGAAATAGTCGACCTACCGCTCAAAGAATTGTGAACTTTTTGGTGCAAGTACATGGCAACAGTGACAACACTATTGTTAGGGCTATTGAAGTATTATGATTAATTATTGTATTATTATAATAGGATTCATTATATAAAGCCTATTGGGGTTGGTTGTTTACAACATTTATTTGAAAAAAAATGATACGCCGAAATGACATGCCGAGGATTTAGTAGCTCATGACAATCTCTTCTTTTTCTCAAACCTATTTTCTGTATTGTTCTATTATGTTGTAAGAGTCTATTATGGTTACTTTGTAAAACATGTATTCTTAAAAACCTCTACATCACTATCACACCTTTTAACATGCTCATCATTGTTTCTCTCTAAAACTAACTAACTATATATATATATATATATATATATATATATATATATAGATTGAAAAACATAGGTTTAGCATTTTCTTATATGTTTAAAATTTGTGGATAGTGGTCATCTATACTGTACTAAAGCTATAATTACTACTAATAATATAGAAGTCAATCCATCCTATACCATATGGGTTCAACAAAACAATCTACTAATGAGCACTTTGATAGCCTCCTTCTCCACTTAGGTATCATCTTTGATTATTAGTTGTGCTATATCTTATGTTGATTGAATTACTCTAGCATCAATGCTTGCGCTTCTCTCTGTAACATGTATTATATATATGCACTCAATCCTGATTGAACTGTGTACAAAATATGATGATATCGGTGTAATTTACAAAGTGGAAAAACTTATAGTGATGAACTATAAGCTTTTCAAATCTTTATCTATTCAAAGAATTTCATAGAGAACTTAAAGACCCCATAATTACTCTCACAACTCGAGCAGAATCAATATTCTTTACTAAAATGCATCTGAACAATATAGCCACTCGTTATATCACTTGAGATATTATTAACCTCTCACATATGAAGTTATATAGTGGTAGATCATCTTATAGAGGTGGATGGCGAGGATATCTTAATATTTGTTATTAGTGATTCCCACATTCATATACCTACTTGCACCTTAATTTTGTCTTCTATTCTACATGTTCCTAATATAACCAAATCATCTCTCTCTATGTTTAGTGTTTTTTTAATATCTATAATAGTGAGTTTTTTAAATTCCTTGGTCATTTTTGTCTTGTCAAGGATTACTTCCAAGACTATCTTTCTTTATGGCAACATTAAAAATGGTCTTTACATCATTCATATTTCATCTAAAGCTATCCTTCTCTCTGAATGTTAATTTGTTATCAATAATAATGTGTTTTTAGAATTTCGTAGTCATTTTTGTCTTGTCAAGGATTGTATTTCCAAGGCTATTATTGTTTCTAATAATATTAAAGATGATCTTTTCCTCCTTCATGTTTCATCTTCTCTGCCTGGTCCTCATGCACTTCTTGTTGTTTATGTGTCACTTGAACTTTAGCATCATAGTCTTAGTCATTCTTATTCATGTAACAACCCCAACTTTCACCTACACAATTTAATCTATACAATAATAGATGAACACAACCTGAAATTTTTGTTATATATATATGTCATAAGCTTCATATAATCTTATCCAAATTTCTATAAAAAATTTGACAGTCTTCTCTATACTAGAAGATTTCAAGTTATCGACATAGACTTATTTCAGTTCTATTTTCAATCTTCATTATCAATCCAATCATCTTGGATCAATTCCACAATTTAACACCATCAAGAATAGACGACATCTATTCTTTGAACCCATCATTTCATACTTCAATCAATAATCACAACATATTCATCACACAATAACTAAGCAATAATTATGTAAAATAATTATAATTTAAATCTCATGCATTTGTGATTGTAAAGAAAAAAGTAGGATGATTCAAGAATCTCTATAGTCATATTTTGATAAATTTAGTTGATATATGCATCTAATATTGAAATTTACTTATATATCAATAAAACATACTCAAAATTACAAAAGGAGTTTATGTTTTCCTTAATTACAACTTTAATAACTATTTAACAAAACTACTAAAATGATCTACTGCACATCACGAGCTTGTGAAGATCCTATAAAAAATTTAGTTTATAACAATTAGCAATAACTAAAATGTGTCATAACAAGATAGAGAAATCTTCTATTTAATTTATACATAGACATTCAATTGTTAAACCAATTTTTTTTTTTTTTTTGCGTGGAATCAATTCATATTCTGGTCATCAACTAAATTGATGCCTCTAGTACCATATCAAATACTAATCAATTTTATATTCCTAGTCATCAAATCAAATTGATGCCTCTAGTACTACACTGGGTGCTAGTCAATGTCATATTCCCGGTCATCAAATCAAGTTGATGTCTCTAGTACTATATCAAGTACTAGTCAGATTCATATTCCCTTCCAATATTCATCTCACATCTCATACAGCCAAATACATCTAATTTTATGAAAACTAAAAAGAACTATCTTTAATATCTCTAACATGTTTATAAAAGAAGAGTCACTCTTCTACATTATGCTCCTGAAGGTCCTGCCTCTTCGACCTAGAATCCTTCTCTAGTAACCTCTCCAATATCAATTAGTATACACATCATTCCTCATTTCGTAATTCAATGTAAGTTCGCCTGCAACTTAATCATCAATAACAATTTAACTCATAATGAATATCCCACTCTCAAAACCTCTTATCATTTAAGTCTTTTATACATGCAAGTTTTTAGAGTTGGCTACTCTAGTTGTTTTTACTTAGTCCTCCAAAATGCTGGATACTGTCTTGATTATATCTGAAGTTATAAAATTCAATTTTGGACGTGGCTTGTTTCTTACGAAAGCTAAGATACTCAACTACAACTTTGCTGAAGGAAATAAAACCCATTTCTGCCATTAACACACCCAACACTACCTATTGTCGCAACATGTAAGACTGTCTAGAAAGGTTCCAGTCCAACCTCCCCTTAGATATTAGCTTATATCTGGAGTTTTATAACTTCCAATTAAACAAAGTCAGTTTCATTTGAAAGCTAACATCTTTTACTACAACTTTAAAGAAACGTAAAAACAAATGGTATGATGTTGTAACATTTCTTTGATAGAAAAAAATGGCCATATTGATGATAATTGTATGAACTGTAATTTTACAAAACAAGATTATTAGGATTATATGTGTTTTGAACTTTGCATGATTGACCTTAAAATCTAACAATATTCATAAAAAACTTTTATGTTAAGAAGCATAAAAAACATGAAATAGTTGACCTACCTCTCAAAGAATTGTGAACTTAAAACGAGCAAAGAGTTTTGGTTAAATGGTCCTCTATAGACTTTTGATGCAAGTACATGGCAACAATGACAACACTATTGTTAGGGCTATTGAAGCATTATGATTAATTATTTTATTATTGTAATATGATTCATTATATAAAGCCTATTAGGGTTAGTTGTTTACATTCCTGTATGAGTGTGTGTGTAACATGTAAGTACATATTCATACAACATTTATGTGCATAAAAATAATATGCTGAGGATTTAGTCGCTCATGACCACCTCTTCTTTTTCTCATACCTATTTTCTCTATTGTTCTATTATGGTATAAGAGTCTAGTGTATAACTACGTGTATGGTTACTTTATAAAACATGTCTTCTTGAAAACCTCTACATCACTATCATATCTTCTTAATACCTTTTTGCTACCGTCTTTATCCAACTCTAAAGATTTAAATTTGATAAGTTAAGGCTTATTTAAATTTATGGATGGTGGTCACCCGTACTGTACTAAAACTATAATTACTAATAACAACATAGAAGTCAATCCATCGTACACCATATGGGTTCAACAAAACAATATATTAATGAGCACTCTGACAGCCTCCTTCTCCATTTAGGTATCATCTTTGATTAATGGTTGTACTTTGAAAGTGCTACCATTGCACCTGTTAGTAGCGCAAGGTAGCAACCCTCACGCTACATCAGCTAGGGCTGCTCGTAGTGTCCATTGCTTTGCCTAGCACTATTATGGTTGTTGCCAACGACAACAGGTTATGCACGTAGAATATTAGGGCACACCAACAACGATGGCGTTGCCACTGGTGGCTGTTGTAGCCACCTAAAACTATTTTTTTTTCATTTGAATTGTGGATTCTAGCTAGATCTGAAAATCCAGCCATATGTGGCCGGAACAGAGCCAATTTTTTTTTGTTGGAAAAATTATGAGAAATTACTATTGGGAAAAATTATTTTTGCACATAAAAGTAATTTGAAATTAAGTTAATAACAATTAAAAAGTGTAATAAAAAACCCTAATTGTCTAATGGTGACTTTAATACCACTATTGGGTTTACTGAAACACATACACATATTAAAAACAATAAATCTAAAATTTCATAGAGTTTCAAGAATCTTGTTAGACAGATTTAGAGTTGTTTAAAATTTATACGAAGATTACTTGAAGCTCATATGTTCTTTTCGACTTTGAATAATTACTTAAATACTGGGTTGTTGCAAACCACTAATCGTCCAGTGTGACTAACCTCTAACAGTAATCCACATGAAACACCAGTGAGAAATCTCTTAAATTCTTTTAGGAGAGAGAAATTGCTATACATTTGAGTGCTAGCTTTTTTTCATTTGTGCTTAGGTGTTTTTGTTTAGTACTGTTGTACTATCATCTAATATTGTGAAAATAAAAGACATAACATTCTATTTATAGAAAAACCTAAAAGCCTTATAAATGAAAAAAATACCAATTTTTCTCTTTTATAATATCACATATATTATTGAGGATAATTTTAGAAATTTATTTAATCAAGTCTCTAATTAATTTTTTTCTTGGTCTAGAATTATAATTCCCTGTATTAATTACATTATAGCCCTCAATTTGTAAAATTTATTTACAATCAAGTCGCATTTGATTAATCATCCTATTTTAATTTTTGACTAATGGTTCTTATATGTGTAATCATTAGGTTCTCTAATAAGTTGATCTAAATATAAATCATAATCATAAATAAAATAAGATTAAATAAATTAAATAATTTAATTTATTATCAATTTAACAATTGATTGATTTATATTTGAAGATCATGTATAATTTATAGCAACCTGTCATGATCCCTCAAATATTAAAAAAGTCATAAGTGGTTTAACTTAACCTTTCAGTGACTAGTTTCTTAGTGTTATTATTACCTCTTAATCAAGAATGTTCTGATTTAGACATTATAGCATGAAGTATGTCTGTTTTGTTAAATCATTTTAGTTTTTAACACTTTAGTCATTGACTCTTTGAATAATATTTGAAACTCTTTTCAAATCTCATTCACCTAGGCCAAGGATTTTACAATCAATATTACTTGAGAACATATAAGATATTTTCTCTAATTCATATAGGATGATGAATCTTCTCTTGATTACTCAAATACTTTCATATAGTTTATATTATACTTAATATCTGCATGTTTGTTACCCTTAATTAGGACAACATGTAGTTAGAATCAAAGCATAACACTCCCTTTATAAGATAACTTAATAATTTTAAGTTTAAGAATCACTTACACAACAATCAAGTCAGCCTTTCCATAGATATAAGTTATCTCTCTATATGAAATTCTTATACGGGTTAGTTTAGTGTTCATGTCATCTGACAAGCACCTGCATATGATTTTGAGGTATCTCTTCTACATTAGTTTATGAGAGCAGTTACTTCATTTAAAAAAAAAAATATACATCGATCTCAACAACTCTAATTAATGTCCAGTTTTAATAGAATATTGATTAGAAACATTTAGAAACAATACTTTAATGCAATATGAATCTCATAATTATAACAACTTTATAATTTTTTATGCAAAATATTTTTATTTCACGAACTCTATCTTTACTATTGATTCATTAATTAAAAATAATTAAATATTAAAAATAAATAAAATTGTTATTAATAATAAATATATTTTACATGAAAAAAATCAATGTAACATCTAATAAACCAATTACCTACAAGGAAATATTAACTAACATGATTTTCATTTTCATTTCAAATCTCAGACAGAATCTAGTATTAAATCCACTACAAAGAAGATAGAGAAATTCTACCCAACCAAGTTCTACCAATCCTCGTATAGTTGTCCTCCCTCGAACCTCCACTCTCTATTTTCTATATGAAAAAGGATAAACTCAAACCTCCAGCCAACTCTCTGGATATACAAAATCATATTGACCTTCTTCAAATGAAGCTTATACTGTACTGGAGTCGTATTATGAATTTGTGCAAATGGAAGCCACTCTTCAGCCTCTTCCTAACATCCTTTGAAACTTTATGACCATTGGGCCATTGGTCTGCAGCATTTGGCTCGTATGGAGATGTCTAACCGTAGAGGTTGGATGAAGAAGATTGATCTCAAGTAAGGAGAAGTTGGGGATTTTGATTCTTTAGGGATATGATATCTTCGTTTGGATTCTTTTGACATTCAATTTCAAACTCATCAATTCTCATTTACCATTGACCATATAACTTGAATTGCTGCTTCCAAGACATTTTGCCTTTGCCGCTGCCTCCAGGAGAGTATTTCTTCTTCGAATAATTACTTTTGGCCTTCAACACAGCACTCGATGGATTCTTTGCAGGAGATGCTCTTGGTAGATCCATTATTTTGTTAGTAGAAAGCGTAATCACACAAATGGGTTTTTCCAATAAAGTCAATAATAATAATAATAAGTTTCTTAAATATCCACTCCAAACTTGTATATTATATTATTAGAACTTTATTTTGCCTGTGAAAACTCTAAAAATGCTTAAGAAAAAGCCCGCAAAATTAACCAATAATATTAAAATAAAAAAATAATGAAGCTACATCAAAGTTCATCAACTTATTAAAATGGATCCTTGCTTTTTTTACAGGAAATTTCTTTATCATTGTCTTATATTTTTTTTTAATTATTGTCTTATAAAAAAATACTTTTTAAAATAGAGGTCTATAAAATCTTTATTCTTGACTATGTTTTTTGTATGTTCTATTCACAACACATATAATTAAAAAATATCTCATTATAATAACAAATTAATTGCAATGCCATATTATCATATTAAAAGTTAATGAAATCCTAAAGAAAACTTTTATTTGCATACTTCATATATTCGTACAGGATAAATATAGAACATGATAGTAATAAACAATAAAACTCTTTTTCCCTTTTTATTTCTTCTATTTTTACAAGAAATAACTGAAATTTTCTTATAACAACATATGCTATGAAAAATATATTTTTAATTATACTAGCAAATATATATAGCAGACCATTGTTAATGTCGGAGAATAAATTGTCGATCACAAGCTGTCAGGAACTGCGTATCAAGCCTACTCACCAAGCAATTCCCCACATAAGCCATGGCATGTTTCGTATTCAAGAGCTAAATTCAGTATCGACAACCCATTTTCTTACATTTAGCTAAGCAATTAATTTCCCACACAAGTCATGTGACTTTGGTCGCATGTTGTTAATCAATCATCAATCATCAAAGCTTAGAGAGTAGGTTTCTGTTTTCGTTATACATTCTGAAGACGTGCAGTCTTCAATTTAATTTAATTTTTTTTAAGTCATTGACTATTGCATCCATGATTCGCTGAGAAATTTGAAAAGAAAAAAATAAATTAGTGAGAGAAAAACATGAAGAAAAGGTTGGACGCTTTTCGAGCTTAGCTTCTTTCGTGCTCCAAAGTAATACTAATTAATGCCCACCACTTGATGACGCAAATTGCAAAGGATTGGATGTTTAATAACTTTACTCAACAATCAATTGTAAAATAAATAGACAACGATCCGCTCTCCGCAAAGCATGCAAGAAATGTTATTATTATTATTATTATTATGTTTATTAGATAAGGGATATCCTATTAGATTTAGGATTTTTTTTTAGTATAAATACTATTTTGTATAAGCTTTTTTTAAAAGATTATTTTTGATAAAAAAAAAAATTAGTATTCTTGCTATTTTCTGTGTGATTAAGTGATTCTTATTCTAAGTTGTTGATTAAACTTTCAAACTCCTTGAAGAAATGATCAATTTCGTTGTAATTTTATATTATTCGTTCACGTCTCTTTATAGGCATAGGATAGGGGTGATCTTGCGTATAACTTTGGTTCTCCATGCATGTTCTTGTTGGGTTAAGTTGCAAACCGTTCAAATATGATTTTAGCGTATTATGAGAGGTGTTCGCATTAGTTGGTATCAAAACTTGTGTTATTATTAAGTTATATCCATTTAATCTTTAGTTTGTGTCATTTCTTGATTTTCTTTGTTTCTAGTTTTGGCTAGGGTTTTGTTTCTTAAAAAAAATCTATATATTCTTCTCTTATTATTTCAAAGTTTAAGTTAAACCCTATATTATAAAAAATCATTGTGCTTAGATTTTTTTTTATTTTGTTGAACACATCAAAGAAAAATTGTGTTCTTTATCCTTCTTGATTTCGGCCTAGAGTAAAAAAAAGGAAAATAAATCTTGTTCTTTTTGAATTGTGTGGATAAAAAAAAGAGGAAAAGTTGGAGGAAAAATTACAAGAATTGACTAAATTGACAAATTAGGGCACAACCACATTTAAGCCTTTGAATTTTAGGGTTGGCTGAATTTTTTTTGAATATTTTCTAGATTTTTATGAATAGGTACATACCAAATCTTTGTATTGCCGTATTGAATTCTTGTTTTTGTTGGATTATCTTACCTTGTTTCATTAAAATTTGGTTAGTATAGATCATTCTTGCTTTATTTGAATTATTTTCTTGAAATTCTTGAAGTTGAATATTAACTTCTTGAATTAGTTAATCAATCTTTAACATAAACTTTATTGCTTTTATTTCATGTTTTCTTTTCATCATTATATTTCACACGAATTTACATTGCTATTTGTAAATTTATCCTAAAGTTTTGTTTTGATTTTGTTTTGTATATTTCTTGATTCTTGAGTCTTCATTATTATAAAATTAATATGTTGTTTTGATTGATTATTTTATGAGTTGCTAAGTTACCGTTAAAAACCTAAGTAAGGGATAGTGAGGTAAATAACATAATGAGATTATTGGAGTGAAAAACCAGATTGAATTGTGTGAAATATGAGTGGAGTGACATTAAATTGAGTGTAAACATATGAGGAAGTGTGAGAAGAAATTTTTCTTTGCTACTAACCTTTATTGCAGGTATTCACAATGTCATAAAAAAATGTGACATGATCAAAGACAAAGAATCTTGTAGAAAGACAAGATAGGTTAGAGGTAACGATAGAGGCTTTGATGAGAAATATGGGTAAATTGAGTACTGAGATGATTAGTAGACATGATATTCATAGTCGTAAGGAAAAAGGGGGTTAAAATGTTTACTAAACGAGCACTTTCTCCTCTAGATAAAAGTGTAGCCGAAAACCACGATGATGAGGATGATGATGATGTAGTTAATCATGGAATAAAGTCTCATACAAACCAAAATCCATTATATGAGACATGACTAATGAGAGAGTTTGGTGGTAGACTTCGGCCAAATGGAGATTTCAACCAAAAGAGGATTTTTAATGATCACAATGATTTAGATTACAATTTAGGTAGCATAAAACTTAAAATTTTAGCATTTTAGGGAAATAATGATTCAGAGGCTTATTTGAATTAGGAAAAAAAGGTAGAATTTGTATTTGATTGCCATCGATATTCGAAGGAAAAAAAAGATAAAACTAGTTGTAGTTGAATTTACTGATTATGGTATTATTTGGTGAGATCAACTTATTTCTGGTAAGAGGTGTATTGGAGAAAGACCCATTAAAACTTGGGAGGAGATGAAAGCAATCATGAGAAAGAGATTTGTCTCTAATCATTACTATAAGGAAGTATATAATAGGAAAATGTAGTAATGTTGAATATGTTGTTAATGGTGAATCCTTGGTTATAAGGAGATTTTTTAATGTTCAAGTCAATGAAGAAGATATTAGGCAGTATAGAGAGAATATATTTCATATTAGATGCCATATAAAAAATAATGTATGTAGTATGATTATGGATAATGGTAGTTGTGCTAATATTGCCAGCACAAATTTGGTTAGAAAGTTGAACTTGACTACTATTAAACATGTTATATTGTATAAGCTTGAATGATTGAAATGAATGAGAAGAATTTAGGGTGACTAAACATGTTTTAATCTCATTCTCAGTAGGGAGATATAAGAATGAAGTTTTGTGTGATGTTGTTCTTATGCATGCTGCTCACCTATTGTTGGGAAGACCTTGACACCTTGATATAAAAGCCAAATATGATGGTTTTAAAAATAGACATACGAAAAGGATGAGAAAACATAAATATTTGCATCATTGTCACATTGACAAGTGTATGAAAATTAGTTGAAGTTGAAGAAAGTAGAAAAAGCCGAACATATCTTGTTATAAAATAATGATGAAGATGTGAGGTTGAGTAAAAATAAGGTGAGCTATGATTGTGAAACATAAAAGGATAAAGTTTCGGCCATTCAAGACAAATTTGAAGGCTTTAGCCAAAAACAAAAAAAGGGAAGGCTGAGTGTGGAAAGAAGAAAGAAATGGCGAGAAAAGAATAGTGTGTAAGAAAAGTGGGTCCCCAAGGGGCGTAGCGTGATGGCAAAGGACTTGAGATCTGCACAGCAGGTCTCGAGTTCGAGTCAGGGCGTGCACCTCTTGTAAGAGCCTGGAACAGCCGGGGTTTTACTTGCTCATCTGGGCCCATAAAATGCGCTTTCCGGAGGGTGGGGTTTCCTCGAATCCAAAAAAAAAAAAGGTGTAAGAAAAGTGGAGAAATAGCTTAATTTTTATGCAAAACAAAGTGATCCTATGTATGCTTATTTTTTTTTTATGCTTATTATTTTACTTTTGTTTAAGGAGGCATAGTTTAACACTAACGAACTTGATTTATGTGTTTCTAATGTTTGTGTTTATCTGTTATAGGAATTTAATGATGTATTTCTCGATGAAATTTCAAGTGGATTGCCACCTCTAAAAGGAATAGACTATCAAATTGATCTTATACCAGGTTCAACTATTCCTAATAGACCAACTTTTAAAAATAATCATGAGGAAACAAATGAGCTTCAAAGGCAAGTAGATGAGTTAATGTCAAAAAGGTACATTTAACAAAGTATACATCCATATGTTGTTACCATACTTTTAGTACCTAAGAAAGATTGTACTTGAAGAATATGTGTTGATTGTAGAGCAATCAATAATATAACAACAAAGTATTACATCCTATCCTTAGATTATATGATATGATTGATAAATTGCATGACTCTTGTTTCTTTTATAAAATTGATCTTAAAAGTGGATATCATCAGATTAGAATGAAAAAAAAAAAATGAATGAAAAACTGATTTTAAAACTAAATATAGTTTGTATAAGTGGTTTGTCATATTTTTTGGACTTACTAATGTGACTAATATTTTTATGAGATTGATGAATCATATATTGTATGTATTCATTGGTAGGTTTGTAGTTGTTTATTTTAATGATATATTGATTTATAATAAATGATTAGATGAACATAAAGATTATTTAAGACAAATACTTTATGTGTTTAGAAAGGAAAATTTGTATGATAATCTAAAGAAGTGTGACTTTTACATAGAAAAGATTGTTTTTCTTGGATATGTTGTTGTTAGTGCAAAAGATATTGAGATAATTGAGGCTAAGGTTAAAGCTATAAAAGAGTGGCGTACACCGAAGACGGTAAGTGAGATAAGAAGTTTCATGAATTGACTAATTTCTATAAAAGATTTGTGAAATTTTTTAATACAATAGCTGCTCTATTAACTGAAATTGCTAAGAAGATAATAAGTTTAAAATGAGAAAATGATCTAGAGAAAGCTTTTACTTTGTTAAAAGAAAAGCATATTTTGACCCCATTACTTGTTTTACCTAACTTTACAAAACCTTTTAAAATTGAATGTGATACTACATGTATAGTTATTGGAGCTATTTTACTGCAGGATAAAAAGCCCATAACTTATTTAAGTGAAAAGCTCAATGGTGCAACTCTAAACTAACATATGATAAGAGTTGTTTTTTATTTTATTTTTATCCTTTCTTGATTGCTTCTATTTTCTAATTTCATCCCTTATTATTTTGTGATTGAGAATTTTACTTTGTTATTGTTTAGGGTTTGCTTTTTATGGGGTTTGTCCTGGGCTCACGATTAGGGTCACGAGTTTCAAATATTAACACTGGTTAACTTCAGTTTTTTTAGGTTATTTATTAAATTCAACCTCATCCTTCAATGTTTGACTTATTAGGAATTGGTCTTCATGTTTTTTTTTTTTTTTTGCTTTCCTTTCTATTGGGGCTATCCCAATTCTACACCTATGGTCAAGAGGTCAACGCGTTAACCCGAGTCGAGTCAGATCTTTTTTTTCCATTACTTTTTCTAAAAAAAATTGATTGTTTTTTTTAAGTTTCACCCTATAATATTGGATTGTTTAATAATTGAGCTTTATTGGTTTATTTAATTTGCTTTTGATGAGGTTACTCCGATAATACAACCAAGCTGTAAATTTGGCATGCTAATTAACTCGGATGGGCTCAAGTTGCTTCTTTTACCTTTGTTTCTTTGTCAATTTTTTTGCTACCTTCTTTGTTGTCGTTATATTTTTTTTATTTATATTATTGAAATTATGTGAGTTTATTAAATTTAGTCAAGTCAATAAACCGAGGTTTTTATATTTTTGCTTCTTTGAAAAGGCTTGTGTTGCCTTGACATCTTTTTTTTTACCTAAGATGGAAAAAATTCAGGTCGGTCCACTAAGTAATGCAAACCATCTAATATATGCTAGCTATACATTCTGTAAACTTATTTTTCAATATGCTAGCTAGCCGTGAATATATGGTGAACTTATTTTTAATGTTATCATTTAAAGTTTGAATTCAAGAGAGGATTAGATGAAGTTTTATATATATTGACATAAGACATAGAACCCAACTGAGAAGAGCGAGAACGAAGAGATCATGAAATCTCTCATTCAATTTACAGTAAAAGTAAAATCATACTCAACAATGAATTTCCTTCCAAAGAAACCATCGATCCCTCCCTAATTCAAGAGTTTTGTTTACAACAACCAATTCAATCTCATTTCACTCCTTAATTCCCATTAGATCCGATCAATACCATAATTTAGTTGCGATATGTAAAAGTTAGCTGAGCATTACTAGAACTACTGAGGAAAAAAGAAAAAAAAACCCACCAAAGTCAATATATTACACAATGAAGCAACTTTAGTATTAAAGTAATTAAAAACCACAACGCTTTTGGTTGACCTGCTTAAGAATTAATTAAGCAATCAGAATTCGGAAAATAAAAAATTCCAATCCTATCTTCAAAATCCCACTTTAAATCAAGCAGAGCCGTAGAGTATCAATGGAAATCAATCATTATTCGAATTACTTATTAAGATCTTTGTAGATATATAAAATAATATCACTTGCTCAATGTTGTATCACTTGAACAATGGTACAAGGTTTTCTTTTAACAAATGTTTTTTAAAAAATAAATAAGATATATATATATATATATATATATATATATATATATATTTATCAATTATACTTTATAAAATAAAAATTATTTTCACTTCAAAAAGCTCCATGTATGAAATAAAAATTATCTACGGCTCCACTTGACAGATATACATAAAAAATAATGGAAAAATATTTTTAAAATATTTTAAAATACTTCATTTATAGTTTGTGCAAGGATCATTTCCTTAAACCAGCTCTGCAGCTAGGTTATCTGATTTTCACATGGGAGATCCGGGGACTATTTCCGGCATCGGAAATCCCTTTTTATGCATTTTTGTTTTCAAAAGTCCTGAACTGTTTTGGAATTTAGTTCGCAAACCTGTTTTTTATTTTTATTTCTAATTTATAACAGAACATGATTTTCTTATTGAATGCTGCACACTTGTCCGACCAAAAAAGCATTCTGCATACATGAAATTTGGTAATTGAACCACCTACCTCCAGGGTGAAGCTGGAATTATATAAAAACTCAAGATATAATTTATTATTAAAAATTTTATTTATTTAAAATAAAAATATATTATATTATTCTATATTTAAACACTAAAAATACAAAAATTTAAAGGAGCTGCTCGCCTCCCCTGCTTCCGCCCCTGCCTGCCTCCATTACGTTCTTAAACAAGAGACTTTCTCTCTGACACACACTTTAGATTATTATTTGGAGCTTTCATGATTAAATCTACCAAATTCACTAGTCACTAAACGTATAGAACTACTTGTTAAGCTTACCATAATCCACTGTGCTTATCTCATAATTTTTTTTTTATTTGTAACACCCACTATATATATTATTCATCTTGAAATCTCGACGCCTGATCTCCAGGTTACCGTCGTTGCACTACCAGTCCCTCAAGGTCTTTTAACAACCACTAATGAAATCTTAGAGCAACATTAAAATAAGAGCTAAGATGCTTCTATCTAATAAACAACACCCAGATAAGAACACAGATTATTTGTGGAGGTGGCAGCTGTTAAACTAACACATTTTCATGTGTCTCTTTGTAGCCCTAGTGTTCGCCGACCCCATTACATCTATCTATCATCAGCTTGGAGCAAGTCTACCTGTTTTGTCAACTGCCTTTCCATGCTATCTAAAATATGCATGTTAGCAGAGGCTGAGTCATTGTTTGTGAGATTAAACGAGCGATGCCGCTCTGTGATTAATTAATTATACTGTCTTCTGAAACATTGCTTTGACTGTTATGCATGGTGCAGCATCCCTTCCTTTTTCTTAATTTATATTTAGTATCTATACAAGCTTTGATTTCTAGTTAGTTGAGATGATCTTGTCAACCTGCCAGTTGTGAATTCTCAACTCGCACTCTTCCCTCTCCCTCCCTCTCTCCCTCCCTCCCTGTGAATAAAAATTGCAAGACAAACTTCGAAGATAGTATAACTAAATGAAATAAAAAAATATATATTAATAGAAGCCTTTTTTATGTGGATAGCATGACTATATAGAAGCACAGAGTTATAAAGTGCAACTAAATTTGGAACATTTATCTAAAAAAGAACATATACTATAAATAACGAGAGAAAATAACGTGGAGGACCCAACAATGTCCAGAATAATAAAAAGTGATTCATTATGTGAAGTTCACATCTGGCATGGGATCCACCTACATCACAGCTTTGCTAGTGGCACAGCATGCCTAGCTGCTGGCATGACAGTGATGAATCGGCGAAATTGTTTTTAGCTCACTCTTAGGATCCACAATACAGATAACTAATACGACATGGCTGCGAAGCCTGATGATATGAAGAAGAGTGATGCCTTTGTTTTTTTATTTTTTATTTTTTTTATTAAGCAGTCCATGTTTAGGTATTCTAGTACTGCTTCAATAGAGTTATGAGCCAGCTTGATTTGGTCAAGCACTTTATGCTGATGATCCATATATATATAGATTGAAACTTCGTAGGTCTCTCTCTCTCTCTCTCTCTCTCTCTCTCTTCTTTATAACAAGGCTAGATACATTAGGTCTTTAAACAGGAAAATGGTTCCAAACTCCTTCGGCATTCACTAATAATTACTCCTTTTCATTTGCCATTTCCTCAGGGGATAAATACTATGTAAATAAATATCAGATTTGTTTTTATTTAATGATGAGAGATCCAACAAGCCATGGATTTTCAAAATCTTATTGCATTCTTCTCATATTTGAACTTGAAATCTCTAGCACGCTCGCATACATGTTGGAAACTACGATTGTTAAGATCAGTAGTAAGTTGTAAATTTAATGAGATGGGAAACAAGGGAAATATTTTGCAATTGTGTGCATGTATAGTAGACCATCTAATGAATCGAAACACTGACACATCTCCCAGCAAGTGACGAAAGAAAGAACCGGAACTATTGGTTAGGGAAGGAAGCCAAGTTTTTCCCTTCTTCTATACATTGACATCTCCCCAAACAGCAGATACAAGTAGTGCTTGTCGGCCTTTCACTGTTAAAAAGTAGATATTTTTGCAAAAAGCCAAACCGGGGATGCAATCAGTAATAATCATGGCCGCAAAACTAGTTATGGGTTAGATATTGATTACAACAGGCAGTTAGATTTACGTATTCATCATTAATAGTTGAGTATCGCACGTACATAATGTATTTACATGTCGACAAAAGTGGTGGTTAGGATATTGACTCGAGCACCTAATGTATAATGGTCGTAGTACTTCTTGTAGAGATTGAATCTTGTGGAGAAATTGAGAAGGAACTGTGACATTCATATTCTAGATCTTCAAAACCCCAGAATTCTTCATGCTCTTCTTCCTTGGGCGTCTTCCACCTTTCTTCATCCATCTCCTCCTCTCCTAGCATTACTTCCAGTACCTGCTAATTAATAAACAACAAATTTTATTGACCTCACAAGATTTCATCATTTGGTATATCAGATTTTTGACTTTTTAATTAAAATATCAGCCCTCAAATTCTAAACCAACATCATTTCATTTGACACAAGAAATGATGCTATTAATTTGAAAGGCATATTCTACATCCTCCTAACATATTTCATATTCATATTCATATTCTTGAATCCTTAAAAGGGTTATCCATTCAATATCTATTTTATATGGTTTCTTGTTTAGAATTGCCCCACAAACACAATAATACGAAGTCTATAACAATATTCTTGAAATTTATGCTCATCAATATCCTGCCACTATAATTGATTTGAAAGGGTGGAACAAACGCACTTGTCAATCAATATGTAAATTCAGGGCACTTTTATCACTACAATATTATAAACAGGACCTGCTCTCTCAATAATTTTGATAATCAGATTCTCATCTCCTAATCACATGGGAGATCCATAATTTAATGAGTGTTTTAGGTTAAAGATTTAGGTTAGGTAGGATAGAACATCCTCCGACTATTGGAATTGCGTGAAAAAACTCAAATCCCGCTACCTGTACCTAAAGGATCAAATCTAAGTTTACATGTTGCCGTCTTCTTAATTGCTGAAAAGGATGTGCATGGTTTGTCACAGGAAAACAATCAAAATTGAAAGGGGGACAGCTTACACTAGGCCACTATATCTAACCCATTTATTAGTGATTTAAATAGCAGAAACTTGCATCCATGGACTCTTAAGAAACAGTCAACTAAAGGTAATTTATTGGAATCATGAACATGTACACAAGCATTATGCAATGATCCACCTTATGAGCGAGTTTGGAAGCCAACAAGTTACAGCTGCACTGATTAATATTTTTTTTTTTTAAAAAAGGTCTAAAATTCAAGCCTCTTCTTTTATAACAAAAAATAATAATTAGTGTGATTATTATCTTATTAATCAAGAAAATATAATTAATAATTGACCACATAGTCAATGCATTGATTTGTTACAAAAACTTCTTTATTTTGACAGGAAAACATTTAAAATGGTAGGTTTATGGAGTTAAAACATTTAAAATGGTAATCGCAACATTTTGTTCAAGGATAATAAACACCAAAACCATCCTTCTGTCGGTCCATTAAGAATCATTAGTATGCTGTTAAATGCAACAACAAAAATAAAGCATAGCAAATAGCGACCTCACTCATGGTAGGGCGCCATGTTGAAGATGCCCGGATGCAAAGGGATGCGGCAAAGCCAAGTCTTTTCAGCTGTGTAACATCATAGATCCCTCCAAGCCTTGGATCCACCAGCTTTTCAATCTCTCCTCTGCTCAATATTGGTTTAGCCTGTTAATTAATCAGCAGAAACCCACAAGTCCATTTAACTTAAATTTATCAAAACATAATTAAAGGATTGCCTAATGAAGACGAAATCATTTTAAAAATAGTAAATAAATGGCAATTTTTTTACCCAGTTATGAATGCTTTGGTGAGAACCATCAACTGGTTTCCTGCCAGAAATGATCTCCAGTAGGAAGACTCCAAATGCAAACACATCTGTTTTTTCATCCACTATTCCATGCATGTAGTACTCAGGTGCCAAGTGCCTATAGAATTCTATGCAACATTTCAGTTTCAATCTAAGTAAAACGAAGCAGGAATCATACCTCCATAGGAGTTAAAATGGTTGCTAGCTAGATACCCTACCCAAAGGTTCCTTCAATCGGAGCGATTGAATGGTGAGTCCATTCAGATGGAAGCCATTTTGCCAATCCAAAATCGGATATCTATAACATTCAAAACAAAACAGCACTAGTATGATACTCGTTTTAGAAAGTAAAATTTCTGAGAGTAAAACCTTGGTTTAATCAGTAAAGTTTGCAAAGAAAGAAAGGGCTAATCCACATGCATCCCTTACCAATGGTTCAAAGTCAGCTGTCAGAAGAATATTTGAAGATTTAATGTCTCGGTGAATTATCCTTCTTTGACACCCCTTGTGCAAGTAATGGAGCCCTCTAGCAGTTCCAATGGCAATCTTGTACCTTATTTTCCAATCTAACACTGGAAAATTCTCATCTACATTAAGAAACACCAAAGCCTTACACATCAAAACATTGCAGGAACTAACACAACCCAGATAAGATAGGAAACAACATCATTATCTACTGAGACAGCAAACAAAACAAACTTGTATGTCTGTACCATGAAGAAGGGAAGAAACAGAGCCTCTGGAGGAGAAATGAAAGATGAGATAAAGCCCATTGTCAGTGCAACAACCCAACAAGGACATCACATTAGCATGGCAGACATGACCAATTGTCCCAATCTCTGACAAGAACTCCTTCTCTTTCCTCTCATCCCTACAAGCTTTTGTTAGCCTCTTAATTGCAATCTCCTCTCCATCACGTAACACTCCTTTGTATACCTCTGCATACCCTCCTTTCCCCACCAAATTTTCTAACACACCAAGGTAGCAAATTGAACACAAATTAATTGCAAAACACATGGGTAGAATTTAGAAGGTTGCAATGAAGGTGAAGCAAACCTGGTCTAAAGCCATTGGTGGCATCGAATATTTCTTCAAAAGAGAAGCATTTCCAAGAGGGCCTTGGAGAATGTTCTTGCTCTTGAACAACCTTGGAGTTTTCATTGTTTTTTTCTTCTTCATTGGTGAAAACTATATCTTGAAGACTGCTTCTTTTCAATGAGAAAAGCCTTTTCAAGCTGTTGGCTCTTATGTACTTCATTGTAACGGTATAATGTAAAGCAGAGTACTCTGTTTCATGTAGAGAGAGAGAGAGAGAGAGAGACAGGGAGAGAGATAGAGGAAGAGAGATGGAAAAGAAAGACAGTAACTGACTCAGTTGTCTCTGCTAGAAATGACTTTATTGCTTTGCATACAATACAAGACAAGAGTGTTAGGGAGAGGTCGGAGTGTTTAAATGGTAGCTAATAATGATTCAACGACGTTCTTTGCTGAAAAATAATTTTTTTTTTTAAAAAATAAATTTTTAAAAAATAAATTATTTTCTGATTTTTTATAGTATAATAAAAAATAAGTTTGAAAACACTTTTCAATATTTTATTATGTCATGGAAAATAAACTGGAAAATAACTTATTAATGTTTTATTTTTTTCAAGTTTAATAAAATAATGAGGAACAAATCTTACAAATTAAAAAGTTGAATGAAAATAAAATTAAAAAAATATATAATTTCATAAATTATCTCAAATAAAATAAATAATAATCAAAATAATAGAGATCAAATCTAAAAAATAAAAAAATTGAAAGATGAAGAAATTAAAATAATAATAATTAACATTTCATAAATTATTTCAAATAAAATAAATAACAATCAAAAGAATGAGGATCAAATTTAATAGATAAAAGTTTCGATTAAAAATGATAAGAGAAAATAAAATAACAATTATAAAAATGATGACCAAAGTTAATATAAAAATTAAATTCTAAGGGATGAAATTGAAAAACAAATATTCAAAACAAAATATATATAGCAATCAAAAGTTTGAGGACCAAATTTGATATAATCATCAAATAATATGATATTTTTAAATTTTTCATAACTTTCAGAAAGTGTTTTCTGTCCAAAATAAAAGGAAAATACTTTTCTGGAAACCAAGCCAAATTTTTTTTTGATAGAAAAGTGTTTTTCGTTGACTAACTTTTTTAATGACAAACAAACACACAAAAATTTAGAAAGAAAAACCAGTAGAGTTGACATGTCTACGTGTGCGTGTCTCTACAGCCCATTTGTGTGAATTTTCCTAAAATGGGTAGGAAAAAAGTTTGACTGGGTAGTGAAACTATTGATTTGATTTTGAAATGAAAAGGATTGGCAAGCAATGGATTGGTTTTAATGGCGGCAGCTTTGCTTCAACTCTTGCGGGTCTATGTTTGTTTAAGTTGGCTGCCTTCCATCCACGAAGGAGTGAAGGACTCTACCTTTTTGTTTTTCGAATCAAAACGATATAAAATTATAAATATTATTGAGGTTTTAAATGATTCGTAAAAAGGACAATTGAATTATTATTATTATTATTATTATTATTATTTGTTAGGAGGGTGCTTTGCATTATTAGTTATCTCTTCCCAAAACCATAAATAATGACTTGAAAATTGTATATGTAGCTTGTCTGGGAACGACAAATAGGCAGGCGAGTCGAATAATTAGGTAGCTGATGTTTGGACAAATTACAAATTTGAGAACAATTTGGCCTGATTTTTATTGTTGGAAAGTCTTATAAATATAAATTAAATAATGTTATTTCATAAAAATGAATCAAGAATAATAAATTATAAAAAAAAAACATAGCCATCTAATCACAAAAATCATGGTGAGATATTTTGTTCTTTATTATTATTATTATTATTATTATTATTATTGTCGTTAATGTAGTAGAGCCCTTTGATATTAAAGGCTATTTTAGTAATTAAACTCCTATGATGTGATTTGTTTAATACTAGCTCGGTGATGGTTTGGTTAGACCATGTCCATGGGGTAATTATTTGTATGTCCGTGAACTCTGAAGATATTGTTTGAAAATGTTGCAGATGTTTTTTTTTTAAAATGTTTTTTTTATTTAAAAATAAATTAAAATTATTTTTTAAAAAAATTATTTTCTATACCAGCACATTAAAATAACCTGAAAAAATAAAAAACTATATAATTTTAAATAAAAAAAATTAAATTTTTTTAAAAATAAATTAAACCGTTCAATCAAAGCACTCTTTAAATCATTATTTAGATAAGTTAAAAACAAATTAATTCTTGAGAAAAAAAAATAATCAATTTTATATTGTGAATTTTTAATTACAATTACAAAAATACTAAACTTTATTCCCCACAACAAAAAAATAAATTATTAATCACGATCTTATATATTATTATACATTTTTTATTTATAGTTAGATGTTATACATTTTTTATTTATAGTTATTTTTTAACTGGTTCTTGTGCACAGATACTCTATAATATGACGAACAAAAAAGTTATTTATGCATGAAATGAAAAATTAATAAAAAATTTAGTTTTAACAACATCATCATTAGAGAATTTATTTATTTTTGTTATAAAAAAGACACTCAAATCCAATATTTTTTTTTATTGTTTTGACAAAGATGGGTATGGATATAATTTATTTATCAATAACGGTAATATTTCACATAATAATAATAATCTTTAATAGTCGAATAAATCTATTATTAAATGGAATAAGCTTTCAGAAGGACTAGAATTTGAGTGTTTTCCTCACAGTGATTATGTAAAATACAAATATGCTTTTTATAGTAATAAACAACATCAGAAAATCAAAAAACATCAATTAAATATTTTATTATATATTTTGTCAAAATATAACGTATTGATGGAATCATCGACAAAAACATATTTCTGACAAGTTTCTCATCAGGAATTTATATTTTATTGGTATTTTTATCGACAATTTCCACTTTCAATGGAATATCTTTGCCAAAAAATAAGTTTTTATTGCTCATTTTTCTATTGGCAATTTTGTCAACATCTCAAATGATGATGAAAAAAGTATACAACATTATATGAAACTATTATATGAAGCTGAAACAAACCCTTCAAACACTTTTGAAGAACCTCCATAAATTGATGAATTGATAATATCTAGTTCTCACTCAGAAGATTCTTCTGATCACATTTCAAGACAAATCAATATCTTTACTGGAGATCAAGAATTCTTCATTGAAGCCATTAAACGCCTTGATGATCCCCAATTATAAAAACCTTACCTAGACAAACTCTTAAATACTTTTGATAACCCAAAACCGCCACAACTTGTTTAAAGTCATTCCCCTTTATCTTCAACTAATACAAATACTTATGATCTTTTAAAAATCCTCAACAAAAAAAAAAAAAATTCCAAACCTTTAGATATTATCCTAGAAATCAAAATCATCAAAACCGAGCTTAGCAAAGTGGCCAAGAAAGAAGATAATTGTCTCATTTGGTAGAAGAAGAGATATAAGGAATTGACTGACTCGAGTGGCTAGCCATAGAAGGACAAAGATTGGCCTTTGGGAGCTCCCAAGGGAGAGGTAGTCTCCTAAGGTTTGTGCCTAAGAATCGGGTTAGAGGCTTGGTTTAGCACTCGCATATCAGATTTGAGCTCCACCTTCCTTGTTCTTAAACAAGCCCAGCAAAAAGATTCTGTCATATTACAACTTCTTTTTATAAAATTAGAAAATGATTTAAATTCGATAGGGAATTAGAGTCTAATTATGATATAGAATATAACTTAGGAGAGCATATATTAACAAACATTGAGCATGTTTCTCAAGTTTTTTCTTCATGTTTTAACTCAAATTACTTCAAAAAAGTATTTCATAAAAATTACCTTGGTTTTTTTAGATGATTTTCAAGTAGATACTATCGTCTTATTTGATACAAGTGCAGATTTAAATTGTACCGAAGAAGGAATAGTCCTAAAACGATTTTTACACAATATTTCTGAAAAACTTTATGTAGCAAACAATACTAAATTAGTAATAAAAAATAAAACTCAAGTATCCATTTCAAATAATGATTTTTATCTTAAAAACTTTTTTGTTGTTACAAATTATATTAATCATATTATTATTCTTGACACTCCTTTCATCGATATGATCACTCCTTACAAAACTGACCATGAAAACATTACTTCAAAAATTAATGGTTCAAAACTTGTTTTTTCTTTCCTAGAAAAACCTAAACTAGAAATCTTAATTTAATCAAAGCATATTGTATTCGTACTCATCAAATAAACACCTTGATTTCTTTAAAGTAAGCTCACCTCATGCATCTCAAACAAAATGTATTTTTATAAAAAATAGAACAACAATTACAAATTCTTATTATACCAAAAATAATTTTAGATTTCCAGTACAAAATAGAATTAGAGATTTGCATTGATTTACCAAATATTTTTTGGAAAAGAAAACAACATGTGGTTGATCAACTTTATGATGACAATTTTAATGAAAAACAAATAACTATAAAAGCTAGACCAATCCAGATAAATATTGTGCTAGAACAACATTGTGGACTTGAAATCCAAGATTTATAGTCTAAATGTCTTATAAAGAAATCTAGATCACTTGGTTATGTGTAGCTTTTTATGTCAACAAATTTTTTTTTAAAAAAAGAGGCACACCACAACTCGTCATAAACTACAAAGCTTTGAAATGGATTAGATATCCAATTTCAAACAAGAAATATTTATTAAATTTCTCGCAAATATAGATTCATCCAAAAGATTGTTATAAAACTACTTTTACAGTTCCATTTGGTCAATATGAATGGAATGTAATGTCATTTGGATTAAAAAAAAAAATTCTCCCTCATAATTTCAAATAATCATGAATGATATTTTTAATCTATATTCAAGATTTTAATCCATACTCCTTAGAACAACATATTAAACATTTACAAACGTTCTTTTATCTTGCAAAGAAAAATTGATTAGTTGTTTCAAAAACTAAGATTTTTCTTTTCCAAACTCGTATTTGTTTTCTTAGTCACTATATTTTTTAAGACACAATCACACCTATAGAGAGATCTCTCAACTTTGCTAGTAAATTTCTTGACAAAATCCTTGACAAAAACTAGTTGCAAATTTTTTTTAGAGAGTCTTGACTATGTCTTAAACTTTTATACGAACATTAGCCATTTAGCAAAACCATTGCATGATAGGTTAAGAAACAATTTGATGAACATTCTAACATTGTTAAAAAGATATAAAAAAAACACGTACAAGAAATCCTTTGCTTATATATAGCCAATCCCCTAGCTTCTAAAATAGTTAAAACAGATGTTTCAGAGCTAAGTTATGGTGGTATCTTTAAGCAAGTTCAAAATTTTAAAAAATATATTCTTCAATTTACATCCACACATTGGAATGATTGTCAAAAGAATTATTCAACCATTAAAAAACAAATTCTTTCAATTTTCATGTGCATTATAAAATTTCAAAGTGATTTACTAAACCAAAAGTTTGTTTTGCATATTGATTGCAAATCAGTTAAAGAGGTTTTACAAAAAGATATTCAAAACCTTGTATCAAAACAAATTTTTGCCTGATAATATGGTTACCGAAGAAGAAAAAATGAATCATTCTTCTCGAGTGCAAACTTGGGTAAATTCCCTTTTAAATTCTTCAGAACTACTTCTGACTCTACAAACTATCAGCCAGAAACCCTTTAAGGAAGGTAAATCTTCTCAAATGATTTTCAAAATTAAAGCAGGATCTTCCTCTAAAAAACCCCTACTTCAATGTTTAGAAAACTCTCAAAACAAAAATATTTCAAAAACAATATGAATATATTATAAAATAAAATTTTCAAAATGTTTTGTTTATTGAAGATGGATTTTTTTTCATTCTGATCAATCAATAACAATTTTAAAGATTTTTTCAAACCCCTACTTCAATGTTTAGAAAACTCTCAAATTGATTTTTCTTAAAACAAAAATATTTCAAAAAAAATATGAATATATTATAAAACAAAATTTTCAAAATGTTTGTTTATTGAAGATGGATTTTTTCATTCTGATCAATCAATAACAACTTTAAAGATTTTTTCAGGTTGAAATTACAAACCATGAGATTTTACAAATCCCTGACTTTATTATATAGAAATCCTTGAAATAAAAGGATCAACCAGATTTAAACACTTCAAACTTTAGCAAAATCATCTCGAACCCGCCTATTCTACTTGCATTATCCAAAAAATCCTTCACATTTTTTATTGGAAACAAGTTCTTCACAAAGAAGTTTATTTTCTTGTCAGTTTCCAGGCCACACTACTTAACCACTGTCTCTCCTACACCTATTGAGATTAACAATAGGCATGGTTTAATACATTCCTTCTCCAAAACTCCAAGGGTAGTCATTTTTTGCTATTCAATTTCAACAACTCCATAAACATTTTAAAATTACCAAACTAGTTTCGCCAATGGTGGAACTATTTTGGTGTTTTATATGACTTTCTTCAACCTCATCCTATGGTTGAGAATGGTTATACCATCTTTAAAGATAGTTACAAAGCCATAGAAAGTGAAAAAAAATTTCCTCCATTTCTCCTTTCTCTTTACAATTCTTTGTTTCTTGGGTCTGCTTATGGCTTTGATTACAATACTTAGCATGGATCCCCCATTCTCATCAGAAGATTCAAAATCAAATTATGAGACTCTTTTGCAATAGAATTCAAGAGTTCTAAACTTGCAGTCTTACAATAAAACAGAATAAAAAATAGCCGAGATTAAGGACTTAAACCCTCAATCTTAGTTCTTAGCCTAAAATCTCATGCTTCAGCTCTTCTTGATGCAACAAAATCCAAAAAAGAGTATTTTAAAATCATGAAGCAACTCTTACAAAGTGACTCCAAATTAAATAACTATATTTCCTCTTCATCTTCAATATCCATAATCGGCCTAGAAGATGAAAATAACAAGATTATTTTGGCATTCTTCCTTATATACAAAAACCCTAAGCATTTCTACCCATGCACATTTGTGTATATATATGTGTGTGAAGCCAAAAATATTTATGGCCCATATTTAATTTTGTTCTGTTTTTATTAGGCCTTTATGGTAGGTCCATCTCAGCCCATCTTCTCCTGGCACTTCATACTCCCGGTCCAAAGATTTCTGTCAGCACAAGAAGACAAGTTCTTTTCCACTTGAAAATACAACAAAAAAATTTTAGTGGTGGAAGACAAAGGTTGACAACTACATCATATAAACTTTCAAATGCACAATAATTACAAGACTTTGTAAAATTTCAAATTTGCCATCATTTTCCCCTATAAATAAGTAGCTCTCTCTTTTATTGAAGGCAAATAATTTTCTTTAAACAACTCTTGAGTAGAGAAAATCAATATCTCTAAAAAAAACCCTCATTTTCTCCATCTTTGTATTACTTATATCCAAATTCATACCTTCTGTATTTACCTTAATATAAAGTTAAGTAAGATTTCTTCAAATTTCAAACTTTGTTTTCTTTTCTAGATATATTTTTGTTTTATATTCTTGCATTTATAAGTATACTCTGTGTTTATTAAAGGTTTCTGTCATTGTTGGACTTGCCTCTATTCTCACACTAGAAATAATCTGTGCTTTACTTAGATATATGTTTTTTCATTTTGTGCTTTGTTTTTATTCTGGTGTGTTTGTGAAGCTAAAAAAAAAGCTTATGGAAGTATCCCTAACAATGGTGTAAAATCTAGAATTAATGGCAAATTATGAAAGTTAAAGAACAAATTGAAGTGAGATCAATCATTAAGGTGAAGAAATCAAGGCAACAAGATTAAAAGATATTTGCGTATGAACATATCCTCTTTTTTTCATAGACATGACCCTTAACCTACATTTCATGCTTTTAAAAGTTATTTCTTATCAAAGACCATTTGTTTGTGTTGATGAGTGTTAGCCTTTAGAAATGGATGAAAATGTTTGTCAAGAAAATATCATAACTTATTTCTATGTTGCATATCATCCTCTACGACATTTGAATCAAGAGTTCTCATCAATAAATGGGAATTAACATAACAAAAAACAAGGTGTTTTTCCTTTTAAGAAAGTCAAAACTCTTCTTTTAGAACTTAATATTCTCTTTACAAATAGCCCTTCATTTGTTGGAAAATCAATTTGATCCATTTATAGTCAAACTTTTAAGGTAAATATTATTTTTTTACAGTTCCAACCAATACCCATTTCATCATATATCAACATCCAAAATTGCATCTTAACACTTGAATGACATGTTTTAGGCTTTCGACCAAACAAATCTAAATGTCTATTTGTTAAAAATACTTTTAAATTTATATCTCTATGATTTTATTTCAACAATTGGACTTGCACAAACACAATCATTAAAATTTGCATCTTGATCCTAAAACAAGAAAGTTGAAAAATGTTTTACAAAACTTTTAATTGACTAAATTTGCAAGGTTCATGACATAAATGATGATAATGATGCATGTGTGCCATATAATGACCATTGAGAAGGATGGATATAATTAGATGAGTTAGGGGTAATTTTGTTTGAAGAAACATGTTATAATCACAATAGCTAAAAGGTGACTTAAAGAACTTCATCACAAGTTAAAAGTAATATAAATGACAACTTCTTCATTGAGATGATGAAAAATGATTTTAGGGTAAATATTCACTATTATTATTCATGATGAATTTAAACTTGACACCGTTGCTTCTTCTTTTTCTAACACCGGTGATGATAAAAATTACATCCAATAAGGGTTAATCTCTACCAAATATTAATCAAATACCTTAGAAAATCTTAAATCTACTAGTAGCTTGAGTGTTAAGATTCAATACAGGCTTGCGATAATACCTGACGATCTTTAAATTTTTGTCATCCTAACTGTAATATCTAGTTGCTAACAATTAATTTAAGAACTCCTCCAAGAGTCTGGAATCTTTCCAACTTTTCAACGAACAATTATCCTTGAGAATTTTTTAACACTCTTGTCAAAGAACCATCTTAACCCAATAGCATAAGCTATTAGGTGAGGTCTCAAAATATGATTTATATTATTCTCTAACACACCCTCTCAAGTGAAAGTCTTTTGAGCTTGAAACTTACACAGACTCACACTATCTTGTGTTTATTTTTTATTAAATAAATAGAGATGGTGAGATTGAAACTCGTGACCGCTTGGTCATCAAGGCTTTGATTCCATGTCAAAGAATCACCCCAAATTAATAAATTAAGCTGTTAGGTGAAGTCCCAAGATATGATTTATATTATTTTATAACAACTCTACTCATGTATCAAGAGTATATGCTGAGAAACTCTGTGTAACACCTTAGTTGATTAGACATTTGACACGACCAAAAGATTGATGTCTTCTCCCAAGTGCAGGAGTGTCGAAGTAATAAATAACCCGGCAAGACCGGGGTCGAACCACAGGGAGGTTAATTGTATAAATTATAGATAACAATAATACA